>Ga0137333_1000010_pt1 | contig 44536 bp, 42 predicted proteins | sample EasRivERMLT231_2_FD_102286 | JGI IMG/M metagenome (GOLD analysis project Ga0137333, IMG submission 102286) | Soil microbial communities from meander-bound floodplain in the East River, Colorado, USA - East River MetaG ERMLT231_2 | ecosystem: Environmental > Terrestrial > Soil > Floodplain ... | reverse complement strand
TCATTGCCTGCCTTCACTTTTCTTCAAGGAGCATAAAACATGCGAATGAAAGACAAGGTTGTTCTGGTCACAGGTGGCGCGGCGGGGATCGGCAAGGCAACGGCGTTGCGCTTTGCCGAAGAAGGCGCGCAGGTTGTGATCTGTGATGTGAATGAAGCAGTGGGGCAGGAAACGGTCAAAGCTCTGGGCGAGGGTGCAGCGTTCTATAAAGTCAATGTGACCAGCCGTGAGGATGCTCAAAAATGGATCGATGCGGTCGTGGCGAAATACGGTCGCATTGATGTGATCGTCAACAATGCGGGAGTTTTGCGCGATGGACAACTGGTCAAGTTCAAGGATGGGCAGTTGGCAGGTCAGATGTCTGAAGCGGATTTTGACTTGGTGATTTCGGTCAACTTGAAAGGTGTGTTCAATTGCGCACAGGCGGTCGCCCCGGTGATGGTCAAGCAGGGTGGTGGGGTGATTTTGAATGCCTCGTCGGTTGTCGGTTTGGATGGCAACTTCGGGCAGACGAATTATGTGGCAACAAAATTCGGTGTGATGGGTATGACAAAGGTTTGGGCGCGCGAGTTGGGCAAATACAACGTCCGGGTTAATGCAGTGGCGCCAGGTTTTATATCAACTGAAATGGTCACGTCCATGCCTGAGAAAATTTTGGAAGGCATGAAATCGCATACGCCCTTGGGCAGACTTGGCGATCCGCGTGATATTGCCAACGCATATCTATTCCTTGCTTCAGATGAAGCCTCATTTATTACGGGTGAAGTCCTGCGAGTGGACGGCGGAATTGTTGTGGGCACATAAGTAGTTTCAAGTTCCATGTATCAGGTGTCAAGTTATTGAGCCTGACACATGTTTTTCTTGGCACCCACAAATCTGACACTTGAAACCTGGAACCTGATACCGATATCATGAATTGTGCTGACTTACTGACCAAACGAGCGAATCTAACTCCTGAGCGTGAGGCCTTCTATGACCTGACGACTGGGGTACGTTATACGTATGCACAGCTTAATGAACGTGCGAATCGCACCGCAAATTTTCTGCGCGAGAAATACAACGTCCAAAAAGGGGAGCGTGTATCTATTTTGGCGCACAATAGTATTGCTTATGTAGATTTATTATTTGGCGTTGGAAAGATCGGTGCGATCCTTGCGCCGTTGAATTGGCGGCTCACGGCGCATGAATTGAAATACATTCTTAATGACTGTCAGCCGAAAGTGTTAATCGTGGGACCCGAGTTTGTTGCTGTCTTCAATGAAATGTGCGATGAGATTGGTGTTGAATACATTATCACGCTCGAAGGGGCGGATGTCTCAGGCGCTGAGTCATATGAAGGATTGCTGGAGCAGGCTTCGAGTTTGGAACCGAAGCGTCCGTTCATCGAAGCGGATGATGCTTATTGCATTTTGTATACGTCTGGAACCACGGGACGTCCCAAGGGGGCTGTACTCCCATATCGCCAAATTTTGTGGAATGCCATTAATACAGTGATCTCATGGGGATTGAGTGAGAAGGATGTTTCGCCGATCCTGACGCCGATGTTTCATTCGGGCGGATTATTCGTTTTTCTGGTGCCACTGTTTTACGCAGGCGGACGCGTCATCATGGCGCGCTCTTTTGACCCTGAGGCTTCACTGCAATTGATCGTGGATGAAAAATGTACGGTCATTCTCGGCGTGCCGACTTTGTTTCAAGTGTGGATGAATTCAGCACAATTTGAAAAAACTGATTTCAGCCATGTTCATTTTTTTATTAGCGGTGGCGCGCCGTGCCCGCCTTCTTTGATCGCTGCGTGGAGCAAGCGCAAGGGCGTGGCAATGCGTCAGGGTTATGGACTCACTGAAGTGGGTGTGAATTGTTTTTCGATGACCGATGAAGATGCTTTGCGAAAAGTTGGTTCAGTGGGGAAGCCGATCTTTCACAGTGAGATGCGATTGGTGGATGAGCAAGGCCATGATGTCGCTGTGGGTCAAACTGGTGAACTGATCATCAAAGGTCCGCATGTGTGTGTTGGATATTGGAATAACACGGAAGCCACGCAGCAATCCTTGAAGGACGGCTGGTTCCATACCGGTGACATGGCGCGTATGGATGATGAAGGTTATTTCTATATCGTCGGTCGCTTCAAGGACATGCTTATCAGCGGCGGCGAGAATGTATATGCTGCTGAAGTCGAGGCGATATTCCGTGAACATGAAGCGGTCGTTGATGCTGCCTTGATCGGTCTGCCGGATGAGAAGTGGGGGGAGGTTGGTTTGATGATTGTGGCATGCAAGCCGAATCAAACTGTGGATGCGGATGAACTATTGAAGTTCTGTTCGGGACGTTTAGCGAAGTACAAAATTCCGAAGCGGATCGAGTTTGTTGAGTCGTTGCCTTATTCGCCGTATGGCAAAGTCATCAAAGCCGAGTTGAAAAAGGCTTTCGTGGATAAATGAAAGAAGAAAGAAGAAAGATGTGATTCTTTCTTCTTTCTTGAGAGGAGCGAACGTGCCCAAAATAACATCTAATGGAATCGAACTCTATTACGAAACGTGCGGTGCAGGTCAGCCGTTGGTTTTGATCTCGGGGCTTGGGTATTCGAGTTGGCAGTGGCATCGCATGGTTCCATTTTTGGCGGAACATTTTCAGGTGATTATTTTTGATAATCGCGGGGTTGGTCAAAGCGACAAACCAGCGGGTCCTTATACCGCGCAGATGTTGGCAGCAGATACCGTCGGTTTGTTGGATGCATTGAATATTGAAAAAGCGATCGTCATGGGGCACTCGATGGGCGGATTTATTGCACAAGCCTTGGCACTCGATTTTCCGCAACGAGTGAAAAAACTCATTTTGTGTTCGACCAACTTTGGAGGTCCGCATCATGTTCCGGTTACGGCAGAGGCGATGAAGGTATTGACCGATGTCACAAGCGATGCATTGACGCGCTTCAAGAACGGACTCGTCGTCAGCACCGCGCCAGGTTGGGCGGAAAAGAATCCAGCCATGGTTGAAGAATGGATTCGATGGCGCGTCGCCAATCCGATCGAGCCCGTTCATTATCAAGCGCAACTTGCCATTGGACTCGGATTACTTCCCGAAGCCGCGGCGTTCGAAAACAAATTACCAAATATTTCTGTGCCGACCCTGATCCTGTTTGGGGCGCACGATAAAGTCGTCCCGCCTGCGAACGCTGATTTGTTAGCGAAGCAGATCACGGGGAGTCGGATTCGTATATTTCCAGATGCGGGACACTTCTTCCCGATCGAAATTCCTGAAGTAGCGTCAAAAGCTGTTGTCGAATTTTCCAAAGGAGGTGATGTCTAAAAGTATTCACTGTGACCTTTCCATTTGCAAATTGTAAATTCAACATTCTTTGGAGGAGTAACCTTATGAAAGCTTTACGTACGTTAGCATTTGCGTTGGTGACCATGTCTTTGATCCTGGCTGCCTGCGCGCCCGCTGCCACCCCCGCGCCGACGGAGGCGCCTGTTATTACTGAATCACCGGTCACTGAAGCCCCAACGGAAGCGCCCACTGCCGCACCCACCGAAGCGCCTGTGACTGGTCTTGTTTGTGCAGAACCCGTCAAGGTCGGACTCATTTCCGATGCCTCCGGTGCCCTTGCCATTTATGGCGCACATATTTTGCGCTCATTCATGCTGGGTATGGAATATAGCACTGGTGCTGCTGGCTCTGCCGGTGAAAAGTTTGACATCACCCAGACTCAAGAGAACACATTCAAGATCGATGACTGTGAAATCCAGGTCTTCGTTCGCGATGATGGCAGCAATGCTGAAAACACCGCCACCGTTGCTCGTGAATTGATTGACGTTCAGAAGGTCAACATTTTGGTGGGTACTGTTTCCTCGGGTGCGACCGCCACTCTGCAGGGTATCGCTCTCGAAAGCAAGATTCCGTTAATCGTGGCGCCTGCTGCGGCAAATGACATCACGGGTGTGAACTTCAATGAATACACCTTCCGCGTCAGCCGCAACAACTATCAGGATGCGATGAACGAATGTATCGCCCTTACCCAGCAATACAAGAATTTCGTGCAGATCGCACCTGACTATGCCTTTGGGCGTGGTTCAGCAGCTGCATTCCGTGACGCTTGTTCCTTGAGCGGCGCAACGTTTGTTGCCGATGATATCTTTGCCCCATTGGATACCACTGACTTCACGCCCTACATGGCACAGATCGCCACTTCCCGTGCGGAAGCCTACATTGTGACTTGGGCCGGCTCTGGCTTCGTATCCCTTATGCAAGCCGCCACTGACCAAGGCGTGACTGAGACGATGTCGCTTGGTGCAACTTTCATCGACAACGTGCTCATGCCGACCTTCTTTGCGAATGCTGTTGGCACCACCGCGGGCATCCTGTATCACTACAGCGCCCCGAACAACCCAGCCAATGACTTCCTCAAGGAACAGGATAAGGCGCGCTATGGTGTCATGCCTGACCTCTTCGATGCTGATGGCATGAATGCCGCCATCATGGTCGTGGAAGCCATCAAAGCCACTAATGGTGACGTCAATGGTGATGCACTCAAAACCGCCATGGAAGGTATGACCTTCGAAGGTCCCAAGGGCACAATCTTTATTCGTCCGGAAGATCATGTGGCTATTCAGGATATGTACATTCTGAAGCTTGTCAATGTAACTGATCCCGATGCCAACTTCTACGAATATGTCGATACTTCCCGCCCCGAACCTCCTTGCTTGCTTCCTGAGGCTCTCAAGGATCGCTGTGGTGATTTGCCCTACGGCAACCTGAGCGGACAGTAATTCCGTAATACAATGAGTCCCTAAGGGTCTTCAAGACCCTTAGGGACTATTCCCTTGGAAGGTGCAATGGACACCGAGATCATTTTCGAAACAAAAAACCTGACGAAAAAATTCGGCGCGCTGGTTGCCGTGGACGATGTCAACATCAAAGTCCAAAAGAATTCCTTACACGCGATCATTGGGCCCAATGGCGCGGGTAAGACTACTTTTTTTAATTTACTAAGCGGGAATATTGAGCCGACCAGTGGACATGTCATCTTCAAAGGGCGTGACATCACGTATCAGCCTGTCCATCGCACCATCCATTTTGGAATCGGACGTTCCTTCCAGATCACGAACATCTTCCCCAAGCTCACCGTTTTTGAAAATATCCGTCTCGCTTCGCAGGCATTGGGGAGTGATAATTTCAAGTTTTGGCAAGCCACCTCATATTTCAAGAAATATGAAGAGCGCACTTGGGATGTTATTGAAAGAGTGGGTTTAAAAGACCGTGCCCAGACTCCTGCCCGCACACTTCCGCATGGTGACCAGCGCAAGCTTGAACTTGGGATGATCCTGGCTCCTGACCCTGAAGTGTTACTCCTAGACGAGCCCACTGCAGGCATGGCCTCGGAACAAGTTCCCCAATTAATGGCTCTCATTCAAGAGATTCAAAAAGCTGGCAACAAAACCATCATGCTCGTTGAGCACAACATGAATGTGGTGATGAGTGTCTCAGATGCCATTACAGTTATGCATCAGGGTAAAGTTCTAGCAGAAGGCACGCCCGCCCAGATCGCCGCGAACAAAGAAGTACAAACCGCCTACCTCGGCGGCTTATATGAGTTGAATGTCTAATCTCGTTTTTTCGGGGCTAAGCCCCGAAAAGAGTCAAAGGAAAAACTGAGGTTTCATGGATTACATCCTCGACGTTCAAAATATTCACACCTTTATCGGTCAATATCACATCCTGCAGGGCGTGGATGTGCGCGTGCCGAAAGGCTCCATCACTGCCTTGCTTGGGCGCAATGGCGCTGGCAAGACCACCACGCTCAAATCCATTATCGGGTTGACAACTCCTCGTGAAGGCAAAGTGATCTTTGATGGCAACGAAGTGCAGGGCAGGCGTCCTTTTGAAATTGCCAGCATGGGCATCGGCTTTGTCCCTGAACATCGCGCCATCTTCCGTGACCTCACGGTGGAAGAAAATCTCAAACTCGCCGAACGTACCAAAGGGGATTATCTTCGCAAGAAAGAATTTATTTTCAATTTATTTCCAGACCTTCAACGTCTCATCACATTATCCGGAACAAGTCTTTCCGGCGGGCAACAGCAAATGCTTGCCATCGCGCGTGCGCTTGTTGCCGATAATCGTCTGCTATTAATCGACGAACCCAGCGAGGGACTTGCGCCCGTCATCATCGAACATATGATGTCTGCCATTCGTCAGCTTTCCAGCGAATCGACCATTGTGCTGGTCGAGCAAAACTTTTTAGTTGCCAGCCAGCTCGCTGAATATTATGTCATCATCGAAGAAGGTCATTCGGTGCAGGCAGGCAAAATGAAAGACCTCGTGAACGATAAAGCTGCCATCCATCGTTATTTGGGAGCCGCGTAATGAACACTTATATCCGCAAAAACCTCGCGTTCCTCATTACGCTCAGCGTGATTGTTGCGCTCTTTTTCGTCGCCGCACAAGGCATGGACGATCAGGACTTTGTCATCACACTGCTGCGTGGTCTGTCGGTTGGTTCGCTCACATTCCTCGTCGCATCTGGTTTCTCGCTCATCTTTGGTTTGCTCGACGTGCTCAACCTCGCGCATGGCACACTCTTCATGATCGGCGCGTATATTGGTTGGACTGTATACGTCCGCCCCGACACATTCGTGGATTTATTGACTCCGTTTGCGTTGACGTTGAGCGGCTTCGCGCTGCGGGATGTGTATCCGCTTCTCGCTACCCGAATCAGGCTCGGCTTAAGCATGAAGCGGCTCGTCCCCCGGGCTTTGATCCTCGTCTCCCTCCTCATCTTTGGCTTTATCCTGCCACGTTATCCCATCGCCATCTGGAACGTTGAAAACTACGGAGAGAGTCCTGTCACTTACGCATTCATGGCAAGCCAGGGAACTCGTCTGCCTGCGCCTGTGGTGGCTTTCACAGAGATCTCTGCACCGCTCGCGTTGATTGGATTGTTGCTCGCCAGCTTGATCGGAACATTTGGGCTTTCCTTGTTTGGAAATGAGACCCAATATAAAACCAACGTGTCAGGGAAAACATTTTTGGGTTTTGTAATTCTGCTTGTTATTGCTCTGGGTAGTTTTATTTTCAACGACGCAATCACCGTTATGTTGCTTGGACTTAATTCGAATTGGTTATTCCTTATTTCTGTCGTTGTAGCGGTGTTAAGTGGGGCAGGGCTGGGAGCCTTGATGGAAGCAACGCTTATCCGCCCGTTATATAGCCGCCCAATTTATCAGTTGATGCTCACGCTCGGTTTGAGCGCCGTCGGTATTGAAATGGTGCGCGCCATTTGGGGGCGACCCGAATTCGTAATGCCCAAGCCTGATTTTTTCAGTGGTACGGGCGGTGTTTGCCCGGCTACGAATTTTGCAGATTGGTGGGCGAACAACTGCTCCATCATCCTGCTTTGGGATGGACGTGTGCGTGTGTATAACGAAATTTTCATCCCATTGATCGGCGTGATCGTATTGATCTCAATTTGGATTTTGCTGCAACGCACACGGTTGGGTATGATCATCCGTGCTGGTGTGCAGGATCGTGAAATGGTCGAAGCGCTTGGTATCAACGTGCGACGTGTCTTCACGATGGTTTTTTCATTGGGTGTGGGGTTGGCAGCCCTCGGTGGCGCGCTTGCGGCACCTTCGATGGGACTTTCCAATGCGATGGGTGAGAGTCTCTTCCTCAACGCGTTGATCGCGCTTGCCATTGGAGGGCTAACGAATTACCCCGGTGCTGCGCTTGGTTCTGTATTGGTGGGACTCATTCAGCAGTTCATTATCAAATATGGGCAGATCGGCATTCCTATTCCATTCACAGATATTCTCTTCAAGCCCACGCCGCCATTGGTCCCTGCCTCGACAGTGCTGTTGATGGTCATCATTCTACTGATCCTTCCGAATGGCTTGCTCGGCAAAAAGGAATAACCCATGACGACACTTTCCAAACCCCGCCTGCCAGCCTTTTTTGCGAACAACCGCAGTTCATGGATCACTTTGTTATTTCTTATTCTTTTGCCATTTATCGTTGGCTTGTTTGAAGGCTCTTCGCCAGTGACAGTCTTTGCCAATGGGAGCGGTATATCGAAATTCATTCAAGGTCTCGCGATCGAGATCTTTATCCTTGCACTGTATGCTTTGAGCTATGACGTTATCTTTGGTATAACGGGTTTGCTTTCGTTCGGGCACTCCATGTTTTTCGCAGTGGGTGCCTATCTGACCGGAATCGCGCTGAAGAGCTTTCAACTTTCACTCCCTGCCACGCTTGGTTTGCTCTTCATTGCGGCGATCGTACAGGCTGTTTTATTTGGTCTCGTTTTGCCGCGCGTAAAAGGCATCACCTTTGCATTGGTCACACTTGGCATGGGGTCGGTATTCCATATCGTCGTTATGTCGAGTGAAGCAGGTCAATACACAGGCGCGGATGTAGGGTTACAAGGCGTGATCGTGCCTGCATTTATCAGCCCTGCTAATGAACGGCTGCGTTTTTATTTCATTGCGCTGGCTATATTGATCCTGGTCTATTTGCTCTATCAACGTTTTATCGATTCGCCCACTGGACGAGTCTGCATTGCCATCCGTGAAAATGAAGGTCGCGCGCAAATGTTGGGTTACAACACCTTCTATTTCAAGCTGGCTGCATTGCTACTTTCATCCTTCACCGCTGCGTTGGCGGGATTCTTGCACGCGTTGTATCAGCCCATTGTCAGCCCGAATGTTGCCGGGTTGGGATTCACCGTCACAGCATTGCTTATCATCCTCATTGGTGGCGTTGGGACACTCAATGGGGCGCTGGTCGGCGCAGCGATCTATCGTCTGCTTGATTTCGGTCTGCGTAGATATATTGGCGAAAGTGCCAGCTTTATCAACGGCGCGATCTATATTGTGTTCGTGTTATTCATCCCATACGGAATCGTGGGAACATGGCGTCTGAGATCTTTCCAGATTAAACAGGGCTGGGAGCGGTTGTTGAAGATATTCTAAATTCAACTTTCGGTGGGGGATAAAACTTTACTGTTATTTTAGGCAGATGAATTTCCTGAATTCATCAATGAAACGAGGCTTGTTGAACCGTAGGGAATTCTGTACAAGGTCGTCCACAAGGAAGTTGGAATACATTCTCTCGTGGCGCTGGATCGCTTCTATTAAACATTCAGGCGATTGTTCAGCAAAGAATATACCAGTTGTTCCATCAATCACTGTGTCTAGCGCGCCGCCCTGTCCGTAGGCAATGATGGGGCATCCGGCTGCCTGCGCTTCAACGATGGCAATGCCGAAATCCTCCTCGGTGGCACAGACGAAACCGCGGGCTTTGCCAAGGTATTCAGCCACTTTTTCGTCCGATTGATAGCAAAGAAATTGAACATTTGAACCAGCCATTTTTTTTAGACGTGGCAGTTCTGGCCCTTCACCAATAATGAGCAAGGGCAGATTTAACTTTGAGAATGCCTGGACAAGAATATCAACTCGTTTGTGTGCAACCAACCTTGTCACGGTGATGTAGAAGTCTTCCCGTTTTGGAGCGGGTTTAAACCTGTCCACTTCGACGGGTGGATAAATAATGGAGGCTTCACGTTGGTACGCAGACTGAATCCGCTGGGAAACGGCTTTTGAAATCGTAGCAAATTGATGGACGTGCGAAGCGGCTTTTGTGTCCCATTTACGAAAGGCTTGCATGAATTGATCCAGAATCGGATTCTTGCGCATACGTGTCCCGTTGATGTTTAATTCTGTCCATGCATAACGCATGGGAGTGTAGGTATAGGAAAAGTGCCGCGCGCCGTTGTAGTTCTGTGCGCCATGTGCCACGGCATAACTAAACGAAACAACGATTTCATAATCGTGCAAATTGAATTGCTCAATGGCGAAAGGCATCAGCGGCAGGAATATACGATGCTGCCTGTGTGCCAGTGGGAGGTAATCGATAAAAGATGTGCTGACTTTGTGATGCGCAATGGGGGAAGTTGTGAACGCAGCCTTGTTATAGACGAGCGTGAATAGATCGGCATTGGGAAAGGCTTCCAGCGCGGTGAAGAGTACCCTCTCGCCGCCACCGAGTGATGGGAGTGCATCGATCACAAAGGCAATGCGTGGTTCAGATCTCATTCAATGTTTTCCAGATCAACTCGGCAGTTCGTTGCCATGAGAAATTTTTGATCCGGGCAAGTCCTTTTTCTTTTAGAGATAAGCGCAGGTTATGGTCACTTAAACATCCTCGAATTGCCTGGGCGAGGTCATTGCGCTTTGATAAATCAAAGATCAAACCGGCGTTACCAACAACTTCGGGCAATGCGCCGCCGTTGGAAACGATAACAGGGGTTCCGCATGCCATGGCTTCGATGACTGGCAAGCCAAAGCCCTCATCGAATGATGGCAGTACAAGGACTTCAGCGTGGGCGTATAAGCCAGGCAGATCAACTTCTCTGACATAATTTACGAAGCGTATTCTTTCATTGCCAAAAAACTTTACAGCCCGAAACACATGCCCGGCTTCGCCTGCGATCACAAGCCAGGTATCTTTGAAATCATCCTTGATCATATGCCAGGCTTGCATGAGCCCCGCTAGATTTTTGCGAGGCTGTAATGAGCCAACGAACAAAATATATTTTTTTGGAAATTCATAAGTTTGCTGACATGCTTCAGGGTGGAAGACGGTTGTATCCACTCCGTTGGGTGTGACGATCACACGTTTGACATTTAATTGTTTCAACACTTTTTGTTTTACAGATTCTGACGGTGTGAAGACAACTTGCACCCGCCTTGCCAACATTGGCAAAAACAAACGATACCACAAGGCAAAACTTCTTCTGAACCATTCAGGATGTTCAAGCGGACTCAGATCATGGATGGTCAATGCTTGATTGCGGATCAGTAGCGGTCCGGTGTTGGCAGGTGACCACAAAATGGACTCAGATTTTAACTTTGTTGGAAGTGAAAACTGCTCCCAAGCGTAACCTAATAGCCCATTGTTCCGCGTCTTTTCAACCCGACACCTGTCTCCAATGAATGCAGCGATTTCTCCTCCGTAGCGTTCCGCGCCTGTAATGCGGCGCGAGAGGAATCTTCCGTTGATCACGATGTCACGCGTCATGTGGATTGATCTCTACGCATGGAAAGAATTGGGAATAAAGGGCAATCATCGTTACTGAAGATGCCCATTATAATTAACCAGTATATGGAACTTGAATCAAATTCGATATCTAGCAAGTTTTCCAAATCAGCGGCATGGCTGGCGTGCCTGTTCTTTTGTATAACCATCATTTTGATTCCTTTTCGATTCCACTATCTGTTGCTTGAACGCGTAACTCCGCCAGTTTACAAAGATTATACGGATTTTCATTTGTTTGGCTCGGATATTGCCTTGCTTGCCCTGCTTGCCTTCTGGGGACTCTCCTTGTTGTTTGCTCGGCGACCTGTGCGGCTGGGCCCGAATTTCATGTGGTTTCCGCTGGCTGGTCTCATCTTCACTGGCCTGGTCACTTCATTCACAAGTTTAGATGTGGAACTTTCCTTATATCATACGCTCAGGTTGGCGGCTCTATTTCTGTTTTATTTATATGTGGTCAATGAAGTGCTGTCACGATCCTTGATAGTTGTTGCTATAACTTTTCAAGTGGTTGTTCAATCTCTGACGGCGCTGGCTCAATTCTTTCTGCAAAACTCTGTTGGCTTGGAATCTTTTGGCGAGCATGGGCTAGATCCGGCTGTCCGCGGCGTTAGCATTGTTTCAACGGGGGTGACGCGCGTATTGCGCTCCTATGGTTTGACGGAGCACCCCAATATACTGGGTGGATGTTTGGCACTTGGTTTGATCATATTATTATCAGTCTATCTGCATGGAAGACAAAATACACGATTGAGCATAATGCTTGTGATGATGTTGGGTCTGTCTGCTTTGTTTGTGACCTTCTCACGTTCGGCATGGCTGGCGTTTATTATTGGCGCAAGTATTTTACTTGGAGCTGTTGCACATCGACGCGAATGGAAAAAATTACAATCTGGCCTTTGGCTGGCACTGATAAGTCTGCTTGTGCTGACTCCACTGGTTTGGAGTTACGCAGGTTATGTTGGTGCCCGCTTGAATGTTGGAGGTTCTTTCACAAAGAATCCGTATGAAAACCGGTCCATCGCGGAACGCCTTTTGTTGGATGAGGCTGGCATCCATATCTTTTTGGATAAGCCTTTCAACGGTGTGGGATTGGGCGCATCGGCTCTTGCGATAAAAAAATATTTTCCTGACTTTCGCGGTAGTTTCGTGCCGCATTTGGTTTTGCTGGCTGTTGCCATGGAAACTGGAATAGTGGGGTTGACCTTTTATATTTTCTTATTGCTTTTTCCCTGGGTAGCTCTCTTAAGGAATAAAATAAACCTTTTGGGCAAGCCAATGCTGCTTGTTACTTCTGGCTTGTTAGTAGCCATAACTATAATTGGTCTCTTAGATATTTATCCCTGGTTGCTTCCGCCAGGTCGTTTGTGGCAGTGGTTGATATGGGGGTTATGGGTTGTCGCGTACGAATTCGATAACCGGAATTTCGTAACCGATAATATGCCAAGCTGATTGTACAGATCAACGAGAATATAGGGAACGTTCCCCACGAAAACTCGGAGATTGGGTCCGGTAGAGGTGGTTTCATTGGCATTGGCAGAACCGCGTTTGGGTTTTCGTATACAAGAACGCCATTAGTGAGAGACTTTATTTTTACCCAGCCGAGTTGTTCTAAAACGGGAACAAACGGACTGCGGTGAATTGTTCCCCAACGGGCTTTTACCGCTTCCAGGGTATCTGGATTGATGAAGCCCCAGCGCACGCCATGTTCACCAGACTTCTGGAGTATTGGTTGGATAGCGTTCATGCCATTGAGCGCCCAGTAGGAAGTATCCACTTGACCGACACCGCTGTTGCGCAGTTCTGGGAGAGTCCGTGCGGTATGGTAACTGCCATCGATCGTGGTAGCTTTGGTTAGCAGGTTCAGGTATGCAAATTGATCGCCGAAGCCGAAGGTGAGGTAACGCCATTGTGAATTATCGCCTGCGTTGAGGAAGTCAATAATGGGTTGCAAGTCTACGGGTTTGGGTTGGATCGGAAACCAGATAGGCGTGAACCAGGCTCCTAGGGAAGTCGCGGCGAAGAAGGAAAAGATCAGGATCGAGATCAAGTTTTTTCGAAGTGGAGCAGGCAACGGCTTGGTCGTGAAGCGCAGCTTTTTCTTTAGTCCAATAAAAAGAATGCCGAAGAATGGAGTCAGGGTCAGGCTTGCCCAAAATGCGAAGCGGTCATACGTTAACCATTCCCAGGCTTTGCCGAAAAAGATGCGTGGAAGAGGTGTTGTGCCGCCGAGCCCGAGCAGAAAAAGGATGGTGAACGAGATGAGTAAACCAAGGAAGCGCAGATGCCATTTGCGAAAGAGGAATGGAATAATAGCCAGAAGTGGACCATATAATGGGAAGAAAAAAATGGCGAGTGCGAGTAGATCGGTAAAAAAGTTGTGACGTGAAAGATGGTCTATAGGTGTTTGAATGGTTTGGTCTGCCCCCCATTGCCAGAATGGAAATATAACAATGAAGCTGCTGATGGATGCTAGTGTAACGAAAGGTATGAAGCGTCGTAATAGCTTTAACCACGCGTGTACAGAGAGGTGGCGATTTGCTCCGCGAAGGCTCGCCCAACGATTAACCAAAACTGCCAAAATCAAGAATGGCTGAACCATGAGCGTGGCGTGATGCAGTGCCATGGAAGTTGTTATGAGAGCAACAGACAAAGCGAAATTGTGAATACCGCCTTCGCGAAGATAACGGTTGAGACTTGCTGTAGCGCAGAGCGCGATAAGTGTGCTCGTAAGAAAAGGAAGTTGACCAAAGATATGGGCTGTGACGTAAATAGGCAAAAGAATGGCAGAAGCAAGCGCCGCGTAGGATGCTGAAGTTTTGCCAGTGAAGATTCGGGCGAAGGCATAAATGGCAAGTGGATATGCACTAGTGACAATCCATAGAATGAGAGCGAACGCTTTGTCGATACCGAGGATGGGGATGAATAATGCAATAAGCTGATGTGTTAGCGGTGGATAAGATACAACTGTAAAGCCCGTATACCAGCGCGTTTCCCACATTGAGAACCAATTTTCAGCGTAATGATTCGCGAATAACATGTGGGTGTAGGCGTCATAGCTTAAACGATAGCGCGCAGTCAGGACAAAGAGACCATGACAAATGATTGCGATCAAAACCGCCATGCGAACGCGGCGCGGCATCATGCAGGCTTTTGCTCCGTGACCGGGGCTGTGATCCGTTTGGGGCTGCGTCGTTTTTCCAATGCGCGGTTGAATGCCTGAATATATTTTCGGCAAGTCTCGTGCGGGCGGGTATGTTGAATGGTGTTGAAGTTGTGCGTTGATTGGTTGCAGCGAATTTCTTTTGAATCAAGCAATTTACGGAGTGATATGTACAGACTTTGAATATTTCCATTCTCAAAAAATTCCACTTGTAGATCGCTTTCGATTGCTAACTTTTTAATTTCACTCAAGTTCGACGCCACAACCGGGCGCCCCCAGGTTGCAGCTTGATAGAGAACACTAGATGATCCTGTGGAGGCGGTATATGGAAGCACAATGATCTGCGCGCTTCGGAAAAGTTCCATTACGTCATCTTCCGAAGTTTGTCCAAGCCATTGAATGCCAGCCATGTTCTTGAACCGTGATTTCAGTTCACGTGCATAATTTGGAAAACGCACATGTTCCGAACCTGCGATGGTCAATTTCAATTTTGGATATTCTCTGCGCAAAGCTTCGAATGCTTTGAGTAACAATTCCAAGCCTTTGAAGGGTGCAAGTGTTGTAAAAAATAAAAGTTCCTGTGAATCGGATTCAGCAAGCAATTCAGGTTCATGATAAGCACCAATGGGAATGTGAGTGCAATCTACTTTTCGTGCGGAGAGCCAGTCTGCATAATTCTTCATTGTCAGGCAAACCAAGTCCGCTTGGGATGTGATCTTTGTGAGCAGCTGAGCGCCTGTTTTTGCAAAGGGACCGCCGGGCGCGTTCAGAGTGCGTAGATCGGTTAATTCAACCAGCTCGTGCAACGTAACTACCGTTGGATATCCCAGCCATTGCACGAACATGGGCGTAAGTAAGCCGGACACATTTACCCAGGGAGATTTCCCAAAGATGCTTGCTCCAGCATTGAACCAAACCAGATCAGGACTCAAACGCTTCACGCGTGACAAAATGGCTGTCCGCGCTTGCCATTGACCGGGTGCCCAGCAATATTCCAGTTCAGTTGAGCCGAGGTGGTTGGGACTTGTCCCATTGCGATGTGACCCTGCCAGAACCGTGATACGTGCGAATACCCCCGATGTTGCGAGAGCACGCGTGACATGATACCCATATTGTCCGATACCAGTAATTGCAGGAGGAAACGGGCTGACAATGACAAGATGCATGGAGTGAGTAATCTCCCGGGAACGTAATACAGACGACAGTAATCCTTAATACATTACGTTGGCAAACATGGTTTTGGATTTAGAACTAATTAATGTTAATTTGTGTGAAATTACATGAATATATCTGTATACCATGAAATGTGTGTTTGACAGAAGTCTGTGTGGGCATTATAGTTTTATGCAACATGTTTATGGGTACGCTTGAACGCACTATTCTTGAAACATTGGCATATTCAGATGTTTTTGAATATCCTCTGCGTGTGAATGAGTTACATCGTTATCTGCCCATGCGCGCAGAGACTGAACAAGTGTCGCAGGCGTTGGATTTGTTGGACGGGTTGTTGGGGGAACAGGATGGTTATTATTTTCTAGCTGGACGAGAAATGAGCGTAGGAATTCGCAAGCAGCGTGAAGTTCATTCACAAAATTTGATGCCGCGTGCCTTGAAATATGGACGCATACTTGGTGCTTTGCCATTTATCCGCATGGTGGCGTTGACCGGGTCGCTGGCGGTGCTGAACAGTACCAAGAAAGCTGACTTCGATTATATGTTGGTAGCAGCACCGAACCGCGTCTGGACAGCGCGCGCGTTCGCATTGTTGCTGAATCGTTTTACACGTTTGTTCGGCCATACGCTTTGTCCAAACCTGATCGTCTCTGAAAATGCGCTGGCATGGTCTACGCATGATTTGTATTCGGCACGCGAGTTGTGTCAGATGATCCCGATCATGGGCATGGGCGTCTATTGTAAGTTGATGAACGCTAACGAGTGGACAAAGGATTTTCTGCCGAATGCCGGTTTAGCAAAGATCTCCGAGGTCTTTAAGACCTCGGAGATCTGGAAGTTAAGGGAACTTCCTCTGCGTGGCAAACTAGGTGATCACATTGAGCATTGGGAAATGAATCGTAAGATCACGCGTTTCGCGAAGCAAGTTGGTTTCGGCGAAGAGACAGTTTTCAATGCAGATATATGTCAGGGGAATTTTAATCATCATAAAAAATGGACACAGGAAGCACTTCAAAATCGATTAAGGAAGTTGAATCTGGAATCCGACAGCTTGCTGTCGGTGACTACAGGAGCAAGCTCCCTGATTCCATAAATTCTTATGACCCAAATTCTCCTCGGGCAATCTTACTATCTGCGCTTCGATCCCAAACTCTGGGAAGCAATGCAGCCCTATCCGCCGTTGGGGACGATGTACGCTGCGAGTTGGCTGCGGCAGTATGGGTATGAGGTCGCGTTGTTCGATGCGATGCTGGCAGAGTCAGAGGAAGAATGGGCGCAGGCTCTCGACGTGCATAAGCCGCAGTACGCAATTATTTATGAAGATAATTTCAATTATCTCTCCAAGATGTGCTTGCTTAGAATGCGTGAGGCGGCATTTGCGATGATCGAGATGGCAAAGTCGCGCGGATGTGTGGTTATCTTGTGCGGCGCGGATGCGACAGATCATTATGCCGAGTATTTAGAAAAAGGCGCGGATTACTGTCTGCTTGGGGAGGGGGAGGAGACGCTGATCGAATTACTGAATCAGCTTTCGGCTAGGAAAGAAGCGGGGCAAATCATCGGTGTAGCTTCCCGTAACACGTTACGTCCATCCCGTCGCCCTGATATATCTGATCTTGATAAGTTGCCCTTTCCTGCATGGGACTTGGTGGATGTTTCAAAATATAAAAAATTGTGGCTGGAGCAGCACGGTTATTTTTCCATGAACATGGTTACGACACGCGGCTGTCCGTATCATTGTAATTGGTGTGCCAAGCCGATCTGGGGACAACGTTATAACTCACGCTCGCCTGAGAACGTGACGGCAGAGATGAAATGGTTGAAGGAAAATTTTGCGCCCGATCATATTTGGTTCGCAGACGATATCTTGGGATTGAAACCGAATTGGATTGAACGATTTGCGGTGTTGTTGAAGGAAGCCGATGCGGTGATCCCGTTCAAATGTTTGCAACGTGCAGATCTGGTCAATGAAAGGACTGCGCGTGCGCTGGCGAAAGCAGGCTGTAAGACAGTGTGGCTTGGCGCGGAATCGGGCTCGCAAAAAATTCTTGATGCGATGGATAAGGGCGACAAGGTGGAAGATATTTATCGCGCGGCGAAGTTGTTGCGTGAAAATGGAATTGAGGTTGGATTCTTTTTGCAGTTCGGTTATCCCGGCGAGATATGGGACGATGTGCAAAAGACGCTGAAGATGGTGCGCGAATGTGCGCCTGATGATATTGGGATCTCAGTTTCATATCCGTTGCCGGGGACAAAATTTTTTGAAAGTGTGAAGTTGGAACTGGGCGAGAAACAAAATTGGACTGACTCGGAAGACCTGGCGATGTTGTATCACGGCCCGTATCCCACAGAGTTCTATCGCATCTTGCATGGACGCGTCCATTATGAGTTCAGAATGCGTCGGGCTTGGCGGGAACGAGACTGGCTTCGTTTGGCACGTACACCTTATTATTTATTTGCGATCGCGCGTGCTGAATATCGTTTGCGATCCATTGTCATGGCTTGATTGAGATGACTATGATTCCCAGAGAAAACTTCTTGCGGATCAGTGTGAATACGGTGGCTGTTATCGTCTGTTGTCTCATGGCAGTGCTTTACTCCCTGCTGGCATGGACTTTCCCAGTTGTTCATTGGTACGATGCGCACATTCGCCTCGCCCTTCGTGATCAAGTTCTGCTTGGACATTGGCTTCCGCTTATTCAGCTCTTGATCGTTTTAGTCTCAAAATTCACTCATGACCTGTTCGTTCTGCGAGTTCTGTTGGCGATCATTGCAGGGTGCACGTTGCTTTGCATGTTCATCTTTGCACGTCATTTATTTTCTTCGGGAACTGCCTTGGTGGCAATGATATTGCTTGCCACGAATATGATGTTTACCGCCCTGGCAACGGTTCCGTACCCTGAGATTGTATTTGTTGGCTTGCTGCTAAGCGCTTTTTATTTGTTGGATGACCCACCTTCTGACCGTCATTTTTTCATAGGTATAGTCGCACTGAACCTTGCCTGCCTGACGCGTTATGAAGGCTGGCTGTTGGCTGGAATTTTCATCGTGAATACAGCACGCGAAACACTCCAAACAAAAAACTGGAGGAAATTCATTCAAGCAACACTGCTTGCGAGCATTGTGCCCCTGGGCTGGCTTCTGTTCGGGATCTCCGCGTCAGGAGGCTTGCTGGATCGATTGAAAGCAATCATTGCCTTTGAGATCATGACCGATGTTGAAAGCATTGGTGGGCGATTCCTTTCACATTTGAACTGGGATTATCTAAGAGCTTTTGCGAACAATTACTGGCATCTCTTGAATTGGCAGGCAGGTCCATGGATCATTTTCCTGGGCGGGCTTGGCTGGCTGCTGGCGTTATTATCTGCCAAATGTCGCACCATACATTGGTTGATATTCATGTTTGTGATTCTGGATTGGCTGCTACTTGCCCTCTGGCAGCCCTGGGATTTTACAAATTTAAGGACTGCATTTATCGGTGAGGTATTCTTGATACTTTATGCTGCGCATGGGTTGGGACAATTAATCCACTTTGTTTTTCAAAAGGTTAATGACGCCCTTCAAAATAAAAGCTTGTCAAACTGGGAAAATTGGGTCTTAGGTGCTTCTGTGTGCTTAATGACTTTCAACTCCGCTGCCTCGGCTGTTGGTTTTGTAGCGGTAACTTCACAAGAGAATGATTTCGCCAGCCCAGCTTATGCTGGCGATTGGCTAAACGACCGCCTCAATGTTGATGATGCGATTTTGGCTCTCACCGATGATGTCTTCCAACCCTATGCGCTGGCGACTTACACTGGACTCGGATACGACACCATCCTCGACGACCGCTTTGATGACCAACAAATTTCTAACCGGCTCTCAAACGTACAATTGATTTACATCATCGAATCATACCGGAGCCGGGACGGCCTATCTGCGAAAGAACTGAATCTCCTGAAAGCTTTGGAAGATGGAATGATTAACACGCGACTATTTACCGTTGGACTAACTCGCATATGGCTTATCCCGAAAAATGAGATCGACAAATTAAAGGCGATCTATAATTAGCTATGCCTGATTCTTCCGTTTCTGATATTGCCGAAGCCTTCTCGCGCACCGCCGAAAAGTATGATGCGTTCGCGAACGATCATCCTAATCAGGCGCGCATTCGCAATAAAGTATATGCGCACGTTCAAAGATTCATTCCAGCAGGTTCCCGTATTCTTGAGTTGAACGCAGGTACAGGCACCGATGCGGTTGAACTCGCCCGCCGCGGTTACACCATTCATGCCACCGACATCGCCTCCGGAATGTTGCAGCGTTTACAGGATAAAATTTCGCAACATGCTTTATCAAAACAGATCACGGTTCAACAATGTTCATTCACTGATTTGAAGCAAGTGCAAGGCGCACCGTTCGACGCGGTCTTTTCAGATCTTGGCGGCTTGAATTGCATTCCCGATCTTTCGCCGGTCATTGCGCAACTCCCAGATGTCTTGCGCCCGGGCGGACTCGTCACATGGGTGCTCATGCCACCAGTCTGTTTGTGGGAGATGGCTGAGATCTTTCGCGGACATCCACGTTTGGCGTTTCGCCGCTTTGCCCGCAATGGCACCCGCGCTCATCTCGAAGGATTGCACTTTACGGTCTATTATTTCACCCCGAAAAAAGTCCAGCAATGGTTTGGAAATCAATATGACTGTCTTTCGATAGAAGGACTCTCCGTCATCACGCCGACTGCCGAATCAAAAAACTTTGCCAAGCGCTATACACGCCTCTATCGCACTTTGAGCTGGCTCGATGACCGATTAGCTTTTCGCTCCCCGTGGCGGGGTTGGGGCGATTTCTTTATCATTACCATGCATTATCAACCAAAATGAATCTGCTTACGAAGCTTGCTCGCAATAGTCTTTGGTTATTCATGGCACGTGTAGGGGCGCAAGTCTCCATGGTGATTGTCACTTACCTACTCGCGCGGCGGTTGGGTACGGCAGGTTTTGGGGAATATGCTTTTATCGCCACTGTGATTGTGGTCGGCAATACGTTGACGACTTTCGGTTCGGACATGTATCTTATCCGTGAGATCGCGGCGAAAGCTGATTTTTCTGAACTGCCATCGGTTCTCGTTCTTCAGCTTATCTTGTCCTGTTTGTTTATTGCATTTATTTTCTTGCTCGCACCTTATTTGCCAAACCAAACAGTGGATAGCGTCTTAGCTTTGAAAGTGTACAGCATTGCGCTGATTCCCCTGGCATTCTTTACAGTATTCACATCGGCATTACGCGGGACACAAAGGATGCGTGCCTATGCCTGGCTAAGCTTTGCCATTCCAGTTCTTCAAGTCGTTGCCATACTTATTTTTATTCAGCGCGGAGCTGGTATCGTATCGCTGGCATACTTGTTGCTAGGTGTGCAAACAGCGGGAACGATATTAGCTGGGATCTTATGCTCTTCGAATTTGAAGGAATTAAACATTTCGTTTGATAAATTGACATCCCTGTTCGTTGCCTGTTTGCCGATTGCGCTGATCGCCGTTGTAGGAATCGTCTATCAAAAACTGAGTCTTGCCGCGCTCTCTTTTCTTGGCACTGCCTCCATGGTGGGGTTATTCTCTGCGGCAGCACGCGTGGTGGAAACAGCACGGATGGGACACGTGGCGGTGCTTACAGCTTTGTATCCCGCCATGGCAAATGTGAACCAAGCTAAACTCTCCGGGACATTTAGGGTTTCCTGGCTCTTGCTCCTTCTGCTTTCAGTGGCGGGTTCCGCGCTTATCTATTTGCTCGCAAAGCCGATCGTAGATAGTTTCTTTGGAGCAGAGTATGAGCTATCGATCCCAGTGTTGAAAATTCTAGCTTTTACGTTGATTCCTTATACTATAAATTCGTTTCTCTCCCTTTTATTTCTGGCTTGGAAAAGAGAGCAGAGCGTTCTACGAATTCTGATGATTTCTTTGCTGATACTTTTTGGTTTGAATCTTTGGCTGATTCCACGCGCTGGACAACTAGGTGCCAGCTGGGCAGTGCTTGTTGCTGAGATCGCACAGGCACTACTATTTTTGTTGGCATGGCTGAACAGTCCCCTCCGCCAAATGGATGCTGTATCCTCTAAAGGAGTTTCATATGAGCTTTCCGATCTATCCTGATAAACATAAACTGCAGGAACTGTATGGCGCACGAGAGATCGTTGGATATCGCAAACAGATTGGACGAATGCCTTCCTTATCCGCGCCTGAGGGTGTTTTGTTTTGTCTGGAGCGTGGATTGCCATGGCGCCTACGTTGGCGAATCCCAGTCACGCGTGCAGGCGGAATGAATGGCGATCTCTATGCACTGAAGAAACCGAGGGACAAAATAGGAATCATGACTGGATTTGGCGGTGGTTCCCCTATGACAGTTGAACTTGCAGAGGAGTTTGCCGCAATGGGCGTGAGGTCCATGATCCTCATGACCTGGGGCGGACTTTTACAGCCTGACCTCAAACCAGGAGATATCATTGTGATCGATAGGGCGATCCGCGATGAGGGGACTTCCTATCATTATTTACCACCTGCCAAATATGTTGAAGCGAATGCTGAATTGGCAGATCAATTGATTGGGGCGATCAAAGCGCGCGGAGGAACATGTTTACGCGGCACCACCTGGACCACGGATGCACCATTCCGTGAAACGGTCGAAGAAATTCGGCAGTATCAATCAGAGGGTGTGAAAACCGTTGAAATGGAATCTGCAGGACTATTCACAGTGGGACAGGTGCGCAATATACCAACTGTCTCAGTGGTGGTCGGGATGGATAGCCTGGCTGAGTTCCGTTGGCAGGTGCCTGAACGGTTGAATGAAATTCTGCATTCGCTTGAACTGGTCTATGCGGCGGCGTTGGATGTGTTGAAGAACAGGTAATATCTTCTCAAACCGATGAGCATGCTGAATGCTATAATTTCATAACACATGGAGATATATCGCATTCTGGTTGTTGAAGACGACACCGCCATCGGACAAAGTTTGTTGGATGGGTTGCGTCAGCATGGATTTAATCCGAGTTTATGCCAGACAGGTTCTGATGGGGTGGAGTATATGCAGAAGCAAACTCCACATTTGATCCTATTGGATGTGCGCCTGCCAGATGGCTCAGGCTTTGACTTTTGTCGTCAGATGCGTCAGTTGGGGTTGCGTCAGCCTGTGATCATGTTGACAGCACAACATGATGAGTTGGATAAGGTCCTTGGCTTGGAGATGGGTGCGGATGATTATATGACCAAGCCGTTTAGTATGCGTGAGTTGGTATCCAGGATTCGGGCGCAGTTGCGCAGGGCGTACGGCGATTACTCTTCAGCAGAATCAGCTGTCGTGGTGGTCAATGATCTTGTGCTGGAGCAGGCAACGGGTCAGGTGCGACGCGGTGATGAAGTCATCGCGTTGACGCCGACCGAGTTTCGTCTCCTGATGTATTTGGCGCGGCATCGCGGACAAGCTTTATCGCGCGCTCAAATCGTGGAAGCGGTATGGGGGTTTGCTCCCGATATCGAGAGTGAGAAGACGGTCAATGTGCATATTCGTCGTTTGCGGGAAAAGGTCGAATTGAAACCGGACCAACCGTCCCTAATTCTGACCGTGCCCGGCATAGGTTATCGTATGACGAAGTGAAATCCTCCTTCCCCAAATCCGATTTTTGGAATTGAGGGAAGGAGGAATGGGGAGATTACGAAATCTTAATCACATCACAATCTGGTTGAAATCAGAACAAATTATAGTTACAGGCGATGTAAATCCCGACTGTTTATTTGGAGTCTCATGAGCAAACGCGCTGTACTCTTTTTTGTGCTGGTTATGGCTGTTGTAGTTTCCGCGGCAGGCTATTTTGGTTTTGTGACGACACAGGAACCTGAACCGACCCCGACAATTCCACAAACTGTTTCTGTGACGAGTTGTGATGTGGAGCAGACGGTCACTGCGCCGGGCAATCTCGTCAATGTGAATATTGTCGAAGTGAAGATGCCCGTGACGGGGAAGTTAGCAATGGTGAATGCGCGGGTGGGGGATGTAGTGAAGGCGGGCCAGATTTTGGCGGAACTGGATGCGGTTGCCACCACGCAGGCTAGTCTCGATTTGCTCGAAGCCCAGGACGCGCTGAAAAAAGCTCAACGCTCTCGAACTGCACTGGATTACCCACGCGCCACGGATGATTATATTAAAGACCTTCGTAAAAAAATCCGCTTGCAGAAACAGATCATCGCTGAATTTGAAGAGTTGTACAAAAAAGCTGAAGACGCCATCTTCAAAGCGCAGGCATTAGACAGCCTGACAATGGCTAAAGAGGAATTGAAGACGCTGGAAGCTAATTTGAATTGGTATCTGGGCAAGCCAAGCGGAGGCGATTTTATTAATGCGGATTCGGAACTCGAAGTTGCCCAGGCAAAATATGAAGCGGCAAAGGCGGTGCTCGATAGTTTGCAGATCACGGCTCCATTAGATGGCGTGGTGTTTGCGGTCAATGCCCAAATCGGGGAGACGTACCCCGCTGAAACACCATTATTCACGATCGGTGACCCAAAGGCGTTGGAAGTGGTTGCCAATGTGACCGAGGAAGATTATCCGATCATTTCTGTAGGGCAGAGTGTGGAGATCTATTTTGATGCCCGCCCGGATGTGACCGTTCAAGGCAAGGTGGAACGTATCATCCCCAAACGGATCGCGGGTGACAGTCCGCGTTATGAAATTTACATCACTTTGAATGAGGTCCCTGATGGGTTGGCGGACGGCATGACCTCTGACACCGCCATCACGATCGCGCAGCGCCTGGGTGTGGTGTGTTTGCCGCGTGCAGTAGTGCGTGCTTCTGGTAGTGAAACGACCATCGTGAAAGTGTGGGATGGTGTGCAAGAAGCGGAAAGAAAGATCACGATTGGTTTGCGCGGCGATACTTATGTGGAGATCGTTTCGGGTTTGAATGAAGGTGAACTGGTGGTCACGCGATGAGCGCTGAAATCATCCGCACTGAAAAACTTACGCGTGCGTATTCAATGGGTGGCAACGTGGTCACGGCATTACGCGAGGCGGAGCTTGTTGTTCATGCGGGTGAGTTCATTGCGTTGATGGGTGCGTCGGGAAGCGGCAAGTCTACGTTGTTGAATCTGTTGGGGCTGTTGGATCGTGCGACCGCAGGTGAGTATTGGCTCGAAGGAGCGGCTGTCTCGTCTTTGCGGCGTGATGAATTGGCTGACCTGCGCGGCAAACGAATCGGATTCGTTTTTCAAAACTTTAATCTTTTGCCGAGATATTCTGCATGGGAAAATGTCGCCCTACCGCTGGCTTATCGCCAGGGAGAATTTCGGGGACAGGATCAACTCGATCGGGCGCGTGAAGCGTTGGCGCGTGTCCAATTGGAGCATCGCCTTGAGCATAATCCAACTGAATTATCGGGTGGTGAACGTCAACGTGTGGCGATCGCGCGGGCATTGGTGACACAACCGGCGGTCATTCTTGCTGATGAGCCTACTGGTAATCTCGATAGCAATACAGGCGTTGAGATCATGCGTTTGTTGAAAGAGCTGAATGCGGAGGGTCGCACGATCGTGATGGTGACACATGATCTCAATGTGGCACGGCATGCGAATCGGATTTATCAAATGCGTGATGGCGTTTTGGAGATCAGCGAGGCAGTGCATGTCACTCATTGATCTATTGCGAACTGCGTTGCGAAGTGTCTCAGCGAACAAATTGCGCGCTGCTCTCACAATGCTGGGGGTGGTTATTGGAGTGGCATCGGTGATCGCAATGCTTGCTTTGGGCAATGGTGCGCGTGCCGCTGTGGATGCGACCTTCGCATCACTGGGCGCAAATCAGATTCAGATCGGTCAGCGTTTTGCGATGGATGAAGGCGAATTCCAAGCCACAGGAAAAACGCTGACATTTGCTGAAGGTCTTGATATGCTTGACGCCGTTTCGCTCGTCGAACGTGTGGAGATGTCTGTATCAAAAACGGTCAAGGCACGCTTCGGAAAAAACACAGTCGAGATCGGTGTCATCGGGACAACAGCTGATGCCCTCGATGGAATTATTTCAAGCGGTGTGGTTCAACCTGTGGGATGGACGGGAGACGCGTCAATTACAACCGAGGATATGCTCGCTGATGGACGCTTTTTCTCAGCTGACGAGGTGTTTGCAGGCGCACCCGTATGTGTGTTGGGTTATCAAACTGCGCTCGATTTGTTTTCAGGTGATAACCCTATTGGCGAAACGATCTGGGTTGACCGCAAGCGTTGCACTGTCATTGGTGTGGCTACTGAGTTGGAAAGCACCGATGTACAGCAACGCTACCGTTCCAATCCGAATGAAGGATTGTTGATGCCCATCAGCACGGTGATCCAGGAACTCTATGAAGATGAACCCTCCGTGTATATGACCGCGCACGTCACGGATGCCAGTCGCATTGGTGAAGCGAAGGAACAAATTACCAATTTTTTGCGCGAGCGACACCAGATCGAACAGGATGCTGACGGTGTTTATCAGGACGATTTCGATATGACCACTCGTAACGACATCCTCGGTCAGCAACAGGAAGCTGCACAGACATTTTCCCTTTTGCTCGCAGCGATGGCAACTGTCTCTTTGTTGGTGGGGGGGATCGGTATCATGAACGTGATGCTAGTCAGTGTCACCGAACGGACACGTGAGATCGGTGTACGTCTCGCCGTTGGTGCAAAGCAAAAAGATATTGTGAGTCAGTTCCTGTTTGAGTCCATCATCATCAGCGCCAGCGGCGGACTCGCTGGAATCGTGTTCGGCATTATAGCCATTCCCCTGGCGGCTGCGTTGAATCAAGGTGTGGCGTTGTTGTATCCCGGTAGTATCCCGTTGGCGTTCGGTGTGGCAGTTTTGATCGGGATCGTGTTTGGTCTTTATCCCGCCATCCGCGCCGCACGCCTCGATCCGATTGAGGCGTTGAGATATGAGTGATTGTGCAGGGACGGAATTTCCCCGCCTAATGTTGAATCATGAAGACGGGGCGAGATGACCTCGCCCCTACAATAATTGGCATCAACCATGCAAAACAAAAAACTCTACATCGGATTTGGTCTTGCCACCCTCCTGATCGGCATTGCAGCATTTGTCGGCGGAAGAATGGTCAACGGGAAGATCGGCTTCGCTCCTCTTGGCGGACCAAACGAAGGGCGTGTGTCTATATCCATAAATGACATCACCCCTGCACCTGAACTTCCCATCATGGATCCTGACATCCGCGGAGTATTCGTGGAAATGAAGGATAACATGATCGTGGTACAGGCATATTCCTTTGAAGCCGGCGTTGCTGGCATTTCGGGAGATTCACTAATCGATGAAGAAAGCGGAATCAAAGTTGAAGTCGTTGTGACGGGCGCAACCATGATTTATAAAGACGTCACCCAAATTCCACCGCCCATTAATGATGAGATCCACAACCTGCAACAAGCGGCTGACATGGGAACGCTCGACGACCTCGATTCTCAAACTTTCATTAGTGTCTGGGGTCGCCGAAGCGGTGATAGGATCGTTGCCGATGTACTCTTTTACAGTAATCCGCAGTTAATCAAAAAACCATAATTGTCTATAGACTCTAAAAGTCTTGGCAAACAAATAATAAGGAGCAACCATGCAAAATAAAAAGCTGATCGTCATTTTAGGTATTCTTGTGATTGTCGTGGGTGTCGCCGCCTTTATTGGCGGTAAACTGCTTAATCAAAGTGCGGGTCCGCTGGGTTTGGGGCTACCCATGGGGGACGGGGGGATGATGTCAATTTCCATCCAGATCACGCCGGCTCCGGAACTTCCCACAACTGAGCCTGAAACCCTCGGTCTTTTCGTAGAGCGCAAGGATAATTCGATCGTGTTGGCATCTGTTTCAATGGAGGCAGGCGGCGGTGGTGTTGTTGTGCAGGCGAGTGGTGGTGAGGGCGAGTCTTTCGCGGGTTCGCCTGTCGGTAACGACGGACCCAAAGTCGAAGTCGTGACCACGAGTGAAACCATTATTTATCTTGAAACTACCCAACCGCCCAGCGCGCCTCCTGCGAATGGTGAGACGCAAGTGCTTCAACAAACTGTGGTAGAGGGTTCGCTTGACGATCTTACGGACCAATCCTTTGTCACCGTGTGGGGACGCAAAAGTGGCGATAGAATTATCGCTGAGGTCTTGTTTATCAGTAACCCGGTGATGTTTAAGAGACCGTAAGCAGTTCCGTCATTGCGAGGAGCCCGAAGGGCGACGAAGCAATCTCCTCGTTGCGTTGGAGATTGCTTCGGGCGGAAGAAGTACCGCCCTCGCAATGACGGATACAAGGAAGTGATACCTATGAATCGAAATTCCATTCGCTGGCGTCTGCCCTTTAGTTATGCCGTGATCGCATTGGTTGCGGCGTTATCGCTCGGCTCAATGATGCTCCTGGTTTTGCGCGGTTATTATGCCGATCAGGAACAGGAATATCTGCTTGGAAATGCGACTGCCTTACAACCTGTCATTGAGCAGATCCTTCAATCCGATCTGCCTCAGGCGGCGCTTCAGGACCAAATTAATGGCTTGTCGTTCTTATCACGAACGCAGATCCGTTTGCTCGACACGAGTGGAAATATCATTGCCGATTCAGGTGTGCCTGATGCCAGTCAGGTGGTGGCTGTTTCCGGTGGGGCACCCATTGCCGGGAATGTGATGTTTAGTGTGCCTGCCAACCCGCCTGTGGAAGTGGGACCGCTCCTGGTTTACAAAAATGACCAAAGTATTCCGCCCCCTCAGTTTATGCCATTTGAAAAACAAATTATCTCAGGCACGGCTGGTGACATTATCCTCTCCGTTAATGCGTCACCTTATGGGTATGGTTTTGTCGCGGCGGCTGGGATCGACCCATCACATCGTTCTTCGCAGAGCGCCAGCCTCCTGCTTTGGACTACTGACGGAAATAAATTGGGTGTGCTGGAATTTTCCAATGGTCCCAGTTACGGTGCCAACGTAATTGATGCCGTGACAAACGCGTGGCTTGTGGCGAGTCTCTTTGCGGTTGTGATCGCCGCATTGACGGGTTGGTTTATGAGCAAGCGCGTGACGAGTCCCGTCCTGGCGTTGGAATATGCAACGCGGCAAATGGAGGATGGCGATCTTTCCGTGCGGGTTAATTTACAAAACGAAAAGCAGCAGGAATTTTTGTCACTGGCAAATTCATTCAACGGCATGGCAGAACAGGTGGAACAAACTGTCTCGACTTTGCGTGCCTTCGTCGCGGATGCGGCACACGAATTGCATACCCCACTCACTGCGCTGCAAGCCAACATTGAACTGGCGCGTGACGAAAAATCCGCCTCAGCGCGGACCCGCTACCTGTCGCGTGCGCAGGAACAGGGTCAAAGGCTGGAAGCGTTGGTGAAGAGTCTGCTTGACTTGTCGCGCATCGAAGCGGCAGAATCCAAACCTAATTTTGTCCCAGTGGATTTGGTCCAACTCGTGCGTGAAATGGGTGAACAGTTTGCCTCGCGGGCTGAACAGACCGAGCGTGCATTTACGATGAATGTTCCAAAAGATGACGCGCATTTGATGGGAAACGAAATGCAACTACGCCAAGTTCTCAGCAACCTGCTGGAGAATGCGCTAAAATTTACGCCTGCAGGCGGGCAGATCTCACTAAACCTCGAGCGCACCGCCAATGAAGTTGTATTGACCATCACCGATTCGGGCATTGGCATCCCACCGGAAGACCTCCCGCATTTATTCGAACGCTTCCATCGCGGGCGAAATGCCTCCGGCTACGCAGGAAACGGGCTGGGACTTGCCATCGTTAAAGCGATTGTTAATTTGCATGAAGGCCACGTTGTAATCCGATCTGAGGCGGAGCAGGGCACAGTTGTCAATGTGACATTTCACATGCCTGGATAGATTGATCAACCACATTCTGAATACTTTCGGTTTGTAAAAACGCCAGCTCTTAATCGTTAATTTGTTCAAATTATCGATTGAGAATCTTTTATAATACCTGCATGCATAATCTCAAACAACATTTCTTACTTGATCCCTCCGTCACTTTTCTGAATCATGGTTCCTTTGGCGCAACACCGAAGCCGGTCTATCGCGAATATCAACGCTGGCAACGCGAGATGGAAAAACAGCCTGTCGAATTTTTAGGGCGTCGTATCACGCAACTACTTGCGGATTCACGTGCTGAATTGGGAAAATATCTAGGTACATCTGGTGATAATCTTGTCTATACTCAGAATGTCACCGTCTCACTGAATATCGTTGCCCGTTCACTGGAGTTGGGTACAGGCGATGAAGTCCTCGCCACGAATCATGAATATGGCGCAATTGACCGTACGTGGCGATTCCTTGCCAAAGAACGCGGCTTTATATACATCAATCAACCGATTACGACACCGCTCACCACTGAAGCAAAATTCGTAGAAGATGTATGGCAGGGTGTTACGCGGCACACCCGCGTGATTTGTCTGAGTCATATCACGTCACCGACTGCGATTATTTTTCCCATTAAAGAAATTATTCAGCGCGCGCGCGAAAAAGGCATCATCACGATCATTGATGGTGCGCACGTGGCCGGACAGATTCCATTGTACCTCGATGCGCTCGGTGCCGATTTTTACGGTGGGAATCTCCATAAATGGCTTTGTGCGCCGAAAGGTGCCGGCTTTTTATACGTGCGCCCAGAGATGCAGCCTCTGCTCAAGCCTCTAATTGTTTCGTGGGGTTATGAATCGGTCGCGCCCAGCGGCTCGAATTTTATCGACCACAATGATTGGTGGGGTACACGGGATCACTCGGCGTTTTTAGCGGTCCCTGCGGCGATTCGATTTCAACAGGAAAATCACTGGGACGAAGTGCGTCAGTCCTGCCATCAACTTGTGTGCGAAGCCCAACAGCGGATCTGTAAATTAACTGGTCTTGCACCACTTCACGCTACGCGCTCAGCCGAGATCTGGTTCGCCCAAATGGCTGCTGCGCCTCTCCCAGCGGATACTGATAATCTCCTCCTCAAGAATCGACTTTATGATGAATATCGAATCGAAATTCCGTTGGTCGAATGGAATGGGAACAAATTGATTAGAATCTCCGTTCAAGGCTATAACACAAAGCGCGATATCGATAAGCTTTGTAAGGCATTAACCGCCTTATTGTAGGAACGGAGAACAACATGAAAAAGTATTTACTGGTGTTGTTTGTAATACTGCTTATGACCGTGTCCGCATGTTCTTCAGCTGCAACGCCAACGTTAGAGGCCAACACTGAACAACCTCAACCAAGCCAAACAAGCGCCTCGCCCGTGTTGAAATATTATCCGCTGGATACCATGACGCAGATCGAAGATATTGATTTGATCCTTGCCGCGGTTGCCAGCGGTGATGCTCAGGCATTGCGGAACTTGTTTGGCTTCACGACAACCGCTTGCAAGACAGTCAATGCACTCGGTGGACCTCCAGCTTGCCGCGAGGGTGAAGCCGAAGGGACAACAGTTGAAGTGCTTCCTTTTTTGGGGCCAGAAGGCAGTTATCTACGGAAAGATGAAGTCGGTAACTTTCCCGGTCTGAACGTCATCGGTGTGTATGCCGTTTATCATGTTTCAGAGACTGCCTATTCTGATGAGAACTTCCCAAAAGGCGATTATGGTATTATGCTGACCGCGCCGGAGAATTTTCTCCGGTATCGTACTGCAAATCAAAGGCGGATTGATCGTCCGCATTGATTATGTTTTTGATCCCGCTTCAATGGATGCTACCCTGCAGCGGGATGCAGCCAATTTTGTTCTACCTCCCAAGTTGAATTAGAAGGTAGAACCCATCGAAAGGAAACTATGTTAATAAAAAATCGAATTGGGGCACTTATCCTGGTTGCCTGCGTTGTGTTGTCGGCCTGTGCGGGGCAGGCTACTGAAGTGCCTACGCTGGATGCCAACGTGATCATGACTGACGCGATAAATACATTTGTCGCGTCGATGAATCAGACACAAACTGCACAAGCGTTGCTTATCACGAATACAGCCAGCCCAACGATCACAAATACTCCGACTGCGACTACCACACCACCGCCTACCTGGACTCAAGCCGCGATAATAAATCCCATTCTGCCTACCGTGTTCAAGTCACCGACGGCTACTGGCACGCAATATACCCCTACTCCAAATCCTACCCTGTTGGCTTCAGGTTGTAATAACCTGGGTTTTATTTTAGATGTGAGTGTCCCTGCTGGCACTGTGATGAAACCCGGCGAAAGTTTTACAAAGACCTGGAAGGTTGAAAATAACGGCACCTGTGATTGGGTGTATTTATATCACCTGGTGTTCGTAGGCGGAGATCGCATGGAAGGTGATCCAGGTTCCTTGGGTAAAGTCATTGTGCCAGGCAAATGGACACAACTATCTGTCGGTCTTGTCGCTCCATCCAAGCCGGGAACTTATACCGGAACCTGGCGGATGGCAACTCAACAGGGGACTCCGTTTGGAGCAAACCTGACGGTTTCTATTGTGGTTGGCACTCCAACTGATACACCCCAGCCAACATCCACAGCTACGTCAACGAGTACGGCGACTGCTACTTCAACGTCAACTGATACACCTACTGCTACCCCCTAAATCTAAAGTGTTCAAACACGATGCCCTGATGAAAGATCAACTTTCACCAGGGTATTTCTTTTCCTTTTATGGTATCCTAAATATCCGCCTATGAAACATTTACTTCGAACCCGCAACTTTCTCAAGCCGTATTTCTGGCAAATACTGGCGACGTTACTTATGCTTTTGATCCTCACTGGACTCAATCTCATTGTCCCACGCATCATTCAGACTGTTGTTGATCAGGGACTCGTGGAGGGTGAAACTGGTTCATTGATCCAATCCGCGCTTCTTCTTCTTGGACTTGGGCTTGGTTCGGCGATATTGAGTCTGGGTAATCGCTACGGCTCTGAGTGGGTCGCGGCACGTGTCGGCTACGACCTGCGCAATCGGATGTATGACCATATTCAACATTTGCCATTTACCTATCACGATCACGTCCAAAGCGGACAACTCATCTCGCGCTGTATCGAAGATGTGCGTGCCATCGAACGATTTGCTGGCGGCGCGGTCGCAGACCTAATACGTTTTATCTTGCTGACGGTGGGGGTCCTTTATATTATGCTCACAGCAAATGTAAATCTTGCTTTGATCGCGCTCTTACCGATGATTCCGCTAATTCTTATGACTGCCATCTTTGGCACAAAAATCGGCGGATTGTTCTTTGCAGTGGATAATGCTGTAGGCGAAGTCTCCAATCGCTTGCAAGAAAATGTTGTCGGTGTGCAAGTTGTCCGTGCTTTTGCGCGCGAAGATTACGAGACAAAACGATTTACAGAAGCGAACCAGGTGGTCTTTAAAACCTGGGTCAGAGTGATCGATGAATGGTCCAAGATCATGCCGACCACGGGCTGGCTGACCTCGATCAGTGTCATCTTGATCCTTTGGTTTGGTGGGCAGATGGTGATGGATGACACACTCACGATAGGCGCCATCGTTGCGTTTAACGCCTATATCTTGATGATGGCAGAACCTGCCCAACAATTGACGGGACTCGTCAACGCGGGCGGCGAAGCTGCGGCAGGAGCTCAACGCGTCTTCGAAGTGTTGGATACGGAACCCGTGATTCAGTCTTCAAGCACTGCGGTGAAGTTGGAAACGTTGCGTGGTGAAGTGGAATTCCGTGATGTAGGGCTAAAATATCAAGATGAGAAAACAGCCTCGTTAAACGGAATCAGTTTGAAGGTCGAACCGAATCGCATCGTCGCGTTGATCGGGCAAACAGGTTCAGGTAAAACATCGTTCGTGAATCTCATCCCGCGTTTTTATGATGTCACCGAAGGTAGTGTGCTGGTGGATGGCGTAGACGTGCGTAAGATGGATCTGGTTTCGCTGCGGTCGCAGATCGGAATTGTGTTGCAGACTTCGCTGTTGTTCTCGGATACGATCAAAGGCAATATTGCCTATGGTCGCCCCGATGCGACGATGGACGAAGTGATCGCCGCCGCAAAAGCTGCGCAGGCGCATGAGTTCATCGAGGGCTTTACGCATGGCTACGATACGATTGTCGGTGAACGTGGCGTGACGCTTTCAGGCGGACAGCGTCAGCGCGTGGCGATTGCGCGTGCCTTGTTGATGAACCCGCGTATTTTGATACTTGATGATTCAACGTCATCTGTGGATACGCAGACGGAGAAATTAATCCAAGCCGCTTTGGATGCACTGATGGAAGGACGCACAACTTTTGTGATCGCGCATCGTCTTTCCACCGTTCGCCGCGCGGATATGATCCTGGTGATGGATAAGGGTCAGGTTGTAGAACGTGGCACGCATGATGAGTTGCTTGCGCGCGGCGGCTTGTATAAAGAGATCCACGACTTGCAGTTGATCGACCATGCGACGTTTGCTGAAGAAATGGAAGAGCTACAAATCGAGGAAGAATCCAGACCCGATGAAGGGTCGCATGTGATTGCGTAATAAGGCGCATATCGCGCTGAGCGGAACGAGCTGACAGGCGAGTGAAGATGAAGCGCAGATAAGCAAAATACTTGTAGTTTGATTGAAATGTATCCTTCGTCTGTGTTCGTCGCAAGGAACGCTCCTCACTCCGCTCAGGACGATGTGATTTTATGCCATACGCAATTTACATTCTCAAATGCTCTGACGGGAGCTATTACACTGGATCGACAAAAGATTTGGATGGACGCATTCTGGAGCACCAAACAGGAGCGTATTCAGACTCTTACACATTTAATCGCCGCCCCGTCCAGCTCGTGTGGAGTGAAGTTGTTGAAACATATCCGGAAGCATTTCAATGGGAACGTCGCATCAAAGGTTGGAGTCGGGCAAAGAAAGAAGCTCTTATTCATGGCGACATCGATGGAATTCATGAAATCGTGAAGTCTGAAAGAAAGCAAAGAGAAGAAATTAAAAAGAAAAGCTCGCGCTGAGCGGAACGAGGAGCGTTTGTTGCGACGAGTGCAGACGAAGCGTGAATTACATTTAAACTCGCTATAATCTGAAACCTGCGCTTCGTCTGCGTTCGACCCGACGAGCACGGGTCTCGCTCCGCTCAGCGCGATAGGCAAAACTATGACAACCAAAATCATCCCTCCCTCATTTATCACCCAGTCAGAAGAAACCTACGATAAGGGTTATGACCCCAATGTAGCGCGTGGACTTTTGCAATTCCTGAAACCCTACACATGGCGGATGCTCTTTGCCTTGCTGCTCATGATCGTCGTGACTGCTGCGGCGGTGTCAGGACCATATTTTGTCAAATTGGCAATTGACGACGGGATCGGCAAGAAAGATATCAACGCGCTAAAGAATATTGTGTTGATCTATCTGGTGGTTGCCTGTATTCAACTGGTGACCAACTTCTTCCGCGTGCGCATCATGTCTCGCGTGGGACAGCATGTGTTGTACGATGTGCGCATGACGATGTTCCATCATCTGCAAAAACTCTCGTTGAGTTTTTATAATCGTTATAGCGTCGGACGTGTCATCACGCGCGTCATCAACGATGTGGGAACGTTGCGTGAGTTCATCACCTGGGCGGTGCTGGCGATTGTCCGCAACTTGTTGGGGATCATTGGCACGCTGCTTGCCATGTTCGCTTTGAATCTGGAACTGTCACTGCTGACCTTTGCAGTTCTGCCTTTGATGGTGTGGGCGACGGTTGCGTTTCGGAAAGCGGCGCGGCAGAATTATCGCAAGGTGCGCGCAGCTGTCTCGTGGACCAACTCCGTGCTGGCGGAGAATGTCAATGGCGTGCGTGTGGTGCAAGCATTTTCACGTCAGGAACATAACCATTTGAATTTCAAAGATTATGTCAATCGCTATTATCTCGAAACAAGTCTCGATGCCGCGAAGACCGCATCCGTGTTTACGCCAGTCGTGGATGTGCTTGGCGCACTCGCTACGGCTGTGGTTGTTTATGTGGGCGGCAAATATGTTTTGGGCGAGAGCATTACACCGGGCGTGTTGGTCGCGTTCGTTTTATATATCGATCGTTTCTTCGAGCCGATCCGTGATCTAAGTCGGCGTTTCGATACGTTGCAATCCACGATGGCGGGCGGTGAAAGAATTCTTGAGCTGCTCAATACGCCGGTCGAGGTTCAGGATGCAGAAGATGCTGTTGAGATGGAATCAATTACCGGCGACGTCCGATTCGAAGATGTCCAGTTTCATTATTCCGATGACCCAACACTCGTCCTGAATCAAATTAATTTAAATGCGGATGCGGGGCAGACGGTGGCGCTGGTGGGGGAGACGGGTGCGGGGAAGACGACGATCATCAAACTGTTGACGCGCTTCCATGACCCCACTGCGGGCTGCGTGCGCGTGGACGGCGTTGACTTGCGGACAGTGACTCAGCAAAGCCTGCGGCGGCAGATGGGCATGGTGTTGCAGGACCCGTTCCTGTTCAATGGTTCGGTAAAGGAAAATATTTTGTTCGGGCGTTTGGGTGCCAGCGAGGCAGATGTGATCGCTGCGGCGCAGGCTGTGGGTGCGCATGACTTTATCATGAGTTTGAAGAATGGCTACGAAACATCCGTGGAAGAAGGCGGCGCAACATTGAGCGTGGGGCAGCGTCAGTTGATTTCGTTCGCGCGTGCGCTGCTTGCCAACCCACGCATTTTGATTTTGGATGAAGCGACATCCTCAGTGGATACACAGACCGAGCAGATCATTCAGCGCGCGCTTGCGACGCTCTTGAAAGGACGCACGTCGTTTGTGATCGCGCATCGTTTGTCAACGATCACAAGCGCTGATAAGATCGTGGTCATTCACGATGGAAAGATCATCGAGCAAGGGTCACATGCTGAGCTACTGGGGAATCAGGGCATGTATTATGGGTTGTATCGAACTGGGTTTCAGGAGTAGCCATTCAACTAAACACGCTATATAATCAAAACAGTTTATTGTGTATATAGTTCGTCACTTAATGATTGGGAAAATCAAATAATGGAACTAGATATGATTTCTCAGGAAGTATCAAAAGAAATCCCAGATCTCTTATATCATTACACAAATTCTGCCGGGTTAAATGGGATTTTAAATTCGGGCAAGATTTGGACGACTGAAATTCATTATTTGAATGATAAATCAGAAATTCAGCTCGCGTTTAAATATATTCGCAATGAAATAGAATCGCAAAAGAAGGGGACAGGTAAGACTCGCACGGATGAAGAGCTTGACATCATGATCGAGTCTATGAGTGTCGCTGAAGAAATAAATGTAAGTATCGCTTCGTTCACTGAAAATGGCGATCAATTAAGTCAGTGGCGCGGATATAGCGAAATTGGTAATGGATACTCACTGGGCTTTTATGGGAAAGAGTTGTTGAAAAAAGTGACCAGGGATAAAAATTATCATCTGGTTCCCTGCATCTATGATGAGCGTATACATTTAAGTATGGTGAAAGAACTTGTGGATTTGACGCCTGTTTTGGATATTAAATCAGATCCAAGGTATAGCCACTCTCTTGTGTTTCGATCAACCTTTGGTGATGCGGCATTATCTCTCGCCGCAGTTATTAAATCCGAAGGATTTAAAGAAGAAAAAGAATGGCGTTTGATCGGTCCGACTCTCTTATATTCAAGCGCCAGGTTTCGATACGGGAACCATACTTTGATTCCATATTGGGAATATGATGTGGACATTAACAATACTCTTGAGTCGATCATCATTGGTCCTACGCCAGAGCCTGAATTGTCTGAACGAGCGATTTCAGGGTTGCTCGTGAATATCTTTCCAAACAATCGTCGACTCTGGTCCAGCATTAAACATTCCAATATCCCATTTAGGAAAATTTAGTTGTGATCATGCATCGCCTTTCGACCATCACGAGCGCGGATAAGATCGTGGTCATCCACGATGGGAAGATCATTGAGCAAGGGTCGCATACCGAGTTGCTGGCGAATCAGGGGATGTGTTATGAATTGTATCGAACGGGATTTCAGGAGTAAAGTATTGAGATTATAATTTTATTAACCAGGTTTTAAAGCCTAAAGTCAGAATGATTAATAATTAATCGTCATCTTTTGATTCGTTTTTGGGCGAACTGTCTGTCTTTGATTTAGAGTCGGAAGGTGGTTGCTTTTCAATATCACCTTCTTCTCTTTTGGAGGCTTCACTGAAATTCATATGCGACCCTTCTACTTTTTGTATTTTTTCTTTACTTTGTAAAAGTAGTTGGGCGTCAGACACATCTTTTTTATTCTCTGTTCCAGTATTTTCCTGTTTATTTTGGGTCTCTTGAGTTATGCTTTTGTCTTCTGCTGTCATTTAATTCTCCATTACGAAAGGAAACATAAGTTATGCAAGACTCAAATCAAGGTTTATCTGTAATGTTCAATGAGGCGCAAAATCAACTTGCCAGACAGTTTAAAGGTTCTGCGGTATTAAGAGATCACGCAAAAACAATCATTGGAGTATCAAGTGTTGTTGTGTCATTTTTTGCAACATTCAAAATTTTTGACAACACTACAATTCAATCAAGTTCTTATTTAATTCTACTCTTTGCTATTATAGCCCTCATTTATGGAATTTTGATGGTTTTGGCTATATGGGCGGCAAGTCCGATTTCTCTTGAGGCACCTATTAATCCAACCTTAGAAGATTATATTGAGGCTTATGCAGACAAAGATGAAAGAACAATTCTTTCCATTCAAATAAATCTGTATTTAAGGGCGATTGATAAAAATAATAAGATTATCAAAGACCAAAGCAGACTCTCAAACCTTGTTGATTATTTGCTTGGATTGGTGGTTATTCTCATTATTATTTCAACAATAGTATATATTGCATTGTAAAAGTTTGCAAAAGGAGATGGAATTAATATCTCTAAATAAAAATGAACAATCCCAAAACCATCTTCCGTGTCCATGCTGTTCAGCATATGTTTGAAGGTAATGTTTCCTTGAAGAGAGTACGGCTTTGGAAATATGTGAGACCATTGAAGATTGTTCATTAGGGATGGCTGCCCCAAAAAAATGGTCGCTTGGTATTGGACGGTTCAAACCTATATTGTATAATTCGCACTCATGATGACACCTACAAACCTCTTCGCCTTTTTTGATAGGCCCACTCAACAAAATCTGGAGTCCAATCAGCGTGGACGATTGACGCCTGAACAGCAGTCAGCATTGAAGCAAGGTGTGCGGCAACAATGGTGGCGCGTTGTCCTATGGGCATTTGTGTTGATCGTGCTCTGTGCAGTGTTCGGTCTTTTCTTTTGGGCTCTCGCCACTGAAGATTTGGGACCAGCGCTGTTGGGTCCAGTGCTTACGACGGCGGGAGTTTTTGCAATAGGCTTGATCGTGCTGGCAGCCTTTCTCTTTCCAGACCTGAGCCTGGTGTTTGCCGGTGGCGATCTTGAGGCGGGTCAGGTCGAGGCTATTCCAGGCAAGGTAGAGTGGACGGGGCGGCGGTATCAAGTGGTTGCTGAATCGCGCAGCATACGAACCGTGCGCGGCAATATTTCTTTGCCGCCTCCCGGTGCCTATCGCTTTTATTGTTTGCCAAATTCCGGCCTGGTCATCCAGGCTGAAGCCATGGAAAATGTTTCGGCGGAGCAGAGTCAGTCACTGCTCCTTGAAGCATTATCCAAAGTCCATCGTTTTACCCCAGACGAACTTGGTACCAATCGTCAGGGTTCTTTGAGTGGTGCTCAGGCATTGCGTTTGATCAGTTATGCCATCGTGCAAGGCGTGGTGCTGATATTTTCAGCTGGGATGGGTGTTTGGATGTATTTCAATTTGCCGATCGGCAGGGAAGATCAGCTTTGGGCGATTGTGTTTGGAATATTCCTGGCGGCACTAGCTCTAGGGTCAGTTTGGAATATCATAAAAGCATTGTTAGACTTACTGACCCAAAGCGTAGCTCACGAAGAGGGATTTGTCAGTCGTCATGAACATCGCACTCGAAATGGACGTTATTATACGTATCAGATTAAGAAACTTAAGTTTCGAGTATCCCGCAGCGCATTTCATGCTCTGGTGGATGGTTGGGAATATCGGGTCTTTTATTCCTCACGCAGCAAACGCCTGCTGGCGATCGAGCCGCTGCGCGCCAGGGAGTTGGTGATTCCAGATGATCTTACAAGATAAGCTATATAAGCTGGGACTTCAGAAATAATTTCTTGACTCTCCCATCCTCAGATGATAAACTCGCAATATCTTATTTCAGAAAGGAGACGCAAACAAATGAAAGCCAAGTTGACATATTTATTTGTATTTAGCGCGCCTCCTGAAGGTGATATGTAGGGGCAGGGTCTTCCCGCCCGTTTCATGAACCATTTTGTGTATATCCACCGCAGGTGCTTCCCGCCCTGCGGTTTTTGTTTTAAGTACATATTTGAGGAAAAAGTATGAATTCTCGAAGTAAGAAATTCCTGTCCTATTACAAACCCTATATGAAACTGTTCCTTGCTGACATGGCTTGTGCATTCGTTGTCTCAGGGACTGCGTTACTGCTCCCGTTATGTGCGAACTACATTACGAAACATATTTTGGAAAGCGATGCGCCGAACGCCCTCAGTCAGATCTATGGCATGGGTGCGTTGATGCTTGCCTTGCTCCTGGTCCACACGCTCTGTAACATGTTCGTTGATTATCAGGGACATGTGATGGGCGCTCTTATGGAAAGCGATATGCGCCGCGAGTTGTTTGACCATTATCAGAAGCTGTCGTTCGGTTTTTATGATGAACAAAAAACGGGTCAGTTGATGACACGCCTTACCAACGATTCATTCAATATGTCCGAACTGTTTCATCACGGACCCGAAGATGTGGTCATTTCGGTGTTGAATTTCGTGGGCGCGTTCATTATCATGCTTACGGTCAATGTTAAGCTTGCCCTGATCGTCTTCTTCTTTTTGCCGATCATTGCTTTGTATGTAGCTTACTTCAACAAGCGCATGCAGACCGCACGACGAACATACCATGAACGCATCGGTGATATTAATGCGCAGGTGGAAGATACTCTCTCCGGCATCCGGGTAGTCAAATCGTTTACGAATGAATGGATCGAAAAAAAGAAGTTTGCTCACACGAACGATCGTTTTCTTGATAGCCGCCGGGATGTTTATCGGAACGAGGCGAATTTCTCGGCCGGGATGACCGCATCCACGCAGTTGCTTGTGATCGCCGTGGTGGTTTTCGGCAGTATTGCCATTTTAGGTGTTTCTCTGGATCTACCCGACCTGATCACGTTTGTGTTGTATGTCGGGATTTTGGTCGAACCGATCCAGCGCTTCAGCAATTTCACCCGTCTCTACCAGGAAGGGATCGCGGGCTTCAATCGGTTCATGGATATGCTGGATGTGAAACCAGAGATCCAAGATTCGGATAATGCGATTGAGATCAATAATGTCCGCGGTACGATTGAATTTAGCGATGTGAGTTTCAAATATAAAGAAGAACATGATTATGTCTTGAAGAACATATCTCTGCACATCAAGGCTGGAGAGTACATCGCCCTAGTTGGATCTTCCGGAGTCGGCAAGACGACTCTCTGCTCCCTGATTCCCCGTTTCTATGACATCAACGGAGGCTGTATCCTGCTCGATGGCATTGATCTCAGGGACATCTCTCTGCGCTCGCTCCGCAGCAATATCGGTATTGTCCAGCAGGATGTGTATCTGTTCGCTGGCACCGTCGCGGAAAATATCCGCTATGGGAAATTGGATGCCAGCCGGGATGAGATTGAGGAAGCTGCCAGAAAGGCAAACGCCCACGATTTTATTATGCAGTTACCGGCTGGATACGATACGGATATCGGTCAGCGTGGTGTGAAATTATCGGGCGGGCAGAAGCAAAGGCTGAGCATTGCGCGCGTCTTCCTGAAAGATCCGCCTGTTATCATTTTCGATGAAGCCACCAGCTCGCTGGATAATGAGAGCGAAAGAGCGGTTCAAGAGTCGCTAGAAAAGTTAACTGAGGACCGCACAATGCTTGTCATCGCGCATCGCTTGTCGACAGTTAGGAACGCCAAAAGGATCATTGTATTAACGGACGACGGCATCGATGAACAAGGCACGCATGCCGAGTTGGTCGCATTGGATGGGACATATGCGAATTTGTACAACATGCAATTGAGAATCTAGCTGGCTAGTCGAGACCAGAAGGTCTTGTAGATCCAATTCTTTGCAAGACCTTCTGGTCTAATTTATCAATTACCGTCGAAGTTCTTAAACCGCGTATAATTTCACTATGGATATCAATTGGCTCGGGCTTGCCTCAGCGCTCGCAACATTTTTTGGAGTTTGGATCGGTCACGTTTCGGTGCGGAAGATCGAAAGGGAGGTGGCGCGTATTTGGATTCCAGCCACGCTCGCATTGCTCTTTGGTATCGGACTTGAACTCGCTTCTTTCCGAACATCGAATTTGATTCTGTCTACGATCTGTGGAATCATCGGTGTGACCTTGCTCTGGGATGCGCTCGAACTGGCTGTTCGCCAACCGAAGCGCATCAAACATGGACACGCTCCCGCGAATCCAAACAATCCGCGCCATGTCCAAATTTTAGCGACCCATCCCGAAGCAACTACTGTTGACGTGCTTAACCGTGACCCACGCGGCACTCCATACACAAGCGCTGAACTTAATTCCATCAAGGAGCATGGAGTATGAATTGGTTCGGTGTGTTGGTTGGGCTCGCGACACTCTGCATTATTGGGCTGGGATTCGGCTGGGTCATTCGCGGTGAACGTTATCTGGGATACTTGTGGTGGCCATACACAATGGGGCTCGGAATTCTATGTGTGCTGGGCTCATTGTTCATTTCAAATTCCTGGGGTTCGGTATTGCTAGGTGCGTTTGGTGCGTCGTTGATCTGGGGCTCAACTGAATTGAAAGAACAGGCAGTCCGCGGTGACTTGGGCTGGTATCCGTTTTTGGAGAAGAAGAAACTGCCGCCATTTGCCGATGTGATCAAAAAGTGGAAGGCACCAAGTCTGTAGAACCATGTCACTCTGAGGGAGCGTTCTTCGCGACCGACACTTGCACCAGCACGCAAGTGCAGGTGAGAGTGTCGAATCTCAATAGTAGAGACCCTTCGCTGTCGCTCAGGTGACATTTTTATGCGGAGTGAAACAAGTATAATGACGGCGTGTCCAATCCCAAGATCATCTATCGCGTTCATGCCGTCCAGCGTATGTTTGAACGCAACGTTTCAGGCAGGCGGGTGCGAGCAGCGTTGGAAACGGGGGAGACTATCGAAGATTATTCAGCAGAAATGCCAGAACCGAGTCGCTTGATACTGGGGTTTCAAGGAAAACGTCCGTTCCACGTAGTCACATCAGAAAATCCACAAGAAAATAAGACCACGGTCATCACGGTTTATCTGCCTGACCCCAATAAATGGAATAAAGATTCCAAGAGTCGCCGATCATGATCTGCCTGATCTGTAGACAGGCTGATGTTATCTATGGACTCACCTCTATCACCTTTGAGCGCGACGAGATGCGGTTGGTGATCAACAAGGTGCCGGCAAACATTTGTCCCAGTTGTGGAGAGGCATACGTGGATGAAGATGTCGCTATGCAGTTGTTGCAGGATGCTGAGGAAATGTCTGCGGCGGGGGCGATGGATGATGTGATGGAATACAGCAAAGTATAGCCATGCTTTGACAGATGGCTTTTTGATACAATCAACCTATGAAACAGCGCCTTTGCCTGTTCTTTTTATTTATCCTTGCAGCTTGCCAAGCCCCAGCAGCACCGACTGCAACATTGCCCGCACCTTACATTGTGATCGAGACATTGACTCCGTCTCCCGTCCCAACAGTGACGTTCACGCCATCCCCGACCCCAACCATTGATGAAGCGATCTTTCCATACACGATCGAAGGACTCCGTCAACGTGAATATCAAAGCGGGGAGATTCACATTCGCACAACGCTGGATGAAAACGATTTATATACAAGTTACCTGATCGACTATCCCAGCGATGGGCTAAAGATCACGGGTGTGATGCAGATCCCAGTGGGGGAGGGATCGTTCCCCGTCATCGTGATGAATCACGGCTTTTTTGCGCGTAGTGTCTATAACACCGGCGATGGGACCGATCGTTCTTCCGCATTTCTTGCCGAACGTGGATATATCACCCTCGCGTCTGATTATCGCAGTTGGGGTGCTTCAGACGAAGGTGAGAGTTTCTTCTATTCTGGTCTGGTTATTGACGTGATTAACCTGCTCAACGCGATTCCGTCCATTCCCCAAGCAGACTCAACCCGCGTTGGCATTTGGGGGCACAGCATGGGCGGTGGTGTGACTATGAAGGTGTTAGAGATCGTAGGGGCGGGGTCCTCCCGCCCTGTATCTGTAAAAGCCGCAGTCTTATATTCCACTGTCAGCACAGATTTCAGCGATATTATCGGACGCTGGGGTATGGGTTGTTTTGGCGATATTGCTGAAGGCGAATTGATCATCGGGTGTAATTCGTCTGATGTTATCCCAGTTGACCTGCCGCAGAACTTGCAGGAAGCCTATCGCTTCACCGCAAATGATCTCGATTCGCTTAAGAAAGTTTCCCCGCTTTATCACTTGGAAAATATAACCGTGCCTATTCAAATCCATTATGGAACTGAAGATGGCAAGACACTGAGCGGCACGCCGCCCGAATGGTCTGTGACATTAACCCAGGAACTACGCGATGCAGGCAAGTATGCCGAGCTATATCAATATGACGGCGAACGCCACTCATTTATCAGCCAACCCTGGTTTGACTTTATGGAACGCGTGGTGAGATTCTTTGATAAGCATGTAAAGAATGCGCCCTAAGCGTCGGCATTATTTTTCACGCTGTAGGGAGCGTAAAATAAACCGTCGTGCCCTTACCGATGCCATCTGAAGTCAGCCAGATCCGCCCGCCGTGGATCTCGATGATGCGCTTGACGAGTGCCAGACCGATGCCTGTCCCTTCGATACCTGGATCCAGTTTTTGGAATAGACCAAACACCCTTTCGTGTTGATTGGAAGCGATACCGATCCCGTTATCTTTCACAAAAAAAATGGGCTTATAGCCTTCATCAACACCTTCTACACTGATCTCGATTTGGGGGTTTTCCTGGGTACCCATGAATTTTGCGGCGTTATCCAAAAGATTTTG
>Ga0137333_1000009_pt1 | contig 46530 bp, 41 predicted proteins | sample EasRivERMLT231_2_FD_102286 | JGI IMG/M metagenome (GOLD analysis project Ga0137333, IMG submission 102286) | Soil microbial communities from meander-bound floodplain in the East River, Colorado, USA - East River MetaG ERMLT231_2 | ecosystem: Environmental > Terrestrial > Soil > Floodplain ... | reverse complement strand
CGGACAACCCCGTCGCAGTCGTTTGCCCAAACGAGCTGATGAGATAATCACTGTACAAATCGAGCAGTTGTTCGTTTTTCATAGGTTCAGTTTACGCCAGTTTTGCGTAAGGTGAGTTATTAACCTAAAGCCCAAGCTCCTTCAAATTCTGCCTCCTATCAACTCCTTCCAGAGCACCTCATCATACCGCATACCGCCGTTGACCTCATAGGCAACGGCATTTTTTGATTTTTCAGGTATCTTTCGGAGTCAAACTGAATTTTAGCTATTGCACTACATCTTTGCGAGCAGTTCCTTTTTCTTTGCCTGGAATTCTGCCTCGGTCACGATGCCCTGTTTGCGTAACTTGTCCAGCTCAGCGATCTGGGCTGGGATATCGTCGGCGCGTTGGGTTTGTGGGCTGGTCCCTTCGTAGCCTAATTTTTCCTTGGAGTTCAACATGGCGGTTTTGAATTTTATCGGGTCGCCAATGCGTCTGAATAAATTGTCCCCCGTCTCGCTGGCGGTCAGGATCTCGATATCGCCATAACCGAACATGCGCCCGAAAAAGGACTGGTTCATCTTCACATCGTTCACTTTTTCGAGCGAAGAATCTACCACATCCTTGCTGAACACGCCGGAGATCTGGATCACGCGCCGGTTCGTCACAATGTATTCGCGGTTGCGCCAGATCAGAATATCGCGCAGCATCCCGATCAAAGGCACGAGCACAAGGATGAATCCGAACCCCGCCAGCGGATTAACAGTTGCAGCCGCCGAAACCCCAACGATCAGCACCAGTGTCAAAACGATCTCCAATACGATATTGCTAAAGAGCACGAACCAATGCTGGCGCGTCGCCAGTACGATGCGTTCATTTTGTCCGAGTAAGCCCTGAACATATGATTTTGTCATCTTTTGTAGCCTTGGTTAAATAAGAATATGGTGATTCTATCATTATTAATATTACGCAGTAGGGGCGACCCAGCAGGGTTTATTCACTGTCACCATTTGTAAGAACGGGTCGCCCTGGCATGGAGATTACACCGTTGACAGGGCGACCCTCCTTTTATAAAAGGTGATTCGGTCAGGCGTTGACGGGTCGCCCCTACAATTCCTTCAATCAAATGTGAAATGAAGGTTTTCAACCCGACCCATGTCTAATCCAGTAGAATGACCGTTATGGACAGCCATTGGCTAGAGCAATGTCGTGTGGGAGATTCGCTGGCTATCGAACGACTGGTACAAACCTATCAACAGGCTGTGTACCGCCTCGCACTCTCCATCTTCGATGATTCAGACGATGCCGACGATGCCACGCAGGAAGTTTTCGTGGCGGCGTTGCGTGCCCTCGAATCGTTTCGCGGCAATGCTTCATTCAAGACCTGGCTGTTCAGTATCACCGTCAACGTGTGCCGCACGCGCCTGCAACGCTATAAGCGCGGCGAGAGACTGCGTCAGATTCTGCAGAGTCTGTTCGCGCAGAATCAGGCACACCCTGAGAATGAAGCGATCCAAAATGAATCCGATTCGGCTTTGTGGCAAGCCATCCACACGCTTGATGACAAACACCGCATCCCCGTCATCCTGCGCTACTATCACGATCTGCCCATCGACGAAATCGCTGAAACGCTCGGGGTGCCCGTCGGCACCGTCCACTCCCGCCTGAACCATGCGCGTGAAAGATTGCGCGCGCTGTTGAAAGAAGAGCCAAGATGACCGGGATCACACACGAACAAGCCGGACGTTACATGCGCGCGGATCTGGATGGACTGCTCACCGCCGCCCAAAGCCGTGACCTCACTGCGCATCTGGACGAATGCGAAGCCTGCCGCTTGGAATCTGAATCCTTCTCTTTGCTGACAGCGCGTTTAAAAACCGACTTTCAGGCACGCTGGGATACACAACACGGTCCTTCTACCAATGTGATGGCGAATGTCCAATCACAAACCCGGAGGATCATCATGAAGAAACGTATCGATTTTGCTTTTAATATTCTGGGCGGCGCTGCCGCATTACTCGTCCTGTTTTTTGTAGTTACTTCAATCATCTCACAATTCCAAAAGAAATCCACTGCTGCAAACGGGACACAGGCCACGAATGGTACTGCCACAGTATTTGAACAATTATCCTCAATTGCCACGGATAAGTTCAACGGCGAATGGATTGCGTTTATCTCAGGCGAATACGTTTCAGCTGGAAACGAAAAGCTGGATGTCTATATGATCCACCCTGATGGGACTGGACTCATCAACTTGACGAACTCCCCGGCTTATTATTACTACCTACAGTGGTCTCCTAATGGGGCTAACTTTGCCTTCCTGCGAACTTCCAATACCACTGAAATAATGGGGGCAAATCAAAATGGTACTTATCTGATCACAGCTACCAATTTTGACTCTTCTAATATTCATGGGCCTTTGTATAGTTGGTCGCCTAATAGTGAACAAATTGCCTTTATCGATAACCGTAGTGGAAATTACGACATTTATACGCTCTATGCAGACGGGCGCAATGATACGCAACTTAAACAACTGACGAATGATCCAGGTCAGGATGGCGGATTTGTCTGGTCACCAGATGGCGGTCAGATCGCCTTTCAAAGGCTGGATAGCGAAAACCTTTCTATCTATGTTATGAACGAGGATGGCTCAGATCAGCGAGAAGTTGCCCGCGGATCAGGCAAAGTGCAACTGCGCTGGTCACTGGACGGAAAATCCATTTATGCATCGAGCACCGAAAACAGTTGGCTCGAGTGTGAAGCCTGCGTTGCCAAGCCAGCGGTTTATCAAATTGACCTTGATGGGCAATCTGTCCATCAGCTCTATGCTGAACAGGATGCCAGTAAAGTTTCGGCTTGGTATTTGTACGATACACCTCAAAATACGCTCTACTTTATGCGTATTGACCCTCCAGCCTTTGTGGAATTCTGGGGAAGCTGGATGCAGGCAGAGGGCAATTCCATCCATGAAATTGGCAGCATGGACCCTCAGCAGACTTGCAAGTCCACAACTGGCAATTCACTGAACGAACATATTTCTCCGAATGAAAGATTTTCTGTAATTTCCAACTATTGTGCTGGTGGTTTCGATTTATATCTTGCTGACCGTGAGACATCGGATCCTGAAAAGAAACTCGTGCACCTCATCAAGCTACCTGCGGAGACTTTTGGGCAGGGAGGCAATAATGATAGTCTTCCAATACTATGGTCACCCGATGGACGCTGGCTGATTTATGATAATGGTCAGGCAGCGATGTATCTTTTGAACGTAGAAAGGGCAATGCAAGACCCAACTATAGAACCCTCTCTTTTATTTCAATCAGGAATCTATTCAGCATTTGAGGCTGCATGGCAACCAGCCTTAGCCAATAACATTGTTGACCAAAAGCCAACGCAGCCTGATGGTTTGATTGCTTATGTAAACGACACAAATGGCAACGCCGAGATATACACCATGCGCGCGGATGGCAGTAATCCAACGAACCTCACAAATCATTCTTCACATGATGTCAATCCCATCTGGTCACCAGATGGAGAGCACATCCTCTTTGAAAGTAACCCCACTGATTTTAGTCAGATTTACATCATGAATGCGGATGGTTCCAACCTTACACAACTCACCAATGAAAAAGCCGAGCATGCCATTGGTACGCAATACAGAAATACCCCCGAGCCCTGGTCACCAGACGGGAAAAAGATCATCTACTCACAAAGAGTTCCCGGGGAAGATCAGTGGATGCTTTATGTCATGGATGCAGATGGAAATAACAAAATCGCCTTGACTAGAGAGCCTGGAGTATATAACTTCCTTGGCTGGTCGCCTGATGGAAATAAAATCGTTTATGAAATCGCGAACTTTGGAGATCATGGGCAACCGCGCATCATATTCGCCAATATTGATGGGACTGGCACGATTGACGGAATAGCGGGAATTGATTTTGGAACGCCCTATCAAATTCTATGGGAGAAATCGGATCAATTGATGATGCTGGGCAACAACTTCAACGTGGAACCAACAACCTGGCATCTCTCTCGAATGCTAGTAACCACCGATACGACTGTTTATAACGGCTTTGGTCCAATCATCGTTACATCCAATTCGCCTATCGTTGCCATATTTGATAAAACCTATGTAGTTGAAGATCAAAATTCTTTGACCTGGTTTGTTTATGATGGAGCTCCCATTCCATTGTCACCCTGGAGCTTCTCTGAGCTCTGTAACTCCACAGATCCATTGGTGCAGGAAACCTTTCACATCCCATCCCCAGATAAACAACAAGACTTTATCAGTTTGCTCTGCCCTGAAGGAAACAACTATTTCTTCTTAATGAATACAGACGGCACTGAGATCCATCAATTGGGCGAGCCGCTTGCCAAGCCTTTGCACGTCAACGCTCATGAATGGTCCCCCGATGGAAACTATGTGATTGTGACCATCTTCAACAATGAAGGCACGGAACTGTACCGTTTCGACATTCAAGAGATGTTGAACAACCCAGCCACGAAGCCAGTTCAATTAACAACAGATGGAGCAATGAAATATGGCGCAATCTGGCAGCCTATAATTAATAATGATATCGTCGAAGAAAAACCAACTCCTGAACCAGTGCAAACATCCTCTCCTAATGATCTGGTCGCCTTTATGGCTGAAACTAATCTTGCGACCAACAATAGCAGGGATATTTACACCATGCGCATGGACGGAAGCGCTGTCACAAACTTAACTCATGACCCTGAAAAAGATTTTAACGCGAATGATTACAACCCAACATGGTCACCTGATAAAAAGAAGATCGCCTTCATCAGCGACCGGGGCGGGAACTCGACTGGTAATACAGATATCTTCGTGATGAACCCAGATGGCAGCAATCAAACACAGTTAACCAACAACCCCGGCTTGGATGATTTCCTAGCATGGTCACCTGACGGCAAACATATAGCATACTACTCCAGCCCCTTGGATGAGTTTTATGCAACTGGACAACTAATTATCATGAATTCAGATGGCAGCAATAAAACGGTCATCACACCGGAACCCGGTTATTATTACTTCCAGGGTTGGTCGCCAGATGGGCAGAAAATCGTTTATGGAAAGCCAGGGTTGGTTGGAGAAAGCTTTAAAGATATTGGCATCCATTTGGTTAATATTGATGGCAAAAACCAGCATGAATGGATTGTCGCCAACTTCGATCAACTCCATTGGGAAGATTCAGAACATTTCCTGGGCGTCGTCCAGATTGGCACTGAAACACAACCACAATGGACACTCTACAGTTTCAGCACAGACGGTAGTCAGCGAGAAATTGCCACTCACAACGCGCCAATTGCCGCCATCTTTGAGAATGCCTATGTGATTGATGGGCAGGATGGTTCAACATGGTTTACACATGCAGGCAACCCCATACCCGCAATTCCATGGAACCCCGCTGAAGAGTGCCAGGCAACCGGCGACTCCTTTATATCGACCAGTCATGTCATCGCGCCAGATAAAAAACAGGCTTTTGTCATGATTCACTGCGAAACGTCCACCCGGTTTTACCTTGAGAACGAGGACGGTTCAAAGATCGAACCATTGAGTGGTTCCATTGATAGTTCACTGGGATCATTTCCACAGTGGTCATCTGACGGAAAATATGTGAGCATAATCCATCTTAACTATAAAGAGCCATTTGCAGATACGGCTGTGTATTTTTTCGATCTCGAGAAGATGCGGAACGATCCATCAACCCAACCCATTCAAGTAACCTTGAATATGACAGTAGATGGATACATGGTGTTTGGCTTTCCGCCAGGCGATAATGACAAACTTCAACAACCAACGCCCAAGCCATTGACATTCTCGCTCACCGCACAACAGGCAAAGCTATTAGCAAACTTCACTGTTCTTGAGCCTTCGTATCTTCCTGTAGGTTATATTCTGGAAGGCATGGATTACGACCCTTATACTCAAAAGATCGCCATGAAATACATTTCTCAACAGAGTGAAGGCGCATTATTCATTTATCAACGACGCGGAGATTTTGTGCATGACCCAGCAGTGCAAGCATATGTCACACCTGTGTCAATCGGAGATATGGAAGCCGAATATATACGAGGCGCATGGATTTATGACACACCCGAAACGACTATACCGCGCTGGGATCCATCTGCCACTTTCTACTCACTTACCTGGCAAAAAGGTGAGATCGTATTTTCAATCGACTTCCTCGGTGGTGAAACTGTCACACCATTACAACTTAGTGAGTTCGTTGCCATAGTTGAAAGTTTGAAATAGGGTATCTTCATTTCTCCACGTTCAGACGGATTCAGTTAAAATAGACACATGCCAACTTATGATTTTATCTGTAACAACTGTAACCAAAATTTCGAAGTGTTCCTCACCTTTGCTGAATACGGCAAGAAAGCCGTTACCTGCACGCACTGCAAGAGCAAGAACGTGCGCCGCCGCATGACCAAGGTCCGCATTGCAAAATCGGATGAGAGCCGTATAGAGTCCGTGGCGGACGGTTTCGAGGGGCTTGAAAATGATCCGCGTGAGATGGGACGTGTGATGCGCAAGATGGGTAAAGAAATGGGCGAGGAGTTGCCGCCCGAATTCAACGAAGTTGTGGGCAGGCTCGAAGCTGGTCAAAGCCCCGAGGAGATCGAGTCCGCGGTGCCGAATTTGGGAGAAACCGCCGCAAGCGACGATGAGTAATCTCTGCTTTGCGAGGGCCGGGGCATCGCAAGAACATAATCACAAAAAATGCCCTGTTCATATAGGAACAGGGCATTTTTAATTAAGGCTACAAGATTTTCTCGATCGTCGCGCGATGCTCCGCAAAGTGATCGGTAGTATCGCCCAACACCCACATCAACACCGGGCGTTTCTCCGGGTCATCCGCATGGCGCGGCGTCAACAGATCTTCGAAAGTCATCGACTCCAATTTGTTAATCAATTCAGCGTAGACACTCTTCAACTCCGCCAACACATCCTGTATGGGACGGTTGCGATTGCGTTCGAACAGTGCCGGGTTGATAAGCTCCATAGTCCAACCCTTCGTCACTTCTTCAGGAAGCTTCAGCACTTCATGCGGCGGGCGACGATCCAGATGAACGCCCATCAGCGCCCTCATCCATTCGGCAAGGTGGGCAAGGTTATCTTTCGGACTCCAACCGCCTTCATCGGGCGTGGTCATTTGGGTGAAATCAAGTTTCGCCACCACATCCATCAGGGACTTCCACTCACGTTCGATGGACGTCATCAATTCAGCTTTACTTCCAGGGATCCATTCTACATCTGACATCTGCGTCTCCTTCTACGGGACAATTGCCACGTTTACTGCAAGCTTTTCCTTCTCTGAATCTTTTTTTAGAATCCACGCGTCACCGCGCACCAGGGTTGTCTTCTTGCCTTCCACTTTCACATACGCACCATCGCTCATCATGATGACAGGATTGTCATGGAACGTATGATAATCCGAAAGCCAGTCATCATGGACAGACGATTGTCCATAAGCATCCGCATCGTAATGCGCCAAAAAGTTAAACGGTGTGGCGCTCAAGGCGTCGAAACGATCCGTCTCCACCGAGTTCATATCTTTGGAGGTGAGGATGTTCGGTCCGCACACGATCGCACCGGCGCTAAAGCCCACCACGGGCAAGCCAGCTTGCACCTTCTTGCGCAGAAAAGGCATGAGTCCGCTGATATGCAAGCGGTGATTCAACAGAAATATATTCCCACCTGAAATATAAACTACACGCGCGCGCCGAATAATGGCTTCCATCTTCGGCAGGTCCATACGTTCGGTGTCGATCAATTCGATCTCTGCCAGCCCCTTAAACTCACGCATGGTGTACTCCAGCCATTGATTCACGTTCAACCAAGCTTGCGGCAGGAATGCCACAGTTGGCTCATCCTTATCCTCAAGATAAGGTCGGCAGGCGTCCAATACCCAACGAATATCGCGGTCACCGGGAGTAGAAAAGAGGTGGAGATTTATCATGGATAATAGTTTACCGGAAATGTTTAGAAAAATCCCGAAGGGATGACAAATTTATAATCCAAGGATAACAGCATTGCTAATCCTGAAAGGATGACATGATCGCCGTGAAATTATGACACCCCTTCGGGGTTATCGGATACAAAATTACAAAACTACAATCATGTCACTCCTTCGGAGTTGTTTTACTACAAAGTCAAAATAATTGGCTCGTTCTTGGTGACGATGATCGTATGCTCGAACTGTGCGGCGATGGTTTTGTCCACTGTGTGCAGGGACCAGCCGTCACGTTCCTTGGTCACACGTCCAATGCCAGGGGTGAGAAAAGGTTCAATGGCGAGAACCAGACCTTCGTTGAGTATGCGGCGGTCTCTGGCGTCGTAATAATTGAGGATCTCGTTCGGCGCCTCATGGAGTCTACGTCCAATGCCATGACCAGTCAGATCATAGATGACGTTGTAGCCGCGTTTCCGCGCTTCATTCTGAACTGCACGGCTGATGCCGTTCAAGGGACTGCCCGCTTTGGCAGCGTGCAATGCTTTTTTGAGCGTGGCTTTGGTAGCTTCGAGCAATTTATCGAGATGACGCTCATGCTTCGCGACAACCATCGACGCGCCCGTATCAGCGTAATAGCCATCGAGTTCAGCAGAGACATCAATGTGGATCAGCTCGCCTTCACTCAGAACGTGTTCATTGGGAATGCCGTGCGCGATGACCGGCGAAACACTGATGCAGGTAGCGCCGGGAAATTTATACATCGCCTGCGGCGCGGAGTGCGCGCCCTCAGCTTCGAGGAAGGCGCGACCAATGTCATCGAGTTCACGTGTGGTCATTCCCGCACGGACAGATGCCTGCATCACGCGCAAGGCTTCGGCACAAATGCGCCCGATGGCTTTGAGGTATTGAATGTCTTTTTGAGAGTCAGCGGTCATTTATTTTCCAATCACTATAACAACATCAAATAAGTTGTTGTCTCCAAAAATCTATTAATTGTGCTATTTCTGTTTGAGAAATCAATGGAGCCTATACACGCTTAGGAATCACTTTTGTCACATTGAGATACAACATATCTCCAGTACCTAATAGTTTCTCTGCACCGGGCTGATCAACAATTGCCATGCTCTCATCAGAAGACAATGTAGCAAATGCTATGCGATTTGAGCTGTTAGCCTTTAGACGTGCTGTTACTATTTCAGAAGATGAATGTCGTGTCGATATAAGCACTTGTATACCTGAAATACGCGCAAATCCCATTAAACGTGCTATCAACACTTCCATTTTTTCTCTATTTGAGTTTTCTGCAAACAAATCAAACAACTCATCAATTACCAAAACTATAAATGGTATTCTTTCGTTGAATTCTGCAACACTATTATATTCATTAAATGTGCGTACCCCAACTCTACCAAATAACTTTTGTCGGTCTTCTGCTTCTCGAAGTAACCAATTTATTGCATCAATGATTTCATAATCTAATGTCAATATTGGTGAAAGCAAGTGAGGAGAGTCACGATAAACAATATATTCGACCTTTCGTTTATCAACAAGAACGAACTGAAGATCATTTGGACTGTTCTGAATCATTAAACACGAAATCAATGAATCTATGAACGTAGATTTTCCAGAAAACGACCGGCCGCCAATCAACATATTAGGCAATAATAAAAGATCAATTACTATTGGGTATCCAATAACATCCTTTCCAAGTATTAGGTTGAATTGTTTTTTTACATCGAATTCTTTGCTGTTAAATATTTCAAGCATAGAAATTATAGAAGCCTGCGTATTCTTTACATCAACGCCTATCAAATTTCTTCCTAAAACAGGAGCATGAACTACTATACTAAAGCCCAAAGACAAAGCGAGATCATCAGTTATGGATTCAAATTCTGAAATACGTACTTTAACCCGCCCGTCTTCAGTTTCTCTATATAAGGGTTCAAATCCATAACGAGTAAACCTTGGACCAAAGTCTATCTCACGTAAATCTACTGGCAGGTTCAAAGCAACGAACGCCTGCTGAATAACTTTTCCACGATACCTTATCGCATCCTCATCGACTGGAGCGAAGACAGAAGGATATAATATTTTTGGCGCATCTGGTAATATCCACGCCCGCGGAGGGGTTATTGCTAAGCTGTTCGGTTCAAATTTATGATTATTTATTTCCTTTTTGTTTGCATTAAATAATAGCATCCCCAATTGCAATGATCTCATCTCTAAAGCAGAAAGAAGTTTCTTGTATTCGATATTACTTATTTCTCCCATGCTTGAATACAGATTCATCCATTGCCAACGTTTTATTCGCTCTGGAACATTACAATCTTCCAGCCTAACCGGAACGATAAATATAGTTCCTTCAGGTTTTTCGTCTGAAACATCTAGAGCTATTTTGATTTCCTTTTGAACATATCCCTCTTTGGTTACAGATTTATTTGATAGGCAAATAATCACAACGTCAGATAATCGGACAGCCTTTTGAATCTCTGCATCCCAGTCCTGCCCTGGCAAAAGAGTTTCTTCATCGAACCATACATTAATATTGTCTTCTTTTAATTTTTTGTATAGTCTTCTTACAGAAGGCTTATCATTTGATGCGTGACATAGAAAAACACGAATTGGTCGAGCGTTTGTTATAGTCATATTTCATCCCAACCTAGTGACAATCACCTTCCGTAACTCAGCCTGCACAGACTCCCACTTCTGACCGGAATCCACAACCACCCAACGTTTTGGTTCCTGTTTGACCATCACCAAATAACCGGCGCGGACACGCTGATAGAACTGGATCGCGTGATCGTCCATGCGATTCCATTCCTCGTTATTTTTCTTTTTACGCTGCAAGCCTTCTTCGACATCCACATCCAGCAGAATCGTCAAGTCAGGGACAAGTCCACCCGTTGCATATTTCACCAGTGCGCGGACTTGCTCCAAGTCCTGTTGGTGTCCATAGCCTTGATAAGCGATCGTTGAATCGTAATAACGGTCGGAGAGCACAATTTCGCCCAAAGCGAGACGCGGCTTAATGACCTGTTCCACGATCTGGGCACGCGCGGCTTGGTAGAGTAACGTCTCCGTGCGCGGATGCATTTCCACGTTTTTGAGATCATGGATCACTTCGCGAATCTGCTCACCAATTGACGTCCCGCCCGGTTCACGTGTAGGGAATACAGTATGTCCCTTCTCGCGCAGATACTCCACCAACGGCGGGATGTGGGATGTTTTACCAGAACCTTCGGGACCTTCGAGTGTAATGAACATAATGGATATTCCTGATGCCCTTGATTATATATTTTTATTTAACACAATTTAAACATAATTCCTTAATTTTCCTGTCATAATCGCGTACTAGAATTTTTGGTGAAAGGAGAGTAAGGAGGCTCATATGTCTTTGAAAAGAATCCTATACATTTTACTTGTCTTGTTGTTTGGCGGAGCATCAGCTTTTGCAGGAGCGCTCGCTGGCGGACTGACTGTCTATCGTGCGGTGCAACAACGTTCCAATTTGCCCGCATCCGTTCAGCAATTTCTCCCCGCGAATAACACCAATCCCAATCAAACGCTGGTGCTCAACAACACCAATGTCGAAACCGCGATCACCCAATCCGTTCAGCGGGTTGGTCCCACCGTTGTCACGGTCGTGGGAACTATCCCTGGACAGATGACGTTCTTCGGTCCCACCGGCGATGGGACCGTCAGCGGCAGCGGCGTCTTCATCACTGACCAGGGCTATATCCTCACCAACAACCACGTTGTGGAAGGCACCAAGCAAGTCAGCATTGTCCTATCGGATGGCACCGAACAACCAGCCACCATCGTCGGCACCGATCCGTATTCAGATATCGCTGTGTTGAAAACGGATGGAAATGTCCCGGCTGTGGCAACGCTTGGGAATTCGGATGCACTAGACCCCGGTGAATCAGTGATCGCGATTGGATCGCCGCTCGGCAACTTCAAGAATACTGTGACTGTGGGCGTGGTCAGTGCCACAGGACGTTCCATCGACACCGGTAACGGCTACCAGATCGAAGACCTGATCCAAACTGACGCCGCCATCAACCACGGCAATTCCGGTGGACCGCTGGTCAATCTCGCTGGTGAAGTGGTCGGCATCAACACCTTGATCGTCCGCAATACGAATAGCGGCGATGTCGCCGAGGGGCTCGGCTTTGCTATTCCTGTGAATACCGCGGAGGCAATTGCCCAACAGATTATTGAAAAGGGTTATTTTGCCCGCCCATATATGGGTATCAACTTCCAACCTATCAACCCTGATATCGCAGCTCGCTACAATCTGCCTGCACAATGGGGCGTGTATATTACCGAAGTAGCGAGCGACAGTCCTGCCAGTGACGCAGGCTTGCAACAAGGCGATATCATCACAAAGGTCGGTGACATCACACTGGATGAAACCCATTCGTATGTCAATACGCTATTCACGTTCAAGCCTGGTGACCAGATCACGTTGAATGTGATGCGGAATGGTAAAGATACACAGGTACAAATCACGTTGGGCGAAGCGAAGCATAATTAAAATCGTAGGGGCAGAGCATTGCTCCGCCCCTACATTATTTTGCAAAAGCTGTGGAAGTTTGGATAATGAATGTGATATCAGTTCGTTATTTTAGGAATTTCCAATGCAATCCAATATCTTTTTCCATTTGATTCAATAACAGAAGAGCGATTCACAATCTGCCAGACAAGGTCTAATTCATCACCAGTTATTTCTTTCCCAGTAGGATAATTTTTATCAAAGTCTTCAAGAACATATTCAAATCTATCAACAGCCCATAGATAAGGGGTAACATTAAGATTGGTATATTCAGTTTCTGTGAAGGGAAATACATATAAATGCCCAACAGTTGGAACAAATTCTTTTCCACTAACTCCCGCTCCAGATTTTAAATAATCCACCAACTCTAATAGTTCCTTATTAGCAACTAACACATTGAGTTGATCATGGTTGAGCAATTTGATCCTAATACTTGAAACGGAAGAACCACCATATTTAAACCAATTAAAGAATCCAGCATCTACAAATTTTCCGATTAACTCCTTCAAGCTATATTGGGATAAATAACCTTCAAACACCATTCGCGTGTAATCAGAATCGTGTTCAACCCAAACAATATGTCCATCTCCCCAAATTCGGAAATCAGGAATATAGCCATAGTCGATCTCTCCGATTCCCGGTTCAAATGAAATAACGACATTATCAGGTGATGAATCCCATTCTGCCTTTGGGTGTTCGCTGTTGTACTTGAAAATTAAAAACCATATACAACCTGCAATTATAAGAACTCGTAACAAGGAAAATGGGAGATAGGATTTTGATTCTTTCATATCATTGAAATTCTCCTCCTCATTTTCAACAAACAGGGGCGACCTTTGTGGTCGCCCCTGTCTATCTATTCTCTAAATATCCTCACATGCCTTCTTGGCTCTTTCCCATATGAGTGACTTACCAACTCGGCACTGCGCGCCATCTCGTGTTGGAGTCGGCGCACGAGTGATGGACCGGGAGGCAGGTCCACCCAGCGTTCGCCGTTCAATACGGCGGAGATCGCTTGTTGAGTTTCACTGCGAATATCGTCCATGGTATCGCGCGGGGCTTGGGCGCTCAGGCTATATAAGTCACTGAGGAATTGTTCCACTTGCGCCACGGTGTTCGCGCGCAATACATAGATCGGCATGCCGCGTTGTTCAGCCTCGATCACTGTCTGTTGGCGGTTGCGATAATAACTCCGTAAGGTCACCAACGCGTCAGCTTCAGAGACATCGCGCACCACGACCGCAGGCACGCCGAGTCGCTTCGCACCTTGTATCAAACGATTACGAGCCACGCCATACGCAAAGACGCGCACGGTCTGTAATGCGGCGCCAACTGCGGGAGTGATTCTGGAGGTGGCGACGGGTGCGTCAAAGCTGGGAGTCGGCTCTTCGGAAGCCGTAGCAGACCGAAGTCCACGCCGAGGCGTTTTTGAATCCACTTTGGTCTTTGGAGCAGTCGTGGATTTCTCGATCTGGATCTTGCCCTCGGCATCACGCATCCGCACTTCGGGTAGGATCGCCGCGTCACGTAATAGCGAATCCACAGCGGACATGATGTCATAATGGATCGCAAATCGATCGCGATGCTGGATCTCGATGAGGACATCGAACGTGGGCGGCGCGCGTCTTTCGAGGACCGTTTTCTGGGTGCCACGTCGACGCGCTTCTTCATCTGACAACGTGACCGCTTCGATACCACCGACGAGATCGCTCAGCGTTGGGTTGAGTAAAAGATTATCAAGGGTTTGACCGTGCGCCGTGCCAATGAGTTGGACACCGCGTTCAGCAATGGTGCGCGCGGCGAGAGCTTCGAGTTCGCGCCCGATCTCATCAATGACGATGACTTCGGGATTGTGATTCTCAACAGCTTCGATCATCACTTCATGCTGGAGCATCGGCTCGCGGACTTGCATGCGGCGCGCCTTGCCAACAGCCGGATGTGGAACATCACCATCGCCACCGATCTCATTGGAAGTATCGACGATGACAACGCGTTTGTTCTCCGCCAGAATGCGCGCGGACTCACGTAGAAGAGTCGTTTTGCCCACGCCTGGTCGTCCAAGGATCAACGCAGACTTGCCCGACTCGATGATATCTTGAATGATATCCACGGTGCCATAAACGGCGCGCCCAACACGCAGGGTTAAACCAACAACCGCACCGCGCCGATTACGAATCGCGGAGATGCGATGCAATGTGCGCTCGATGCCGGAACGATTATCTGTATCGAATTCACCGACGCGTTCCACGACATGGTCGAGTTCAGCACGGGTCAGTTCACTGTTGCTCAAAACAATCTCATTCTCTACAAAGCGCGCTGTGGGAACACGCCCGAGATCGAGAATGACTTCGAGCAGGTAGTCGCTATTATTCGCTTCTTCAACGGCATGCCGGATATTCGCAGGCAACACATCGAGAAGCGCATCAAGATCGTCTGTAATTTTATGTTGTGTCATAGGTTTTATAAGGTGTTTCAGTATCACGTTTCAGCTATCAAGTATTATGTTTCGTGATATTGATATAGATATGATGAAAAGGGACGGGAAAACTATACGAGCGCCGCGTTATCCCGGACGCGCGGCTTACAGATGTTTAGATGATGTGAACCACGGAAAAGTTCCTGCCTGTTCTGAGGGTGTCACGTGTCAAGTGCTACGTGCCACGTCTATTATACGAGAAATGGACTGCCCCCACATTAGAATGTGATTGTAGAAAATTAGATTGCGTTCTTTACATGAGCAATCATCTTTCGCACCTGTTGATTGGTGTTCATGGGTATTAAATGGACACTTGGATTTTGATTGGCAAAAACACGGAATATTTCATCGGCGAAGGCCTGTCCAATAGACTCCACGTTGTCAAAATCAAGAACAATTTCTCTAAATCGTTCGAAGCGTGTTAACAAACGCTTTGCCTGCGATCGAGAAACCAGGTTTTCATTACCATATCTTGCTAGAAAAACAGGCACATGTGTTTTGGTAAAGCCAAAATCATCTGATGTATACCTATTAAAAACTTGCTGCGTAGTTTGTTTTGAACGCAAATCAATCCGCATGTTTACCAAGGTTCCAGCAAAAACGGTATCTTTGTTTTCAAGCAACCAATCATTATCCGACTCCAAGTGCTCAAAAGACAACTTATCCGAAAGGATGGTAAACCGATCAAATATTCTTGATGTAAAAAAAATACCTTCACCGGAGTGATGCGCCGGATCCGTAGTCAATTTGCCTTTCGATAATTCAAGGATAGCATGAAGCGGGTCATCCAGATTGAATTCCCTCTGGATTTTATTAAAAATACCTACCCCGTTATCGCTGACTTGAAGTTCTATTAATTTATAAGTTCGTAAAGCTATGATTTTCAGGTTCGTACCTTCAGAATGATCAATAGCATTATTCACCATCTCCGTAAATCCATGATGACAAATCTGTAATATGTTTTGAGGAATATTCGCCATTAATGGAAGAATATCCTGCCGCCACACCTTATCTTCTTCCAGTCCTTTTAACTTCAAAAGTTTGTAAAATTGGGCAACAGGTTTCACATCATAAGTTCTATTTCGAGTTACCCCATTTGGTATAAGGAACCCATCTTGTACAAGTTTTTGAATATGGCGATGGCTAGCTTGACGAGAAATACTAAATTCCACTGACACAACAGAAGTTATATCAGTGGGGTGATCTTCAACGTTTTCAAGTATGAACTGGCGAATTTGTTCTGTTTTCTCTTGGGTCTTATTCATTTAGAGTTCATTCTGCATTGTCAACTTAATACAATTGCATTGTAAACTTAATGAAGAACATTGTCAACCTAATCCCCTGGCAACGTAAACTTACTTTTTCCCATCAACATGACTCACCCGCGAAGTCTGGATGCTCACACCTGAAGGCACCGCAGGCGCAGTCTGCCCTTCTTTCACCAGGCGCGCCAAATGTTTCACCATCACCGCCTGACGCGCTGCGGCTTTTGCGCCCAGATCCGCAAGCACAGGTTCAAGCCAGGCTTGATACGAACGCACACACACATACACAGGTCGGTTACGACGGTCCGGCAGATTGTTGATCAACGCGGCGAGCTTGGCGCTCACATCCGTGGCTTCGGGGTGGATCAACGGCGTCAGCACGATCCCATACACACCATGCGTCACACTGGCATAACACTTCACGCCATCATTGCTGATCCAGCCAATCGCTGATTTTGGTTGTGGCTCAATAGGATGCAACAAGGGCGGAACGATCTGATGATAGAGACTCTGCACCGCGGGAAGCTGGATGGAAAGTACGCGCGTCCATTCCGAGCCGGAAATTGATTCTGCTTCCCCAGAGATCTCCCACATCCTTTGCCATGCATATACCGAGAAGCCAGCCTTCCGCAAAGGGACAAAAACATCACCGGTTTCATCCACCTCTGCCAATACATGAAACGCACCCCAGCCTCCCGCTTGAGCAGCCAGGTTCTCTATCAAAGCGGGCAATTCAGGATGATCCAGATTCGAGCGTGGTGCCAAATAAAGAAGTTTTGCAAACGGGTCTTCGCGAGAATGGATAATTCCGCCTAGCACAGAATCGCTCTCTCCATTCGCAACGGCACTATACACATGCCGGGCAGGATTCATATAAGCAAGCAATCGCCCTGCGCCTAAAGGATTTCCACGTGTCAACGTGCGCGCAGTATCCAAACCGATTGCTTCCTCGCGAAAGCGATAGAGTTGCGGCAGATCGAGAAGTGCAAGTGGGCGAATAGTCATTGTTTAAATTATACGTCATTGCGAGCAAACGAAGGGAGCAAAGCAATCTCCTGATTCAATATGGGGATTGCTTCGTCGAGCTTCGCCCTACTCGCAATGACAGATTCAGTTTAATCAACGAGCGTTAAGAAATATTCGTGGAAACGGGTATCACTGGTTAGCTCGGGATGAAACGAAGTGGCGAGTAAATGTCCCTGTTGCGCGGCAACGATCCTGCCATCAGGCACAGTCGCAAGGACCTTGGCATCTCCGTTGACTGATTCAATGATCGGCGCACGGATAAAGACCGCATGATAATCTGCATCTGTCCCTGTGGCTTGTTTGAGTTCAGGAATGTCCAAATCCGTTTCAAATGAATCGATCTGACGTCCAAACGCATTGCGCTGTACTTTGATATCCATCAACTTCAACAAAGGTTGGTCACGACTGATATCTTTCGAAAGAAAGATCGCACCGGCACACGTTCCCCAGATCGCGTGACGTTGACCAAATAATTGCAGCGGCTCCATCAAGTTATAAGCCACTGCGAGTTTGCCGATCGTTGTCGATTCACCGCCAGGAATGATGAGCCCATCGAGTCCATGCAAGTGATCAGGCAACCGCACTTCCGATGCTTCAACATTTAAACGCTTGAGCATGGAAATATGCTCAGAAAAATCACCTTGTAACGCTAATACACCGATTTTCATAATTTAGCTGTCAGCCATTAGCCGTTAGCGATTAGCAAAACCCAAGGGCTAAATGCTAATCGCTAATAGCTAAATAATTACCAACCACGTACTGCAAGTCTTTCTGCATCAGGCATCGCTGATGTATTGCGTCCGACCATCGCTTCACCGAGATTTTTGCTTACCTCTGCGAGAATGGAGGCATCCTGATAATGTGTTACAGCTTTGACGATCGCGTTTGCACGTTTGGCAGGGTCACCACTCTTGAAGATCCCAGAACCGACGAACACGCCGTCCACGCCAAGTTGCATCATCAACGCGGCATCGGCAGGAGTCGCGACTCCACCCGCTGCGAAATTGACAACGGGCATGCGTCCAAGTTCCTTGGTTTCCTTTACCAATTCATACGGCGCGCCGTTATTTTTTGCGAATGTCATCAATTCTTCATCATTCATTGATTGCAATTGGCGAATTGAGCCCATCACTGAACGCGCATGGCGGACCGCTTCAACCACATCGCCAGTCCCAGCTTCACCTTTGGTGCGGATCATGGCAGCACCTTCACCAATACGACGCAGTGCTTCGCCGATATTGCGGCATCCGCACACGAACGGCACTTTGAAATTGTGTTTCAAAATGTGATGTTCTTCATCGGCAGGTGTGAGCACTTCAGATTCATCAATGTAATCAATACCTAGCGATTCAAGAATCTGCGCCTCAACGAAATGTCCGATGCGGCACTTTGCCATCACAGGGATTGACACTGCATCAATGATCTTCAAGATCATATCAGGGTCAGACATACGTGCGACGCCGCCATCCGTGCGAATATCAGCGGGCACACGTTCCAATGCCATCACTGCGCAAGCACCTGCATCTTCCGCGATCTTGGCTTGCTCAGCGTTCACCACATCCATGATGACGCCACCCTTAAGCATTTGCGCCAAACCCTTTTTCTCCGTCCATGTACCAGTTTTTGTTTCCATTTATTTTCTCCTACATTAATCGATTGAGTTTTTACCAGGCAGACCGTATTGAATCAATGCATGGAACTTTAGGTCGTTGTGACAAAGAGAAGCTCCGTCAGTTATTGATTCTAGGGGAAAATTGGCATATGTTAAGAGCCAATAATTATCAATAAATTACCATCCAATTTCTAGCAAAAAAGAAATTGTCCCTATAAATTGGACATTAACACGGCTATACTTGACCTGCCAATATTCATGGAGCAGCAATATGCGTATTCCTATAAACAAAAAAAGTGACATTCCGCTCTACCATCAAATTGAATCTTATCTCCGGCAGGGCATCCTATCTGGTAGTTTGCCCCCTGATATGCGCCTGCCCGCATGTCGTCAACTAGCACAAGACCTGGGAGTGAATCGCACAACAGTGGAAAATGCTTATGCCAAGTTAGAGGCTGATGGATTGGTGTTTTCACGCATGGGTAGTGGAACGTATGTGTTGCCGGTCAATTCCATCCCCGCAATTACAAAAAACAATCGCAGTGCATCCTGGCCCCTTTGGCAGGCAAGTGTACAAGATAGGAATATCGTCTCAAAGGCTGATATGGTGGATGAAATACTCCATACAGCGGGACATCCAAACCCGATCAGTTTTGCCAGCGGCATCAGTGATGCGCGTCAGTTTCCGATTGAAGAATTTCGTAAAGTACTCCAAGCCGTTATGCGTCGTGACCAAATCTCCGCATTGGAGTATGGCGAGCGTAACGGGTATGCACCGCTCCGTGAAGGGATCGCGCACATCCTCGCCAGCCAGGGATTGCAAGCGCATCCAGAAAACATCTTGATCACGGCGGGGTCACAGCAGGCGATCTTTTTGGCATCGCAAGTTTTACTCAAACCTGGTGATATTGTTCTAGTAGAAGAGCCAACATATTCTGTTGCGCTTGATTTATTCCGTGCCCTGGGATTTCATACTGTCGGCATTCCGATGGACAGTCAGGGTATGCAGGTTGAGAACTTGGAAAAACTTCTGCAACAACATCATCCAAGGTTGATCTACACGATTCCAAACTTTCATAACCCAACAGGGACTTGTCTCAGCAGTGCCCGCCGTCGTGAGTTGATCGTGCTGGCAGAACGTTACAACATTCCGATACTGGAGGATGATTTTGTTGGCGACCTACGCTATGAAGGTCATGCACAGCCGTCGCTCAAAGCATTGGACCCGGGTGGGCAAGTGATTTATGTAAGCACATTTTCAAAGATGCTAATGCCTGGATTACGGGTGGGATTCATTGTGGCTGATGGTCCTGTTTTCGATAGTCTACTTAACTTTAAACGCCTGAGTGATCTGGCAACGTCCACACTGATCCAACGTGCGCTGGATGCATATGTGAGTGTGGGACGATATCAAGCGTACTTGCGCCGTTCAAGTCAAACTTTCCGCAAGCGACGGGATACCATGCTGAAAGCTATTGACCACTATCTGCCATCTGGCATTTCTTTCGATCCGCCTAAGGGGGGCTTGTTCGTTTGGTTACGTTTGCCCAAGTCGCTATCAGCGAGTGAATTGCTTCCTGTGGCATGCAAAGAAGGTGTTTCATTTGTGCCGGGTAATTACTTTTTTACAGATGGAATAAGCGGCAAGGAATGGATACGTCTCAATTTTGCTGCACAACCAGAAGAAGCTGTAACAGAAGGGATCAAAAGACTAGGGCGGGCGATGCGCAAAATGAGCACTCACAAATAGATTCACTTCCATTTGATAAAAGGTTTTGACGGGTGTCTAACGACACCCGTTTTTAATAGCAAACAGCCTCTTGACAAAAGCCCTTTAAGTCGTACAATTGTTACAATGATACAATTAGTACAATAATACAGGATGTGACATGAGTCCCGAAAAACCACTTACCCTGCAATTGGATTTCAGATCCGGTTTGCCAATTTACATCCAAATCACGAATCAAATCGAAAATCAAGTCGTTGGCGGAAAGTTACAACCTGGCGATCAATTACCAACAGTCCGAGCGCTGGCATCGGATTTGCGCGTGAATTTCAATACAGTTGCGCGGGCATATCGCATGTTGGATGAAGCGCGGATCATATCCACGCAACAAGGACGAGGCACGTATATCACAGAGATACCACCGCCAGAGGTCAAAGAGAAATTACGCAACGAAACACTAGAAGCACTTGCCAGGAAATACATCGGCGAAGCGCTACGTATGGAATTCTCAAAGAGTGAGATAAAGCAAATGATCAGCGACCAGCTCAAAGTCTGGAAAGAATCGAAAGAGTCCGAAGAATAGATATTTAGTCCAAAAAGGAGAACGTAATGAAAACAGATTTTATAAAATCTGCAATGGAAAAGAAAAAAACGCAACAGGCTGATATGCACATCTCGTCAATTGCAGGAACTGTGTTCGGTGTGACTCTGATAGTCGCCGTACTCGGCGCCATCCTTGGTGATGGAAAACTCGGCGATGCTGTACTTGGCGCATGGGTTCTCGGTTGGACCTTGCTCGGCGTGTATATTTTGTTCGCGTTGAAAGTTGCCAACCAATGGGAAAAAGCCGTGGTGCTGAGACTGGGAAAATTTCACGGACTGAAAGGTCCCGGTATGTTCTGGATCATTCCAATCGTGGATGCGGCAACCTCGTGGATCGATCATCGTGTAATCGTCACATCATTCTCAGCTGAAAAGACCCTCACAAAAGATACTGTGCCCGTTGACGTGGATGCCGTGCTGTTTTGGGTCGTGTGGGATGCAGAGAAAGCCGCACTCGAGGTAAAAGATTATCAAGCAGCAATTTCCTGGTCTGCCCAAACCGCTTTGCGCGACATCATTGGACGTATGATGCTGGCAGATATTCTCGTGGGACGTTCGGCAATTGACGAAGAACTTCAACACATCATTGACGAGCGCACAACGCCCTGGGGAATCACCGTGCAATCCGTCGAAATCCGCGATATCGTCATTCCGCAGGTGCTGGAAGATGCCATGTCCCGTCAAGCACAGGCGGAACGTGAACGCCAGGCACGTGTAATCCTCGGTGAATCTGAGGAACAAATTGCGGCGTCATTCTCAAAAGCATCAGAAGCATACATTCATAATCCGACTGCGTTGCATTTGCGAGCCATGAATATGCTCTTCGAGGGCTTGAAAGAAAAAGGTGCGCTCGTGATCGTTCCGTCATCTGCCATAGACACAATGAATCTCGGCGGCTTGAGCGGCATGGTCGCGTTGGCACAGAACAATATACCGAAAGAAAATAAGTAAAGCGAAATAATATCTCGCTCAAAAGGAGAAAAATGTCTACTCGTACCACCACCATCCTCGTCCTGCTTCTGATACTCGGAGCCATCATAGCAGGCGCATTACTCTGGAATCAGCTCCCTGAACAAATGGCTTCGCACTGGAACGTCAACGACGAAGTGGACGGCTACATGTCCAAGCCTTGGGGCGTGTTCATGATGCCGTTGGTCACACTGGGAATGTTCGTACTGTTTCTCGTGGTCCCAGCGATTGATCCACTCAAAGCAAATATCGCAAAATTCCGCGAAGCGTTCAATCTGTTCATCGTGCTGATTGTGGCATTCATGCTCTACATCCATGCGCTGACTCTTGCCTGGAGCCTCGGCTACAACAGCTTCAAGATGAGCACGTCCATGCTGCCCGCGATGGGTTTGCTTTTCATCTTCATCGGCTTCATGCTGCGCAAGGCGAAACGCAATTTTTTCATCGGTATCCGCACACCGTGGACGCTGAGCAGCGACTATGTCTGGGATAAAACCCATCAACTGGGCGCTACACTCTTCATGGCATCGGGCGTGCTGGCGTTCATTGGTGGCATCTTCGGCGGCATGACAGCATTCTGGTTCCTCTTTGTCCCACTGATCGGCTCCACGCTTTTCCTGCTTGTGTACTCCTATGTGTTGTATCAGCGTGAGGCAAAGGCATGATTCAAAACGGAGCAGGCGTCCCCCTGCTCCGTTTCACGTGAAACAAAAGAGTCTTTATGAACCCGCTCATTGAAGTTGAAAAATTAGTACGCTCGTTTGGTGATCACAAAGCCGTGGACGAAATGACGTTTCACGTGAAACAAGGTGAAGTCTTTGGTCTGTTGGGTCCAAACGGCGCTGGCAAGACAACCACGGTCCGATTGCTGAACGGCATTCTGCCGCCATCGGCTGGATCTGCGCGTGTCTTTGGATTCGATCCAATTACACAAGGCGAATCGATCCGCCGCAAAACTGGCGTACTCACCGAAACGCCCGCGCTTTACGAACGCCTGACAGCGCGTGAGAATCTGCAATTCTTTGGCACACTGCAAGAAATCTCTGAAAACGACTTAAATAGTTGCGTTGATGACATGCTAGATTTCTTTGAACTTTCATCACGCGGCAACGACAAGGTGGAAACGTACAGCAAAGGAATGAAACAGCGCCTGGCGCTCGCACGTGCGCTCATCCATAAACCACCACTTTTATTTTTGGATGAACCCACATCCGGCTTGGACCCGGAAGCTGCTCAACAAGTCAACGACCTGATCGCCAGCTTGCGCCAAACAGACGGACAGACTGTCGTGCTTGCAACTCACAATCTTTTGGAAGCTCAACGCCTGTGTGACCGCGTTGCCATCATCAACAATGGACGCATCCTTGCGATGGGCAGTCTTGACGAGTTGTCGCGAAAGTTATGGCCCGTAAAATGGGTCGACATAAAATTTTACACACTGCCAACAAAAAATATCACAGCGGGTTTAAAGATCAATCGTGGCGTGATACAGGCAGCGATTAAGGATGATGCGTTATCAGTCCAGGTTGAAAGTGACGAAGTCATTCCCGCTGTGATTCGTTATCTGGTCGAACAAGGCGAATCCATTTTGAAAGTTAATCCAAGAGACTATACATTGGAAGATATTTATTTTACTCTTCAGGCAGGTGAAGTATGAACTGGCGTTCGATCTGGGCAATTACCCGCAAGGATTTAAAAGAAGTGGCACAGAACAAAGTTGCGTGGGGACCAGCTATTGCGATACCTTTAATATTCGCCATCATTATGCCAATACTCTTTGTAGCAGTTCCGCAATTCACACCGATTGACGACCTACAGCGCGAGCTTGGAGATGTGCAGACTTTAATGAAGAATTTACCTCCAGCAGTAAAGGCAATATTCACTGGATTAAAATTAGAACAAATGTTCGTAATGTATATGACCGCGTTTTTGCTGGCGCCCTTATTCCTGATCATGCCATTGATGTTCTCGACAGTCGTTGGCGCAGACTCGTTTGTTGGTGAACGTGAACGCAAGACCATGGAAGCACTACTCTACACACCCACTTCAGACATGGAGCTCTTCCTCGGCAAAGTTCTGGCAGCCGTAATTCCGGCGATCGCACTTTCCTGGCTGACATATCTTGTATATATTATTGTGGTTAATGTTGCAAGCTATGGCTTATTCGGACGTATCTGGTTTCCGCTCCCCACTTGGTGGCCAATGATGTTCTGGTTGACACCTGCATTTGCCTTGCTGGGAATTTCAGCAACGGTGCTGATTTCATCGCGCGTCAAAACATTCATGGAAGCCTATCAACTCGGCGGCTCGCTGGTAGTTCTTGTGCTCGGATTAGTGATCGGGCAGGTCACCGGCGTTCTGTATCTTGGCGTAGGCGCTGTACTATTAATAGGAACATTGATCTGGATCGTTGACGCAATCTTGATCTATATAAGCGTGCGCACTTTCAAGCGCAGTATGCTTATCACAAAGTTAGGAGACTGAAATGACAGAAGAATTCAAGCAATGGGAGTATCGTGTTCAAACGATCGGCAGCACCTTCGGAACAAAGGATGAACACATTCAGGCTACACTTGACGAATGGGGTTCAGAAGGCTGGGAAGCAGTCAATGTATACACGCCCTATGGCAGCGGCAAGATCACCATTGTTGCAAAGCGTCCGTTGACTGAACTCGTACGACGACAACGGTCAAGACCATCACAAGGAGAATAAAATGTTAACTGCTATGTATGTAATCAGCTTTCTGGGCATGATCTTTTTGCCCATCATTGCGTGGATCTATTTTTCGCGCAACTTCAAACTTTCGTGGAAGCTCGTTCTTGCAGGCGGGCTGACATTTATCGCATCCCAGATTCTGCACATTCCGCTGGTTGCTGCGCTTGGACCATTTTTTGCAAAAAGCACATTATTGGTCAACGCCGTGATCTTGGGTTTACTGGCTGGCGTCTTTGAAGAGACTGCACGCTATATTTTGTATAAGTTCATTCTCAAAAACTCGCGCACATGGAAGGAAGGAATTCTTGTTGGGTTGGGTCATGGCGGAACAGAAGCCCTCATCATTGGCGTTGCCTCCGCAGTAGCTTTTGTGACCATGCTGTCTTATCGTGCCCTGGATCTATCCACAGTACCAAGCATACCGGCAGATCAAGTTGCACTGGCAACACAACAGGTCGCAGCGTATTGGTCCACTCCGCCGTATCTGGCAATAATGGGATTCATTGAACGTATCTTTGCCATGTGTTTGCATGTGGGTCTTTCAGTCATGGTGTTATATGCCATCGCCTATAAAAAACCAGTCTGGTTCTGGATGGCATTGCTCTGGCACGCGCTTGTAGATGCGGTAGCTGTGTATATGGTTCAAAAGGTCGGCGTTCTCGCTGTTGAAGGGATTGTCGCCGTTTTTGCGCTGATCAGTCTATGGATTGTCTTCATGCTGCGACCCATGTTTTCTCAAGACGCAACCGAATCGCCAGCACCGGAAACAGTTCCAGCGTAGAAAAGTTTTAGAAACAGAACCAAGCACAAGGTCCAAAACGAAGCGGATATTTTGATGGCATCCGCCTGATTCAGAAGAGTCGGGCGGATACTTTATTTGTGAAATTATTCATCATCATCTTGTTTTCATTAACGATACAATTATAAGATGCGAACGTTACGCGAGCCTTTTTTGCTCATCATTGTTTTGTTGAGCTTTGTGATTGGCACATCGACGCTCACCCGCGGACATGAATGGGGCGACGATTGGGCGTCGTATGTTATGCAATCGCAAAGTATTTTGAATGGCAAGACCGATGAATTTGTTGAACGCAACACATTCACGATCTTCGAATCATCATTTCAAATTGGACCTGTCGCCTATCCTTGGGGTTATCCACTTATTCTGACACCTGTGGTCGCATTGAAGGGCGTCCATGCGTTGACGTTGAAACTACCGGGATTATTCTTCTTCGCTGGATTTTTGATCTGCCTGTATCTTCTGACAAAAGACCGCCTCACACGGACCGAGAGCCTGCTCCTTGTTGCCCTGTTCGCATTCAACCCGACGCTTACAAAATTCCTGGACCACATCCTTTCCGATATTCCTTTTCTATTTTTTATATTTCTTGGTTTGTTGCTTATTGCCAGGCTCAAAACTGGCACATGGAACTCCATTGTGTTGGGTGTGGTTATATTCTTCACATTCTTCATTCGCACAACTGGCATCATACTTCTGGCAAGTTTTCTAGCTCACCAAGCGCTTATTTTTTATCGACAAGCGCCAGCACGCAAAGCAATTCTGAACCATTCAGTTTTGACTTTATTCTCTTTCAGCTTGTTGTTGGTTATCACGGCATTGGTCTTTCCCGACGGACAGGGATCTTATCTCGAACAGCTCAAGGGATTGACGCCCGACATTTTCAAAAGCAATATCTTCATTTATTTTTACCTGTTCATGTTCTTCTTCGGCACCAGTCCCGCATGGACTTACCTGTATTATGTGTTGGTTGTTTTCTTCCTAATCGGCGCATGGACACAGCGCAATGCCGACCAATCTCTCATCATTTTCTTTGGTTTATATTTCAGCGCCATGCTTTTCTGGCCCGATTGGCAGGGAATACGTTTCATCTTTCCATTGCTGCCTCTTTTCGTTTACTTTGTGTTTCAAGGGATCTCAGCTGTAACAAACAAACTCCCAAAAGCCTATCACCCGATCAGCAAGGGAATGCCCTACGCCTTCTGGCTTGTGATCATTGGCATGTTTCTGTTCAGCTCAGGTACACGGGCGTATTCAAATCTGAAAAGCAACCGCCAGATCAATGGTCCCTTCGATCCCTTCAGTTCGGACGTGTACAACTTTATTCGCGCAGAGACGCCACCCGATAGCGTGATCGTCTTTTATAAACCGCGTGCCATGCGTCTGTTCACTGACCGCGATACATTCATGAGCACGGAATGTGAACCCTTAACGCTCGGTGATTATCTTGTCCTGAGTTACAAGGCCGAGAACAGCCAGATCCCACCCGCTGAAATCGACAAATGTAAACTTGGCATTCAGAAGGTCTTTGAAAACAGACGATTTATTGTTTATACATTACCCCAATAGGGGACTTGTAACCTGTTTGGAAAGGAGTAAACTTTATCCATGAAAACGAACACTGGCAAACTCCGCGATCTTGAGGGACGACAACAACAATTACTGCGTCTCGTGGAATTGAGCATGACGCTCAATTCTACGCTCGATTTGGATGAACTGCTCCAAACGATCACCGCAACCGCGACCGAATTGTTGGATTGTGAAGCCTCATCCATCCTGCTGTATGACGAAAAGAATCCGCGTTTGTATTTTGCCGCATCAACAGGTACTGACCCCGGCAAGCTGGCAGAAATCCTCGTGCCGATGGAAGGCAGCATTGCTGGAACGATCTTCCGCACCAACCAGCCGATGATCCTGAACAACGTCGAACAGGACCCGCGTCATTACTCAAATGTTTCTGATCAGGTCAAGCTCAAAATAAACACCTTGCTCGGTGTTCCCATGCCGATCAAGGATCGGACCGTGGGCGTGCTGGAAGCCCTCAACAAACGTGATGGCATTTTTACTGAACGTGATGTCGCGATTCTTTCCGTCACTGCCGCACATGCTGCGATCGCGATCAACAATGCTCGTATGCTAAAGACCACCCAACAGGCTTTGGAAAAGGTCAAGGAAACGAATAGCATCAAGAGCAACTTCCTGTCTCTGGCATCCCACGAATTGCGGACACCGCTTGGTATCATCATTGGTTACGCAACTTTCCTACAGGAGGAAGCCAAAGGGGAACTCTCCGATCATGCCCAGCAGGTGTTGAACGCCGCGGAGCAGATGCGTTCATTGCTCGATCAAATGAACAACCTGACGCTGTTACAAACCGATGAAATGGTGATGCGACCGGCAAAAATATCCATTCAGGATATTTTGAACTTCGCCTGCGATGAGATCAAGTATTTTGCTGCGCGTAAAAATTTGGCACTGGTCTTTGCATTTCAAGACGACCCAATGTATGTGGATGTCGATGCAGAAAAGACAACTCTCGCGATCGTGAATTTGCTGAATAATGCGATTCGTTTTTCGCCGAATGACAGCCAGGTCGTGATCGGCGCCATTGAACAGGGCAAGCAAGTGATGGCATGGGTACAGGATAATGGCAAGGGCATTCCTGGTGATAAATTAAATAAAATATTTGAAGAATTCTATCAACTTGAGCCACCCAATACCCGCAGCTATGGCGGGCTAGGCATCGGGCTCACCATCGCCAAAGGTTTGATCGAAGTACAAGGCGGAAAGATCTGGGCAGAGTCTGAAGGCGTGGGCAAAGGCGCAACGCTCAAAGTGTTGTTGCCAAAGGCATAACACCTCCTAGCTCAAGTGTTTAACTGCTTTCATGCGGATGATTGAATATCAAAACCTGCAACGCCAAAAAGAATGGGAAAATGTCTGAATATCATTGGATAACACCGCAAGAATGGTATGAGTCTTTAGATGATAAAACGCGAAAAACTGCAGACCAAAAGATAGAAATATTGAAACAGTTTAATGCTGATGATCCTTTGGGATGGGTATCATCTGAAATGCGCGAAAATATTCCGCAAGTTGCGCGTTTTTTGTTCCTTCATCGTGTACGTTCAGAAGTACTAAATGGTTATCTGCCATTTGCTCTTCCAGAGAGTATGGATTTTGAGAAATCATTACCGCCACTAAAACGATTACAAGTTGGAGAAGAAGCATTTACTCGCCTAATTGCTTCTGGCGTTAATCGAGAAGACCTTGTTCGAATAGCACGCGCGGCTGCTTGTTCAGCAGCCTTTAATTTTGTTGAAGTGTTAGATGGCATTTCTTGTTCTGATAATGATAATGCCGTCGATTCACCAAATTGGGCTCTTATGGAAATCGTCAAAGAAAATGACAAGCAAGAGTCGACAGGGCGAATTCTTGGTGGATTACATGAATCAATTTGGGGTTTGTATCCCGAAGATCATTAGTCTGCGTAACACATCGCCAACAAAGTGTGACGCGCACTTTGCAGTTCGGCATATTCTAAAATCAAAAGCGCCTTGTCGTTGAGACAGGGCGCTTTTTCTTTTGACTAGCAGACTAGCGACTAATAGACTATCCAACTACCCCAAATGCATCGGCATGATCACATGCAGGAAATTATCATCACCGACTGGTCTTACAACCCCCGGCGCATTTGCCGCGGATGTTTCCAGTGCAACGTTCGGAGTCTTGATTACTTCCAACGCTTCACGCAGGAATTTCACATTGAAGGCGATCAATACTGCGCTTCCGTCTACAGTGGCTTCGACGATGGTCTCGTTCTTGCCGGTCTCTTCAGAAGTCGCGGATATTTCCACTTCACTGGGCTGCATTTCACCATTCGCAGTTTTGATATTGAAGCGTGCCACGTTCGAACCTTCGCGCGCAAAGATCTCAGCTTGTTTGCAGGCTTTCAATAAGGAAGCGGTTGAAACCAATGTGCGCGAGTTATATTTACGTGGAATGATCTGCTGATAATCGGGGAACGTACCATCGATCAGTTGTGAAACAACTTCTACATCTTTCACGCGAAAGACCACTTGTCCGCGTCCTTTAGGTAACACCATATAAATTGGCTCTTCGCCATCGGTCGCCACGCGCGCCAACTCTTTCAAGGCTTGCGAAGGAACGATCGCAGAAACCGGAGCAGGCGCAGGCGTAGAAAGAACCGCTTTGCGGACCGAGAGTCTGAATCCGTCGGCAGCCGCCATCGTCAGTTTATCCTTATCCACTTGCACCAGTACGCCCATCAAAACGGGACGGGCCTCATCCGATGAAGCCGCAAAAACCACTTGATGGATCATCTCACGGAAATCACCCACATTGATCTGCACTGCGCCTTCGAGATCAGGCACGGGCAACGGCGGGAACTCCTGCGCATCGATACACTTGATATCGTTGGTAGATGTTCCACCACGCACATTGAGCGTTTGCGTTTTCACATCAAGCTTCAACAGCACCTGGTCGGCTGGCAATGTGCTCACCAGATCGTTGAACGTGCGTGAGGGCACGGTGGTTGAACCTTCTTCTTCGATGCGCGCTGGAATCCAACAGGTGATTCCCAATTCAAGGTTCGTGGCAGAGAGCCGCAAACGACCTTCATCCGAAGCGATCAACACATTCGCGAGCACAGGCAATGTACTGCGCGGCGAAACCGCTTTTGAAACAATACCAAGACCACGGGCCAAATTTTCTTGAAGGACAGTTACTTTCATGAAACGTCTCCTCGACGATACAAATGATTGCGGTCTTATTTTACTGCATAAAAAGGTGACAGTCACTTGCGAAGTGACTGTCACCTGAAACTCATCTTGCAACGAGCGATATGCCTAGCGCAAGCACCATAAACAACAACTGCAATGCGAACAACGCCGCAAAGACATACACAACATAAGTCCATGCCGAGCTTCCTTTGCTGGATTGCGGGCGGACTACCTGCCCCTCAGCCAGACTCTGCACAACATGCGCTGCCTGCCCTGCATCTTGATTCCAATACACACCCGCCGCCTCATCCTGAACAATGAGCCTGCTTCCCTTAAACGACCTGATCCACTCTGGAGCATCTACCGCTAACGCGCCGCTGATAACGACTGCGCTAAAGTTACCATCCTGCTTCTCGGCTGGAGTCGTCACCGTCATCTGCACCTTCGAACCAGATTTCATCAACGCCGCTTGAACAGCTTCGACAAACCCGTTCCCTGAATCGACGATCAACACCTTGAATTCATTCTGCTTTTCAGCCAACGCATCTGCGCGCGCTTCTCCATCGGCGCGCAAGACTCGCAAGTGATAGACCAGCACCACACCGAACAGGAACAGCAATTGCGTGAGATTCAATAGTCCGTTCACAAAATCACTGCCGGCATCACCGGTTAGAATAACTCTGATCAGTTGATAGACCAAGCCAACCGCTGTTGCCATGCCGCCAATCACAGAAGCGAACAACGCGAGATATAAATATGTTTTACGCAACACGGACCTGCGCGCATGATCGCCCAAATCATCTTGCGCCAACGCTTCGGCTTGCATGGGTCGCCAGGTCATCAACCACAGCGGCAAACCAACAACAAGCGATGAAATCGCCGTCGCCAAGCTGGAGCGATCCGCGTCCCCCATCAAGAAAGACTTACTGGTTAACATGTCAATAATAAATTGAAGTAAGGTCGTCACACCCACAAACGAAACGACCAATCCGATGAACGCAAGGATGTAGTTATAGAGACGCTTCATCCCCGCCTGCCGGACACGGTCACCGATAGCTTCAATGTGACGGTTGAGCCAATAGCCGTAGTAAGCCCAGATCATACCCAACGGCACGCCCATGGAAATCGGTCCACCAATTTCACGGACAAATTCACGGAAGGTGGCATCACCGCCCAACAACCATGTGATGATGATATTCACCACCATCGCCGAGGTTGTAATCACACTGATGACTCCGCCGAGGGCAAGGATGTAGAGAATGCCCAGGCGTAGACTCGAACCCATTTCAGCAGGATCAGATAAGGAGTCCTGAATGATGCGCCAGGTGTAAACCCAGACCGGAGCCCCGATCAACAGCAACGCCGTCCCGTTAACGACAACCTCACGTCCCATTTCTCCCAATACATCGCCAGGGATATAAAAGAGGAAACGTAAGATCTGTTGCGCCCCAAAGACGGTCATCAACAAACCGTAGAGCATCCAGATATAGCGATACAAGCGCCGGACTTCGGAAAAGTTTTCTTTGTCGGTGAGAGTCGCCCAATCATTGCCCAGAATGCCCCAAAAATAAGAAGCGACAATCACATTCATGATGATCGCGATCAGATTATCGGCAAGCGTCTGCTCGCGGAATGAACTGAACGCACGCTCCACACCCAGCCCGCTGACCTCAACCAGTGAACGGTCAATGAAAGATAAAAGATTTTGAACAACCGGGATAAGCGTAGCCAGCAGGATCGCATAAAGAAAAGCAACCCGCAGCGTGGCAGATTTCTCTTCTTCATCTTTTGCAGAGACGCGCTGCGCCCATAGCCAGTGAATGAGAAAGATCGGCACACCGACGAGGATCAATGCGAGAGCCTGTGCCAGCGCATCTGCACCGCCGGAGACAGTTTTATCGATAATGGATCGGAGTAATCCGACCAACCCCCAAACCACAACCTCAATGCTGATGAAAGCAACGAGGTAAAAATAAAGACGACGAATGGATTTCATTGTATCTCCTTCGCCCTGAGCGGAGGGCTGAGCGTTTGTTGCGAAGTCCGCAGACGAAGGGCGTGTTTCACAATCTCTGCGCTTCGACTACGTTCGCCTGTCGGCTCACTCCGCTCAGCGCGAATTATTTTGGCGGTTCCACGAACCAGTCGTAACCCCAGAAATTGTATTGGGGCATTAACGTCAACTTCCACTCACCATCCTGCTTGACCAGGTCGGCAGTCATCATATTGCGGTAACCAGTGGAGAACGGATCGCTGGAGTTATAGATCAACTCCAGATCAACCGTGGCAACATCACCTACAATATCACTTTCACCGATATCCACCGCCTGGTTCTCTGGGTTCACTTCGCCATTCAAAAACGCCCGGCGGAAGGTCTCATACGTTGGCTTGTATTCAAGGTCCGCGAGATAACCATAGGCTTTCTCATAATCCTTGTTAAGCGTAGCCAGCACGTAATTATGCACCACGCCTTCAGGTGTATCGTCTGAGATGTAGGTTTGCGAATCCTTGCGGGTAAAAAATACAGCCAGCGCCACAACCACCAGTAAGCCAATTCCCACTAAAATGCCTGTCAAAAAGCGGTCTTGTTTCATAGGATGCCTCCGATGTTCATTTTCATTGTATAGTTTTTAGGACGAAATGGCAAGCAGATTTGTTTCCCGCTTGAATCTGACTGACAATCCTTGTATACTTCCTACATGGGAAATCTCCCCTCTGGCACCGTTACCTTCCTCTTCACCGATATCGAAGGCAGTACGAAACTCGCACAGGAATATCCCGATACTCGGGAGTCAGTATGAGTGCGTCAGTGTGCCAAGAAGGATAATAAAAATTCGGGAGGGCATTCATCCATTTCAAGCGAGATGAGTGAGAGAACTAGCGTATCTAAATCATTCATTCATCTTGCTTTGATTACAATCATTATCCAAGAGATTTCAGCAGAATAATGATTATCGCGGCGAGAGCTATGACTAGTGACAGATTCCATCTGGTTGCAATGGGCTTCCTTGTTTTTGCCATTCGAGCTTTACGATTCATCTCCGCTTCACGCCGAAATTCGGCTTGACGTTCACGAGCAAGGTGGTCTAAAAAATGATCGTTCATATCAAACTCCTTTTCTGTTGATGTTTACACTGTAGCATTTACCCTCTTGCAAAACTTGCCATAATTCCCCTAAAATTCCCCGAAATTATCCTGATTGCGCTATACTCATCTACAAGCCACTGGTTACTTGGTTTTCTTACTTTAGGAGCAATCTTCAGTGAGTCCTACCGCCATCACGCCAGAACAATTTGTTACCTTCGGCGAATTACTCAAATATCTCCGCCGCCAGGCGCGTATTACGCAGAGGGAACTTGCCATCGCCGTTGGCTATAGTGACACCCAGATCAGCCGTATGGAACAGAATCAACGGGTGCCTGATGCAACGACACTCACAGCTTTATTTGTCCCAGCCTTATACATCGAACAGGAACCGAAGTGGGTGATACGCCTGCTGGAGCTGGCAAAGTCCGCGCATGGGGATAGTACGTTAGTGGCAGATGTCAACGACAAACCAGGCACACTCCATGATCTACCCTCCGGCACCGTCACCTTTCTCTTCACGGATATTGAGGGTAGCACCAAGCTATCTCAACAACATCCCGACGCGATGCCTGCACTTTTAGCACGACATCATGAAATACTGAATCAAGCCATTGATGCCCACAACGGATATGTCTTTCAGATCGTCGGCGACTCTTTTTCAGCCGCGTTCCACTCCGCCATTGACGCGTTGAATGCCGCGCTCGACGCGCAACGACATTTGCAAAACGAATCATGGTCGCCCGCGCCGATCAAAGTACGGATGGGGATTCACACTGGCATGGCACAACTCAACAATTCAAATCAAACAATATATTCAGGATACACAACTCTTGCATTAACTCAGCGCATCATGTCCGCGGGGCATGGCGGACAGATTCTGCTTTCAGGTGCAACGCGCGAACTTGTCCGCAATGTTTTGCCAGAGAATGCCGAACTGCTGGATATGGGCGAGAAGCGTCTCAAAGATTTACTCCGCCCCGAGCACTTATATCAACTCAACATATCGGGACTTCCATCCACTTTCCCGCCGTTAAAAACACTTGACTCCTTCCCGAATAATTTACCAGTCCAACTCACCTCATTTGTTGGACGCGAAAATGAGATTACCGAACTCAAAGTTGAATTGGAAGCACATCGTCTCGTCACACTTACAGGTTCTGGCGGCACAGGCAAGACACGCCTCTCCCTGCAAGTCGCGGCAGACTTGCTCGAAAAGTTCGATCACGGTGTCTGGTTTGTGGAACTTGCGCCACTCACAGATTCCAATTTGATTCCACAAACAATCCTTTCAACGATTGGCGTTCAAGAGCAACAAGGCAAGACTCCGTTGGAAGTATTGAAAGAATATTTGCGTGCAAAGCAAACTTTGATCGTGCTCGATAACTGCGAACACCTTATCTCTGCCAGTGCCGAGGTGGCGAACATGTTATTGAATGCTGCGCCCAAACTCAAAATCCTGGCTTCAAGTCGTGAAGCGCTCGGAGTCAAGGGGGAAGCATCGTATCCCGTCCCTTCACTTTCATTGCCTGATATCAAACATCTGCCCGTTATCGAAGGACTCTCGCAATACGAAGCCGTGCGCCTGTTCATTGACCGCGCTTTGCTGGTCGCTCCGCACTTTGTTGTGGATAAAGACAACGCGCCCTTCATCGCCCAGATCTGTTACCGGCTTGATGGCATTCCCCTCGCGATTGAACTCGCCACCGCACGTATCAAAATGATGTCTGTGGTGCAGATCTCAGCACGGCTCGATGACCGCTTCCGATTATTGACTGGCGGCGCGCGGACTGCCTTGCCGCGTCAACAAACTCTGCGCGCGTTGATCGATTGGAGTTATGACCTCCTGGCTGAAAACGAGCGGTTGTTGTTACACCGACTCTCCGTCTTCGCGGGTGGCTGGACTCTCGAAGCGGCGGAGGAGGTTTGTTCGGGTGCCGGCCTCGAAACGTTCGATGTCCTTGACCTGCTCTCCCAACTCGTCAACAAATCGCTTGTCGTTGTCGTCGAAGGTTCGCAAAGTAGGGAAACTCGCTATCGCATGTTGGAAACCATTCGCCAATACGCGCGCGAGAAACTGGCAGAAAGCGGGGAGAGTGACGTCGTATGCGGGCAACACTTGGACTTTTTTCTTTCGATCGCTCTACGATTTGAACGTGAGGTGCATGGACCTGAGGTGTTCAGCTGGATGAAGCGTGTGGATGTTGAACATGACAATCTGCGCGAGGCAATGAACTGGGCAGGAGAGTCTGGACAGTCCCAGTTGGGCTTACGTTTGGGTTTCGCATTGCATTACTATTGGTTGACTCATGGTTATTGGAGTCTCGGACGGGAGTCGCTGGAACGGTTGCTGGCTCGCCCGGAAGCCGCTGAACACAACAAAGCCCGCGCAGATGCTCTCAGCCTGGCAGGGGACCTGGCAACACAGCAGGGGGATCTGAAAGCAGCCCGGACTTTCCTCGAGGAGAGCAAAGCGATAGGACAGGCACTAGGCGATGCGGGTAAACTCAGTCTTGGATGGGCGTGCGCGTTGCTGGGGCAAAGCTGGACCTGGACGCTTCACGATACGGCAAGGGCGCAACACGAACTTGACGAGAGTATCATACTCTTGCGTGAGGTCGGCGAAACCTGGCGTTTCGGAGTTGCCCTGACGATGCGAGGAACTCTGGCAGAAAACCAGGGAGATTGGATCCACGCCCGCGAATGGCACAACGAAAGCCTGATGATATTGCGAAACATAGGTGACACGTGGACAGCTGCGCTTCCAACCATCGGGCTTGGACGAATCTTCTACCACCTGGGTGAGTATGCCAATGCCGCCACCAATTTTCAGCAAGGGCTGGAAATATTTCGTACCACGGAAGCAAAATTTCTCGTTCCAGAGCTTCTAGGATACCTGGGAGAGATCGCCGTGCTTCAAGGGGATGATGAGCAGGCCGCTACTTATTTTAACGAAAGGCTGTCCATGGCCCGGGAGCTGATGAATAAAGCAGGCATCGCCCATGCGCTATGCGACTTGGGAATCGCGCTCGGACATCTAGGCAATTATGCGCGCGCAATGGCGCTCCTTAGGGAAGCGCTCAAATTGAGTCAAGAAATAGGCAACATGTACGTAACTGCCACATGCCTCACAGGATTGGCGAGTATCCCGCAACCACTTCGCCGTGCTGCACAGATGCTAGCCGTCGCCCGGGCAGCGTTTGAACGAAGTGGTGAGTTCATCAATCCACTCTACCGTGTTGAACACGACCGCGCTGAAAACAAGATTCGTGAGGGACTGAACGCGCAGGATTTTTCAAAGCTCCTGGAAGAAAGTCGTGCCATGACGATAGAACAGGCGGTTGCACTTGCGTTGGAGGAAATTCATGAATAACCTCGCCTCTGGTACCGTCATCTTCCTCTTTACGGACATCGAAGGCTCGACCAAACTGGCATAGCAATTATTCAGTTGATAAGGATTTGTCGTTTTTCATTCCCGGTTGAATGACTCTGCAATTGGGCGTACAATGACCATAGAGTAAGCCATGGCTCTCGCGATAGAGGATTAAATGTCTCCCAGTCAATTTGGAATTCAATCTGCTGTTCAAGATTTTCAAGCTGCGCGGCAACGCGCTTCAGTGCAGGAAATTTTGGCGCGCTTCACAGGCAAATCCACGCAACTGCTTTCGTATGATGAAGTGGCTGAGAAACTTAAATTACGCGTCCGCACCGAGCGCGGCGTACAACACATTCCCATTGATGCCATCGTGGGCAGTGTGGGGCGTTACACCGATTTCACACGCACTTTTTTGCCGCGCCGTAATAATGACCAACAACGTTGGGCGAGTGTCAAGGCAGCATTTCTGGAAAGCGGCACCGGTCTGCCCCCCATCGAGGTATATAAAGTAGGCGAAGTTTATTTTGTGATAGATGGAAACCATCGCGTGTCCATTGCGCGCCAGGAGGGGGCTACCACCATCGAAGCCCGGGTGATCGAATTCAAGACGGATATCAGCCTCACGCCGGATGTGCAACCAGATGATTTGATCATCAAAGCGGAGTACGCGCAGTTTTTGGATGCCACCCGCATCACGGACTTGCGCCCGAATGTGGATCTCAATGTAACCATCCCCGGTCAGTATGATCGTTTGATGGAACAAATCTGCGAACATGAATGTGTGCTTGAGCACGAGAAGAAGACGGGAACCCCGTTTCAGGACGTCGTCGCTGACTGGTACGACAACGTTTACATTCCTCTGGCTGAGACTATTCGCGACCGCGGCCTTTTACATTGGTTCCCCAAGCGCACCATCACCGATCTATATATCTGGATCGCAGAGAACCGTGCCGCCCTCGAGAAAGAGCAAGGGTGGGAGATCCAATCTGATATCGCCGCAACAGACCTGATCCTGGAAAGAAGCGTCCGGTCAGAGCCCGGCAGTTGGCGTAAAGCACGTGCAGTCACACGTTACACCGATCATCTCTTTATGGATATTCTCGTCCCGCTAAGCGGTGATGCCGAAAGTTGGGATTCTTTGGAGCAAGCCATCAGCATTGCCAAACGTGAAGAGGCGAAGATCCACGGTTTACATATCGTTGACTCAAAAGAGAAAGTAGAAAGCCCGAACGCGCTGGCAGTGCAAACGCAATTCAACAAAATCTGTGCGGATGCCATTGTGGACGGAAAACTTTTTATCGAAGCCGGTGAGATCACAAAAAAGATTTGTGATCGCGCCACAATGACCGATCTGGTCGTATTGAAGATCGTCCATCCACCGATGGGTGGCTTATCCAGTTTTGCTTCTCCATTCCGCAACATTATCATCAATTCATCGCGCCCGGTACTAGGCGTGCCTGCCAAAGCGACCCAATTCCAGCGGGCTTTGCTAGCATACGATGGTAGTGACCGGTCAAAGGAAGCCTTATTCGTCGCCACCTACATCGCCGAAATTTGGAAGACCGAGTTGCTGGTGTTCACCGCGCTGGACGGCTCAAGAGCAACCGCAGATGTACAGGACCATGTTCGCAAATATCTTGATATTCACGAAGTGGAAGCTGAGTACATCATCAGCGAACACGGCGCCATGGACTATCTCAAGCAGACCGCCGAGGAACGAGAAGTTGATCTGGTGTTGATGGGCAGCCATGGCGGCTCCACACTTCAGCAGGTCTTCGGCGGCAGTGCGCTGGATTACATGCTGCGGGAATCCAAAGTTCCAACTTTTATCTGTCACTAGAAAATACAGACCACGCTCAAGCCGCCATCCCCCAGCACAGGGAGCAGGCGACTTTGATATACTTAATTCACCTCACTCCTAAGGAGAAACCCATATGACTATCTCTGCCCCGCGTTGGGATCTGACCAACGTCTATCCATCGCTTGAATCGAAAGAATTCAAAAACGACATCAAGAAATATAGGAAACTGCTGGATGAACTGGAAGCTTTCTTTGGCAAAAAATTGAGCAAAGCCAATTCGAAAACTGATCCTAAGAATCTGGGAAAATTACTCGGTGAATCAGTGAATCGCTTCAACGAACTTTTTGAGCTTTCCGGCACGATCAATCCCTTCATCTACTCCTTCGTCACCACTGATTCGCGCAACAAGGATGCCATGCGCGCGCTTTCAGAGTTTGAGCAAATGTCGGTGCAGGCGAGCATGTTGAACACCAAATTCCAGGCGTGGGTGGGAAAACTCGGCAAAGCAGCCTTGAAGAAAGCCGTCAAGACCAACCCATCGGCACAGGGGCATGCGTTTGCCCTCAACGAAACCGCGGAACAATCCGTGTATATGATGAGCGAAGCGGAGGAAGGCATTGCCACAGAATTATCCCTGAGTGGCGGCAACGCCTTCGGCAAATTACAGGGTACGGTCACATCACAATTGACAGTGGACTTTGAGTTGGATGGCGAAGTAAAAAAGATGCCGATGCCGGCGTTGATCAATTTACGCTCACATCCCGATGAAGCAACTCGTCATCGCGCGTATGATGCCGAGAACAAAGCCTGGGAGGGAATCAAAGAAACGTTGACAGCATGCATGAACGGGATCAAGGGTGAAGCGATCACACTGAACAAAAAACGCGGCCGTGAAGATGCCATCCATGAATCGATTGATTCCGCTCGCATGGATCGCGCAACACTCAAGGCGATGCTCACTGCGATGGAAGCGTCCTTCCCGATGTTCCGCAAATATTTCAAGAACAAAGCCAAACGCCTTGGCAAGGAAAAACTCGCCTGGTGGGATATCTATGCCCCTGTTGGTAAAGCAGACAAAGAATATACCTTCGAAGAAGCGCGCGATTTTATCGTGGAAAATTTCAACAAGTTCTCCCCTGAAATGGGAACATTTGCGCGACACGCCTTTGACAACAACTGGATCGATGCCGAACAACGCGAAGGCAAACGCGGCGGCGCGTTCTGCATGGGGGTCGCCGGTGTAAAGGAAAGCCGTATCTTAAGCAACTTCGATGGCTCGTTCGATCAAGTCTGCACGCTGGCGCATGAATTGGGGCACGGCTTCCATAACTACTGCGCTTATCAAGCCAAGAAGACACCCCTGCAAAAAAACACACCCATGACTCTCGCCGAGACTGCGTCCATCATGTGCGAGACCATCGTCACAGAAGCCGTGCTCGCGCAGATCACTGACCCGCAAGAAGTGTTGGCTGTGCTCGAAGCGCAGTTGAACAACGCTTCACAGGTGGTCGTGGATATTTATTCACGCTACCTGTTTGAAAAAGAAGTCTTTGAACGCCGCGAGAAATCTGAGCTTTCATCCGATGAGTTGAACGACATCATGGAACGCGCTCAGAAAGCCACGTTCGGCGATGGTCTCGACGAACAATATTTACAAAAATTCATGTGGACCTGGAAACCGCACTACTATTCGCCTGATCGGTCGTTCTATAACTATCCATATGCATTTGGCTTGTTGTTCGCCACTGGCTTGTATGCCATCTATCAACAACGTGGTGCCGCGTTCGTTGAAGATTACAAGAACCTGCTCTCAACTACAGGCGAAGCCTCCGCAGCGGACCTTGCCAAACGGTTCGGCATTGACATCACCAAACGCAAATTCTGGGACGATAGCATCGCCATCCTCAGCAAGCGCGTGGATCAGTATTGCGCAATATAACCGTCTAAACGCTCTTGCAGGGGCTGAGCCCCTGCAAGAGCGTTAGAGCATCTTATAGGTAACTCATGTCAAAAATAAAAATCTTCATTGCATTCATCTGCATCCTTGTATTTACGATCTCAGCTTGCGATACGTTTTCACCCACGGAAGAGATTTTGCCTCCCACGGTAATCGCCGAGCCGACAATTCCACCGCAGAAGTCCAGCATTCCATTGAGGGAAGCTGATGTTCCGCGTGTAGATGTTGAGATCGCTAAAGCAGCAGTGGATACAGGTGCTGCGATCATCGTAGACGTCCGCAGCAAACGGGCATACGATGAGAGTCACATTCCCGGTGCGATCAACATTCTGCTGGGTGAGTTCGAAACCAATATCAATGGTATAGCGCTCGATAAAGATCAATGGATCATTACCTACTGTACCTGACAAAATGAACACACGAGCGCCCGTGCGGCGTTCCTACTTTTGCAGAACGGTTACACCAATGTCACTCCCATCCTGGGCGGTTTTCAAGCCTGGGTGGAAGCTGGGTATCCAGTAGAGCCGTAAGACGGGATGACATCCCGCCCCACGAAATACCCATGAAAATACTTTCCATCGATCACGTTCAACTTGCCATGCCCGCTGGCGGAGAAGAAAAAGCGCGCGACTTCTTCATTAACATTCTCGGCTTTCATGAAATTCCAAAACCAGCCGAGCTTGCCAAGCGCGGCGGTGCCTGGTTTGAATCAGAAAACGTGCAACTACATATCGGGGTCGAATCTGATTTCCATCCCGCGCGCAAAGCCCATCCCGCTTTTCTCGTGGATGATCTTGATACACTGATCTCCAAAGCGCAAAGTGGTGGATACGAAATCGACACATCGCAACCACCCTTGGATGGCTATAAACGTGCGCATGTCTTTGACCCATTTGGAAATCGAATCGAATTAATGGAGAAGATATAAACACGCCTCTCGTCACTCCCTGGGCTGATTCAACACCCCCCACCGAATCCACACTGACGAAGCTCTGCGCCGAGCAGGGACTACGTCCGTATCAATGGTCAAACGGACCACACGATATTTATTCAGCGCATTCGCACTCTTACGATAAAGTCATCTACGTGGTACGCGGCTCGATCACATTTGGTCTACCTGAACTAGGTCAACAACTCACACTCAAAGCTGGCGATAGACTCGACCTCCCTGCGAACACAGTCCACGATGCGGTGGTCGGGACACAGGGCGTTGTCTGTTTGGAAGCACATCTATAACAGTATGAAGCCATCACCGTTGCAGACAGCTTTACTCACAACATTGACGATGATCGCGTTCGCGTCCAATTCAGTGTTGAACCGACTGGCATTGGGACAAAAAACAATCGATGCAGCCAGTTACACAACCATCCGTTTAATGACAGGCGCGCTTATGCTGTTTGTAATCGCCAGCCTCCAAAGAAAAAAAACTGAACAGACAATTCTAGGCGGCAGTTGGCTCTCGGCTGCTTTCTTGTTCCTCTATGCGATAGCATTTTCATTCGCCTACCTCAGCCTGACAACCGGTACTGGCGCACTGATTCTCTTTGGCAGTGTTCAAGTTACGATGATCGTTGTCGCTTTAAAAAATGGGGAACGCCCGCAACCCCTGGAATGGCTTGGGTTGGCTTTGGCGTTGGGAGGCTTGGTCTATTTGGTATTTCCTGGTCTTGCTGCGCCCTCACTCCTAGGTTCAGCTTTAATGGTGACCGCTGGCATCGCCTGGGGCTTCTATTCCATACGCGGACGCGGGTCGCAGAATCCGCTTGCCGATACAGCCGGAAATTTTGTTTATGCGGTTCCGATGATTTTGTTGATTCGAATGCTGACCCTTGGCAACGTTCATGTTTCTACAAACGGAGCTTTGCTTGCCACTCTTTCGGGCGCGTTAGCTTCAGGCGTGGGATATGTGATGTGGTATATGGCACTGCGTGGTCTTACGACCACGCGCGCAGCCATCGTTCAACTCTCTGTACCCGTGATCGCAGCCTGGAGCGGAGTCTTTCTGCTGGGAGAAAACGTATCTGTCAGGCTGTTGTTCGCGGGGGCATTGATTCTAGGTGGGATCGGGTTATCCGTATCCATCCGCGGCAAACGCTAAAGCTAAAAAATACCCTTCAAGAACAATAGCAGCCCCACGATCGCCAGGGGTACACCTACGATCGCGCCGATCACCGTCAGGCTCACGATCACACCGACGATCATCAGCACGATACCGAGGACCATCGCCACGAGGCGACCAGTCAACTCTACGATGACTGCCAGCAATTTCCAGATGGCAGCGAAGGGCCATAAATACCAGGGGATGTGATGTTTTGTTTGTGTTGTCATTTCTTCCTCCGAGTTTATGCTCTTTCGGGGTCTGAGACCCCGAAAGAGCGGGGATTTTTGTTAAATATACATACGCTCATTTACCAAAAAAGTAGTAATCGTTGAGCATGTTATAATGCCCGACATGCCTCCAAGAACAAAGAAAACAATCGCTCCGGTCATTGAACCGCTTGAGCCCGAACCCATCGAAACATCTTTTATCGACGAAGAAGAAGAGGAAGATACTGTCACCTTCAAGCGCAGCCATTTCTATTCTGCACTCAGCATCCTAACCTTCTTTGCCGGGATATTGGTGGGCTACGTCGTTTGGGGAACCGACCTGCTGCCTCAGTTTGGATCAGGCTCGGGTACAGCGGCGCAGGCTAACGGTCCAGTAGTTGAAGCGCCGGTCGTCACCGAAGAGCCGCAGTACGTCCGTTATGATGTCCCATCTGAAGGCTTTTACGCGCTTGGTCCAGATGATGCACCCATCACCATCATTGAATTCAGTGATTATCAATGTCCGTTTTGCCGTCGCTGGCATGATGAAGTTTATGAACAACTGCTCGCGGAGTACCCAGGCAAGATCAAGTTCGTCTATCGCAACCTGCCGCTGACATCCATTCACTCTGATGCCCAGAGCGCCGCGGAAGCCGCCATGTGCGCTGGTGAACAGAACGCCTATTGGCAATTTCACGACAAACTTTTGAGTAGTGAGATCCTGGGGACCGGAGCGTATACTCAATACGCCCAAGACCTCAACCTGGATATGCTCGCGTTCGATGCCTGTGTCACTACTCAAAAATATAAAGATGCCATTCAAGCCGATAGTGATTTTGCTCTAAACCTGGGCGTGCGCTCCACACCAACCTTCTTCATCAACGGTCTTGCCATTGTCGGCGCACAGCCGCTTGATGTATTCAAGCAAGTGATCGATAAGGAACTCGCAGGCGAGATCCCAATCAACTAACTTGACCAGAGCGACCACGCACGGTCGCTCAATTTTGCGGAGGGCAGTATGAAAAAATTCGTAGCAGTAGCTGGCAATATTGGTGTGGGCAAATCCACATTGGTGGAAATGTTGTGTGTGCGCATGGGTTGGGAGCCGTTCTACGAACCTGTCACTGAAAACCCTTATCTCGCCGATTTTTACAAGGACATGGATGCCTGGTCTTTCCATTCGCAGGTCTTCTTCCTCACGCACCGTCTGCGCTCGCACTACCGGCTTGGGCAACATCCCAGCTCTGTGGTGCAGGACCGCAGTGTGTATGAAGACGCCGAGATCTTCGCCCAAAATTTATTTTTACAGGGACATTTAAATCCGCGCGACTATCAAACTTATCGTGAACTTTATGAGACGACGTCCCGCCTCCTGCCGCCCCCGGATCTGGTCGTTTATCTACGAGCCTCGGTTTCCACGCTGATGCATCGCATCTCCAACCGCGGACGCGACTACGAGCGGACAATCACTCCCGATTATCTCGGCGGCTTGAACAACCTCTACGAACAATGGATCGAGAACTTCACGCTCTGCCCCGTGCTGGCTGTCCCTGCCGATGATTTAGATTTTGTCTCACACCCGGGTCACTTGAAACTGATCCTCGAAAAAGTGCAGGATAAGTTGACCGGTAAAGAAGAAGTGGTCTTTGAGCCTGAAGAGGTCGCCCGCGCTTCGGCAGATGATTGAAGATTTTTAATCAGTATGAAAAAGGCAGTCACTTTTGATAGTGACTGCCTTTTTGATTTAATCCATATTAAGACAATCTTGATTATTAATATATAAAACCAGTCCCATACATCGGAACATAATCATAAACTGCTTGTATTTTGATCTGGAAAATATATAATGAATACGGAGGTGTCTTGAAAAGCTGAAAGGCTAGGCAGGGCATGTTTGAATTATGTGTCAATCAAGTACCGCTTCTCGAGATAATCTCAGAAATATTATTAGTGATCGGAGCGCTGGTTTACCCAATAATCGCACCTTTCATCCAACGATTATTCTCAAGAGATAGAACCACAAAGATCGAGCCTGCGCGTGGCTGGGGAAAAGTAGTCATCATATTACTTGCTGGAATAGTTTTCAAAGTTTCTGCCGGTATTGCAGCAGAAAAACCATGCAACCAAATCCATATTATCGCTATAGCCTGTGACTCAACCAGAGGCGACGGGGGCAGCACCGAAGTTGTTACGCTTCAAAACCTGGACAATCACAGCGTAGACCTGGATGGCTGGAAATTATGTGATTATCAAAACAAACATTGTTATCCATTTCAGCACATTAAACTTCCGGCGCAAGCCAGTGTTGCGCTTTGGACGGGAATAGGAACCGATAATAACGAAGACACACTATACTGGAATTCAAAGTCCGCCATTTGGGATGATGGGGATGACACAGCTACATTGTTTGATAAGAAAGATCGGCTTATAGATCAACTGGCTTGTCCACCACTCCCCACGCCAACAACCACGCCTTCGCCAACCTTTACACTCACCCCATCATTAACACTTTCGGTCACACCATCTTTCACGCCAACCTTTACACAAACTTCTACCGCAACAGCCACATTTACACCAACAACTACGTCCGTCGCTTTGATCATTCCGTGGACTGGTGCTACTAGTAGTAGAAGTAAATGTGATCCTTCCTATCCGACTGTTTGCATTCCACCTCCACCGCCTGATCTAGATTGCAAAGATATTCCTTACAAAAAGTTTAGCGTATTACGTCCAGACCCACATAATTTTGATAGCGATAGGGATGGGATTGGCTGTGAAAGTTGATTTGTGAAAATCCAACAAAAACAGAACTGCTCTTCGAGGAGCAGTTCTGTCATTTAATCTACATATACATCCCACTTGCTATCGATATCAGGCAAAGTTCTTTCCCCGAACCAGCCTTTGGCATCCCAATAAAAGCGACTCCAGATATTCCCGAACGATGGACACTCCGCCCACGCAAAGTCGATCGGCAATATATCCGAGATCGGGCACGCTAGCAGGTCATCACCCAGTTGCGTAGGCGGTCGCACAAAACTACCGCTCAATGAATTCTTAAGCCCAGGGGTCGGGAAACAGTTTTGAGTAAAGTTATCCAGGTCGCCGCCGTTATCAGGCAGACGGCAATAGGATTGGTCGGGGAATTTCACCACGGTGTAATTATAAGCATCGCCCAATTGACCGTTGGGCTTGTTCAAGCGTACGCCATCACCGCCATCGCTTAACAGGAGACCAGTCTCTTTACCGTAGAAAACCATCCGTTCACCGGGTTTAAGCGTCACAGATGGGAGCCGATAAAGATCCGAACCAATATTCGCTTCATCGTCGAGAGTGTAGCCGCTGAGGTTGACATCGATCACACCATGGTTGATAAGTTCAATATATTCATCACCTACATCGATCGCGCCATCGTTATTCCAGTCATGTCCTGGGCGCGGGACAAATTCGTTAATGGCAATGAGGGGCGGTGGAGGCGGCAAAGGCGGCGGCAGCGGGGTACGGGTTCTGGTTGGGTTGGGGGGGGCTGTGCGGGGAGGGGTAACTGTCGGCGTTGCCGT
>Ga0137333_1000008_pt1 | contig 49224 bp, 76 predicted proteins | sample EasRivERMLT231_2_FD_102286 | JGI IMG/M metagenome (GOLD analysis project Ga0137333, IMG submission 102286) | Soil microbial communities from meander-bound floodplain in the East River, Colorado, USA - East River MetaG ERMLT231_2 | ecosystem: Environmental > Terrestrial > Soil > Floodplain ... | reverse complement strand
TCGAGCGAGCATGCGGACGCGCTCAACCGCGGATCGCTGGCTGGCCTCAAGCTGCAAATCAGGACGGTCGAGCTGGTCGACGCGCAACTCGACGCACTTGGCGCCGACATTGACGTAAAGCTGCTGCGAGCCGGCAATGAGGCCGCGCGCGATCTAACCAAGTTGGCCGTGCGCGTCGCTGAAGGGGCCTTTAAGGCTCAGCAGGGCAATACGCTCGTTGCGCTGCTGGACGCGCTGAAAGCATCGCAGGCCCCGAAGGGCCTGCTGCCACCTGATGATGGTAAGGGCTCTACATCGGCAGAGTGATATACCAGCGCTTGACGTAGCGACCGCCGACGCGCGGCTTGCGGCTTACGATCTCCGGCCGCTCGCCTTCGCACACCTCGTCGCGATTGAACATGTCCGACAGCACATCATCTGCACGCTCGGCCGACTTGAACGGGCCGGCATAATCGTATCTCGCCTCGATCATGGTTGCCTCCTCTATGCCGATGCAAGCAAACGACAGGCATAATCCAATCCGGTCTTGGTTATATTCTTGGCATCTAACCAAGAACCGTCTGGAGACATAAGAACCCGCTCGCCTCCCCTCCGCTCCGTGACGCGGTATCCTTGCGCAACGCAACGCTCTACTAGAGCCCGCCTCGTCATAAACTCGCGGCCATTGACCCTGACTTGCGTATCCAGGGCTGCATCTATCCTGGCTTGCCGGGCCGCTGAAATATCGGACATTGATCGCTCCTGTGATTGACGCCACGATCCTACCGCTCGACAAAATCTCACGTCAATATCTTTTTCCGCTTGACCGGAAAATAATCGGTGCTATCTTAGGGTCGTCCAACCACGGATGGCCCACATGAATATCAGGGAAGCCAAGGCGATTGCCGGTAGTCTCGGGTATCCAAGCAAGATGCCCGGCACATCGTATGGCATACCGGCGCAGGCCTGCATCACCGGCGCCAAGCTCGCCAAGGTGCCAGGATCGACCTGCTCGAGCTGCTACGCGTTGAAGGGCAATTACATATTCCCGAGCGTTAAAGCTTCGCTCGCCGCGCGGCTTGAAGCGATCCGCCATGAAAGCTTTGTAGAGGCAATGGTTCTGTTGCTGACGAAAGCGCATGAGCGTGGCCGCAACCCAAAAACCGGCGAGAAACTCGACAAGTTTCATCGCTGGCACGATAGCGGTGACTTGCAATCGCGCGACCACCTGGCGCGGATATGCGCTGTGGCGCGCGCAACGCCATGGCTTCGGCACTGGCTACCGACGCGCGAAGGCCAGATCGTAAAGGCCTTTGTGCGCGACGGCGGTACGATCCCGGCAAACCTTACGATCCGCCTTAGCGCCACGATGATAGATGGCGCGGCGCCGACAGCGTGGCCGCAGACGTCTACGGTTCATACTGGCGAAGCGGCCGGCCATGCCTGCCCGGCACCACGGCAAGGCAACAAATGCGGCGAGTGCCGCGCATGCTGGTCGGCCGATGTGGCCAATGTTTCATACCACGTCCACTGAGGGGCAAATTCAGATGGCAACCCTTTCGCACAAAAAGCTTGTGGCGCGCGCCGCAGTCCGCCGCGAGAAGCTGGTACAGGCGATATACGCCTGCGCGCCCAACCACGAGACGCCATTCAGCGAGTGTAAGAAGCTCGCGCCGACGCAGATTCAGGAAGCATTCCGCAATGCCGACCTTGATCTGCTCGCCGCCGAGCAGGCCGCAGTCAGTGCCGGCAAGGCGTGGCGCGCTTCGTTCGGAATGCTGACCTGGAACCGCTAGACCAGACCGGCCTGCCCCGTTCCGGCGGGGCAGAGCGGTGCGGCCTTCGCACAAACAGGGGAGAACATCAATGCTGCCGATGGATGAAGCGCTAGTTGTTACAACCGACTACCTCCTGACCGCGACAGACTTGCACTTTGTTGTTGCGGGTGACCACACGCATGGATGGTTTCCAAAGGTGCGCGGCACAGATCCGGTGGACGGCGCCCCCATTGGCGTCGCCTATTACGAGCTTGAGTACGAGCGAAAGGCCGACGCTATGAAGCGGGCTCGCCAAATGCTCAGCCACATCAAATCTCTGCGCCGCCAATTCGGCTTTACCGCTTAATCGCGACGCACAAACAGGGGAGAACGATCAAATGACCACGACTAAGCTATATCTCGGCATTCGCGGCTGCGACATTCACAGTGGGCAATACGTTGTGCGCGAGATTTTCCGCGCGGCAGTCGAGCCCACGTTCGCCACCCATGGCGAAAAGTACAACGCGGTGATCGGCCCGTTCAGAACAAGACGCGGCGCCGAGTTGATGCGCGACTACGGCGCTGGCAACCCGCACTATCAGACCGTTGCGGACGCCGAGCGCTTCGCCCGTCTTGAGCTTTCCGCCGCCCGCGTTCGCCGCTAATCAAGGGGAGAACATCATGAACCGGACCACAGTCAAGACGCTGCGCATTCTCGTTGACAATCTGAACTATCAGGCCGGCATGCCGCTAACCCCTTGGGTGAAGGCCGAGGACGGCACGAACCGCTCGGTTGAGGGTGTTTATGTGCTCGATTGCGCCTATGGCGGCTACCGCCTGTCGCAGATCGTCGGCGATAGCGGCGGAGAGCACAACATCACCGGCCGCTACAGCGCGGCGATCACCGCCGACCTGATCCGCGCCTACATGGATGGCATGCGGGCGCACCGGAAGCCGAACACCTGACAGGGGAGACGACGATATGACCATCATCGACACGATACCCGCCGAACGCCTCGCGCTGCTCGACACCGCGACGCTCTACCACGGGCCGCACCAGTCCGGCGGCCCGGATTGCCGGCATTGCGCCCGCGAGCTATTGCACGAGGTCGTCACCGGCACACATGCCGACAAGACGCCACCGGGGGTGACGGCGTTTGTCGATATCCTGCCCGGGTTCAACGACGCGCCGGGCTGGCGCGACGACGCGCATCGCACCGCGGTCATGCGGCCCTATCTGAAGCGGTTTCTGGCGCTCGACCCGGCGCCGCATGACAGAAAGCGGGTTTACGCGCTGGTCGATCACGCCTATCGTCAGGTTCTCCCCGCTCTCTGCGATACCCTGAACCTGCCTGACGAGGCGGCCAAGTTGCGCGCCCTCGACCTCGACCCCGCCCTCGACCTCGACCTCGACCCCGCCCTCGACCGCGCCCTCGACCTCGCCCGCGCCCGCGCCCTCGCTCTCGCCTTCGCCCGCGACCCGCAGGACTTGGCTGGGGCCTGGGAACAGGCGGCGCGCGAGGTGCTCGACCTGATCTGTAGCGTTGTATGAGCGGGCGCCTGTCCGCCGCCCTGGCCGGCTTGGTGCTGGTCGGGGCGTGCGCCACGCTGGCGGTGCCCGAGGCACTGTCGCGGAACACGATCCGGGGCGAGGCAACGGTGATCGATGGCGATACAATCGACGTAGGCGGCGTGCGCGTGCGCCTGTGGGGCATAGACGCGCCCGAGGGGGTACAGGTATGCGGCGGGGTTTCCTGTGGTCTGGCGGCCACGGCAGGGCTCCTACGCCTCATTGGCGGCGACACCGTGGCCTGCACCGAGCGCGACCGCGATCGCTACGGCCGGATCGTGGCGAGGTGCGGCACGGAGCGGGTCCCCGACCTGGGCGGCATGATGGTCGCGCTGGGCATGGCCGTAGCGTACAGACGATACAGCGATGCCTACCGCGACCACGAGGCGGCGGCGAAGGCCGAGCGGCTGGGCCTGTGGCGCTCGAATTTTGTCAACCCCGAGGACTGGAGGAAAGGCAAGCGATGAACAAACAGAGGGCGCAGCCATCTGACACGCCGCTTGGCGAACTCGACAACCGCAGCGACCTGCCGCCCGGCCCCTATGGCACCGGATTGACCAAGGGACCGGGCGGCGAGCTTGGACCGCCCCACACGGTCACCTGCGGCACCGGGCAGGCGGTGGCGGGACACATTCCATCGAAGGCGATCGCCGAGAAGATCGCGGCCGCGCTCAACATCGTCGAGGCGAGCCGCAATCAAATGCAACAACTCGCGGCGTTTTCGGTGACCCAGGCCTGCGAGTTATGCGGTCACCCGCGACCCCCAATCGGCAGCCAATTCGGGACACCCGATATGGGCCTCCTAAGCGCTCTCGGGCTCGCTCAGTCGTCGGAATAGCTCTCAGCGCTTGAAGAACCGTTGAGCAGCCGCCGCGGAAGCCTCGTCGTACCACGATCTATCAGGATCGACGGGCGATGCAGCTTCGTCGGCATTCCCCAGGAAAGTTCGCCGCCAAGCATAATCGTATGCGTGGTATTGCCAGCGCTCAGTATCGGTCAGACCGGAATAACTCCGGCTCCGCAGGCTTTTGCGAATGCCGCTGTAATGCGCTTTGCTGGGAAACCCGATCATCATCAAGTCCGATGGCGGCATTGCCGTTCTCCAGTCTTGGCGGTGGCGAGGTCGGCCTGATGCGCCGCTGCTCGCTGTCGCCAAAATCATCGAGCCAGCGCTTCTGATTGAGCCATGTTGCCGGATGGCACCAGTCCCGGTCCTCGGGCTTGTTGGCGATATAGCGGGAAACTCCCGCAATCATGTCGTCGGCGCTGGCTTGCTTACAGGCCCTTGCCCAAGCCCTCTCGGCCGCCCCCTTCCCGATCTTTGCCGGATAGCCTGCCCACCATTTTTCAAAGTCCGTAAGCGTCGTCCCCCGGCGGGGGACTACAGGGGGAGATTCCTTGAAGGTTCTAAGTGATGGTTCTGTGTGATCGTCCGTCACGTGCCCGCGTGATCGTCCGTCACGTGCCGAGTGATCTTGGGTCACGTGATCCTGGGTCGCATGTGATCCTGCGTCACACTGCACAAAATATACGTTTGAGTGTTGCCCATCCCTGTCGGCCCTGTGTTCGACCCGGAGCATTCCGGCAAGGACCAGCTTTTTTATCTGCCGGTTGACCGTCTCGCGGACGATGCCGCACCGCTTGGCGAGACAGGCTTGCGAGGGCCAGCACTTGCCGTCCATGTCGGCCATGTCGGCCAGGGCCAGCAGCACGATCTTTTCGGCGCAGGGCAAATCCTGCTCGAATGCCCAGCTGAGCAATTTAAGGCTCATGACAGTTCTTTCCACCAGCGGTCCAGGAGGGAGCGGCGCGGCTTGCGCTCGCCGCAGCGGTAGCGCGCCAGCATGTGCGGGCAGACCCCGAGCCGGCGCGCCATGACCTTCAATGGGATTGCGCGCTTGCGGTGCGCCAGGCGCAACGCCTCGCGTTCCCCGGCCGAGAGCGCGACGAGGGGATCGACCGGCGGCTTGATAACGCCGGGGTCGGGTGCTAAATGCTGCGGCGCAGCGATCATGGCGTGACCCTTCTCACGTCCATGCGATTACGAGGGGTCGGGCTCCATACCCGGCCCCTCAATCGCGTCGGAGCACAGTCTGACGCCTACCCTCGATCCGGGTCAATCTCGAAGTCTCGGTACTTGTCCAGCCACGTCGGATAGGGCTCGCCTGCCCGGCGCGCGGTCTCCCGAATCGAGTTGGCTGTCTGCGTCCACAGCACGCGCCGCAGCCGCAGCAGCGCCGCCTCGTCCAGCCGACTTGCCAGCGGCGCTATTCGAGCCGCCATACGCCGACCTGCAACGGCTCAGTCGCCGGGACGCGCCGCGCCAGATACTCGTCAACCCAGCGATCGTCGACGATGACCCGATGGCGCACCAGCAAGTCAGCGATCGGTTTGATCGCGTTGTCGATGTCGCGGGTGCGGTTGAACGGCAGGTCGATCTCGACCCGGCAGCGGCCGATGGGCTCGGCCGGCCGCCCGGCGATATTGACCGCATATCCGGCCTCGGCGATCCAGGCGCGGTATTTATTGGTCTTGATCCGCTGCCGGCTGCCGGCGCGCGTCGTGAACAGCTCGTTGGCGCTCGGCGGGACCGGCAGCACAACCCGGAAATCCGGCTCAACCACGCGGACCGCCCCGCACGCGCGGCAGCGGGCCATCGGCCGGGCGGCGAGCCCGGTACTGCTGCGGTGGCCCGTCCTCCAGAAACGAGCCGCCCTCGACCGGCAGGAGCCACCCCTCGCGCACCATCGTGCGAAACGCACGCTCCCCGAGAGGCTTGCCCTTCTCGCCGTGCACCAGGGAGCCATCGTCGTAGCGGTACTCCGGCCCCCCTTCGGTCAGCGTAACGCTGATGTAGCCGGCGGCGACCCGGCGAAGAATCGTCGTCACGCGCGGGGTCGGCAGCGGCACCTGCTTGTAGCCGAGATTCCGCTCATTCCTGGATAGCGACATCGCCCCCTCCCCTGCGAGTGTATTTACGAGCCGGCCGGGGCTCGACCTTGCACCAGTCGCCGTAAAGCACCTGCGCGGCGATCCCGGTCTCGGCCTCGATCCGCTCGAGCGTCGATGTGCGGAAGAACTCCGGCGAGCGGTGCGAACGGATGCCGGCCAGCGCATAGGCCGCCGCCTTGGAAATGCCGTGGCGCACGGCGAACGCCGAGGGATTGTCCCCCCGGCCCTCCAGCCAGATCGCGAATGTCGTTCTGTTCATTGCGTGGATCGTGTAGCATTTTCCGCTTGACGACACAATCTCTTTTTGCGAGTGTCCGGCGTCAACCACGGGAGCAGCCGAAAATGAGCCATCTTGAGGAAGTCGCGATGCGCCACGCCAAGGCGCTGGGCTACGCGGAGGCGATGCTGGTCGCCATCAAGGTCTTGGCGGACGACCCGGTGCGGGTGCGCGCGGCGGTCGCCGAGGCCAAGGCCGAGATCGCGCGGATTTGCGCGGGCGGCGAGGTGCCGAAATGAAGACGGTTTGGGTCGTTGAGCAGGGTGTTTATGACCCGCTCGTTGTCGAGGTGTTCGGCAAACGCAAGGCGCTCATGGGCTGGCTTCTGCGGGGCCAAGAGCACGCCTTGGCTACTCGCATCCTGGCGGAAGACGCCAATCACATCGAGGCGGAAACCGATTTCCCATCCGTCCCTGGCGTCGTCATCGAGCACACCGCGCATTACGAAGCAACCAAGTGGACCGTCCGATGAACGCCCTAGGCCTATCCGCCGAACAACTGGCCGAGCGCAAGCTGCGGCTGCACGCCGGGGACGCCGCCAATGTGATGGCCGGCGATTACCGCGCCGTCTGGGCGCGCTTCCAGCCCGGCTACGTCGAGGAAGACCTGTCGGGCGAGTTCCGGGTGCAGCTAGGCTCCTACACCGAGCCGCTGGGACTATGGTGGACCGAGAAGACGACCGGGCGGGCGATCCAGTATTTCAGCGACAATCCGCTGATGTGCCACATCTGGGAGGCGCTGACCGGGAGCGGCGCCGACCACGAACTGTTCGTCAGTCCCGACTACCCGTTCATGGCCTGCAACCTTGATGCGATCACGACGACGCCGCAAGGCCACCGAGCAGTCCTCGATGCCAAGCACGTCGCTCGGACCGGGGACGCCGAGATATTGCGCTATACGCCTGCCGGGGTGTTCCAGGCGACAGTCGTCGGCGTGGACTGGTGGGGCCTCGCGCCGATCGTCGGCAATAAGTGGGAGCCGCCGATCTTCCAGGAGGTCGACCCGCTCTATCAGGCGGAATTGATCGCCCGCTGCCGCGAGTGCTGGGGCTACGTCGAGCGCGGCGAGGAGCCGCCGGCCCCGCCGCCCGTTGCGCCGCCAAAGCCGCAGCCGAAGCGCCGCGAGATCAACCTCGATCTGACACCGGCGGCGGAGCGGCCAAACTGGGCCGGGGAATTTCAGCGGCTGGCCCGCGATTTCGCCGAGACGCACGGCGCGGCGGTGAAGCACGCGATCGTGCGCAAGGAGATGACCGCCCTGGTGCCCGAGGATGTCGGGCTGTGTCAGCTAGGGCTGGTTCGCCTGAAGCGCGACGGCAGGGGCGTCTCAATCTCAATGGAGAAACCGGAATGCTGAACCTCGACGACGAAGAGATCGAGACGCTGCGGCTTGCCCTGGAGATAGCGGTCCAGGCCGCTGGCGAGCGCAGTGAGCGAAACGGGGAATATATCGGTCCGGCCGAGCGCTGCTGCCACTTTTGCGTCAAGCGCTTCGCGGCGCTGACCGAGCGGCTGATCCAGTACCAGAAAGACATCGCGGAAGGGGAAGTCTGATGGCTGACGGCCCTGACTTCAACAGCTTGGATGCCGCGTGGCGGAGCCTTATCAAAGCCGTGCCGGGGATGGACAGCCCGGACTTCGAGGGCGCGTTCGTGGCTGGCGCCAGCGCCGCGTTCTCCATCATCTATCGTTGCGGATTTGAGAATATAAGGGACGAATTGTGGGCGATCCAACGGGAGTTCGGCAAGGAGGGACGGTGATGGGGCGTCCTAGCTTTGATTTCGATTCCGCGTACGAGCCTGAGCCCAACAGCGGGTGCTGGATTTGGACCGGAATGCTGCACAGGCTCGGCTACGGAAGATTAAATATTCGAGACCCTAGAAGTCCGAGGGGCTGGCGGATCACCTACGCTCACAGGTACTCGTATGAGCGGTTTATTGGCCCCATCCCCGAGGGTTTGGAGCTTGACCACAAATGTCGCATGCGTTGCTGCATCAACCCAGACCACCTTGAGCCGGTTACCCACATGGAGAACGTCAGGCGCGGGAGGGTTGGTGAAGTCGCATCTGCTCGCGCTCGGGCAATCACGCACTGCCCGGCCGGACACGAATACGCCGGAGAAAATCTATACACGAGGGCCAACGGGAATCGCGAATGTCGCGCCTGCATTCGGCGGCGGGCGGCAATAAGAAGGAGTAAAATATAAAATGGCAGAAATGAGAGAAGTCCGAAGTAGCAATGTGCGCGCAGTGGGATGGGATGAAGACACTGGAGAGCTTTTGGTCGAATTTCGGAATGGGTCACTCTATTCCTACCCCTCTGCCGGCGAGAGCGCCTACCAGGACCTGCTTTCCGACCCGTCGCCAGGGGCCTATGTGGCTCGCTGGCTGCGGAACCAACCCTCACGCAAGGTAAAGTAAAATGACCATGCCCCCTGAGATCGCCGCCGCCGTTATCGCGGTCAAGAAGCAGATCCGCCGCCTCGGCGTCGACGAGCGCAACGAGCACGCGCGATACAACTATGTCAGCGTCGACAAGTTCTACGAGATCATCGGCCCACTGATGGCCGATGCCGGCCTCGCGCTTCTCATCAACGAAGCGGAAAGTGAGGTCCGCGTCTCGGAGGGCGAGAAGAAAACACCCTGGCTGTTCGCCAGCTACGAGCTGACGTTCCTGCACGAGTCGGGCGTGATGTCGACGCTGCCGATGTCGCGCACGCTGGCTATGCCGATCAATGGGCCGCAGACCTATGGCGCGGCGCAGAGCTACGTCGAGAAGCAGTTCCTGCGGCAGGTCTTCAAGGTGCCGACCGGCGAGAAGGACGCCGACGAGACGGCGCAGGGCGAGGGCGCGCCCGCCAGCGGTGCCTCGCGCGGCAACGGTGCCACCCGTGCCCCGCAGCGCCAACAGGCCGCCCCAGCGCTCTCGGGCGACGCCGCTGAGGTGCAGAAACGGTGGAAGGAGATCGCCCGCGACATCGACCTCGAGGAGGACAAGGAGATGCTGACGCGTCTCGGCGAGTGGCAGGCGTTCGAGACCCTCGACCGGCTGAGCAGCGAACTCGGGCCGCCGGAGGTACATGCCGAGCGCATGGCCCTGCTTCAAACCCGGGCCGCCAAGCGCCGCGAGCACCTCGTCGGCTCGCTGGCTCCGTTTGGGGGCGAGCGGTGAGCGGCGAACTCAAGGCCTACTGTGTCTCGATCGTCCTCGACGGCAACCGCCCGTTCACGAACCTGCTGGTCGCCCCAAGCGCCGAGGCGGCGGCGGCGATCTCCGGCGTCGTGGCCGGCCGGACGATGCCCGATGGCGAGGTCGCGTCGGTCGTGGTCATGGAGATCGGCGAGGACTGGCTGCGGCGCTCCTTACGGATGATCGAGGGGAAGCAGCCGGCCGTCGTCTCGCTGGTCAGCGACAACCTGCGGCCGCCAGAGACGCCGGGGGCCGCGTAGGTGGCATCGTTCCTCGCGGCCGCGCACCTCGACCCGTTCGACCTCATAGCGTCTCTGCGCACTCGAATCGGGCTGTTCAAGGACGATGGCGGCGGCACGCTGGCCTGCCCGGTGCGCCGCCCGCGTGATGACGGCAAATTCACGATCCCGCCCTACGCCGCCGCCGGCAAGTGGGCGGAGCTGAACAACGCGATCCAGCGGGTGAGGCGCCTTGGCGACCAGATGGGCGGCATCGAGTTCGGCCGCATCGACCTGGAGCTGCTGCCGGCCGGGGCCTGCATGGACTGGCGCCAGGGCGGCGAGGACGAGCACGCGATCCTGATGCTGCGGACGAGCCCGGCGGTGACGTGGTTCTGCGGCCCCGAGATCATGATGCCGACGACCGGCCTCCTGGTGCTGGTCAACCGCCTCGCCCCCCGCAGCGCGATCAACATGGGCGACAGCGCGGCGATCTGGCTGGCGATCGACTTCAAGAGGAAGGCTGAACCATGACCCCCAACACCACCCCCTCCCCGGAGCGCGCCCCGACCGAGCCGAGCAAGGAAGCACTGAAGATCGCGCACCAATATCTCGAAATACCCTACGAGTGGCGCATTAAATTAGCGGAAGACATTGACCGCTTCCGCGCGGCCGGCGTGCGGGAGGAGAGGGAACGGTGTTTCACTTGGGCTATCGGACGCATCCCGCGCTCACGCGCTATTAGAGCGATACGCGAAGGCGAGTCGCCTGGTGAGGTCTATGTCCCACGCGACCCCTCCCTGTGTTGGCGCTGCGGCGTAACGCTTCATCCCGGCCACGATTGCAGCGAAGCCTTCCCATGACGGGTGAGATAACGCGAGAGGAAATGGTCGCGGCAGTGCGCCGGGAAGCTGAGGAGCGCGGGCGGGCAGAAGGGTTCTGGCAAAGCCCGAAAGACGAAGCCCACTGGCGAGCTCTACAGGCGGCTCAGCGCGAGCTTGAGGCGGGCGGGTGGCGGTCGATAGACGATGCTGCTCGAAATTCCGGTGAGGAATGGTTGCTCGGCACGACCGAGAGCGACTTCATGGTCGTCGCGTTCTGGGACGACACCAAGGACGACTTCCAATGGCAAACTGCTGACGGCCCCGGCTACCGAGCGGGCGCATTCACCCACTACATGCCGAAGCCACGCCCTCCCACCACCAGCGACGGAGGCAAGGAGAAGCTTGATTGGTCCGGCATTCGCTTCCGTGGGAGTTGTACCGATGTCTGACCCCCCCTCCCCGGAGCGCGCCCCGACCGAGCCGAGCCAGGAAGCACTGGAGGCATCACGAAAGCTTATCCAAAACTGGGTAGATATCGACATTCCAATATACGCTGGATCATCGTTAGTCATTCATCAAGACATCGCCCTCGCCCTCGACCGCTTCCGCGCGGCCGGCGTGCGGGAGGAGCGGCTGCGCTGTGCCGCCATCGTTGCATCTGAAAGCTTCAATGATGAGGACGCTTTCGACCGCATGGAGCGGAACATTCTGTCGGGAGCCTCCCCATGACTGACCCCACGAAGGACGCCGAGCGGCTGGCCGACCTTCTACGTCGCCGCGCCGATGTTTATCACCCAGCCCGACGAGCGCCTTCATACTACGGTGACGATGACATCGACCTACTGCGATCAATAATAGATCGCCTCACCAAGGAGCGCGACGAGCTTGTCACCCAACCCACCACCCTCGACGCGGAGCCGGGGCGGTGAGCGCGGCAATACCGTGCGCTGCGATGCTATGCCTCGCACTGGTGGGAGCGGCGATCCTGCAAAAGGCATGGCAGCGATACATCGCTCTTGGATGCGCCGCCGTCGAAATCGCGCTCCTGCTCAGCATCGTCTGGCCCGACAATGCCCCCGGCTGATCCTCTCGCGACGGGCTAGGGGCCGGCGGCGCTGGGGCGTAGATCGCGTGACGGGCGAAGCTGTGACCCCGAGGGCGGCGGGGCCTGCTTGCGGCCCATGACGGCCGTGGTGGCATCCCTTCGCGACATCACTCCGGGCGCCGGCTCCTCGTCCGGGTGCGGCAACTCGCCGAGCGCCGCCTCGCGGAAGATCATGCGGATCGTCTCGCGGGTCGCGGCCTTGCCGGGGCCGGGCTTCAGCCCCTCCGACAGGGCGCGCACGACGCCGGGTTTCGACAGAAAATACGCCCAAACCTTGAACGGCAACTCGGCCGGAATGTTGGTGGGAAAGGGCAATAGTCCGATTGCTCCCGCCGCCATGCCTCCGGCTATTGCGTTTGGGTTTCTTGGATACATAAAGCGTATTTCTCGGGCCAGTCGGCCCATGTCGGCGGCGAGCCCATCAGGAAACAGTATTTCCTGCTGGCGTGGCGTCCACCTCGACAGGGCATTCTCTATACCGTCCCCGGCTATGCTGGTCGTCGCACCGCTTCCGGTTACGACGATAGCCGAATGGAGAAGCTCCTCCCTCGCCTGCTTTCGGATCGCCTCCATTTGCGGGGAATCGTCACTAAAGAAGGCTTGCGCTTGCGCCAGCTTGGTCTGCTGCCCCGGCTGCGCGACAAAGTTGATGGCGTCGTCCGGCATCTTTTTCGGATCGGATAGCTCGGATAGAAAATTCCGCGACAGGAAGGCGTCTCGGGTCTGCTGGGCCGTCTCCAACTGCCGCATCGTCTGCCCAAAATTGTCCGGCGTCAGCGCCTCGGCCGGCACCTTGCCACCGCGTGCGTCCATGCGCTGGCCGAAGACCCGCATCTGACGGGCGACGCTGGGGCCGTAGGTCAATTCCAGCATGCCGCTCTTGTCTTTAGCCGCGACGAGCGCCGCGAACTTGCGTGCCGATATATCACCGGTCTGCGGGTCAACCGCCGAGCCGCCGCGACCGAGCATGTTGTCCATGTCGGCGGCGGCAACGCGTTTCCACACGTCGGGGCCGACCATCTCGCGCATCGTGCGGGCGCGGGAGAGGTTGCCGGGCGCCAGCACCTTGTCGGCGATCACTCCGGGGTCCGGCATGATCCCCGTCTTGGCCTGTGCCACCATCTGGTTGATCTCGGCGTCGCCGAACTTACGGATGCCCTCGCGGTAGGCATCGTCCATCTTCCGCAGCAACCGGATTGCTGGCCCGGCGGCGGGGTCGAATGCCGCCGCCTGGATTGAGGAGTTCACCGCGTGGCGCAGGTCGTTAAAGTCGCGCTTGGCAACCCCCGGCATCATATCGGTGAATTCACCCATCTCGCCGAGAATGGTGCGGATACGCTGCGTTTCCCCGAGCGGCATCTTCTCCGGGGCGTTGCGCAACTGGTTCAGCGCCCGCAAAACCCGAGCGTCGGCGAAGATGGGCTCCCCGGCCTCGCCCTTCGGCAGGGAATCTAGAATCCGGCCGGCCGCCTTCTTCATCGTGGGTGTCGGCACGATGCCGGCGGGCGGCGTCGGGACGGGCGCCCCTCGATTGGCCGAGGGGACTCCGAACAGAGCCTCATCGGTCATCTCTCGATTTGGGGAAAACGCTTGCGGCCCCGGCTTCTCCATCGGCGCCACGAGGCGATCAATCTGGGAGTAGCCCTTCTCCATCGAGCGGCTGAACTCGGCCCTTGCCTGGCTCAGGCCCGCGGCGAAGTCCATGCCCAGGCCGCCGCCCATGCCCGCCGGAGCGCGCCGGGAAACGGCACCCAACTGGTTCAGCTGCCGGTTCAGCATCCGGTCGGCGTCGCGGGCTAGGTTCTCGACATCGGCCTCCAGGTGCGCGCCGTGCCGCTGCACCGCCCCCAGCACGCTCTCGCCCGCTTCCGTGGCCGAGATGCGAGCCGTCGGATTAAGGATGCCCTCGATGATGGGGCCGTCCTCACGCTGCGCCGGCGTCAGATCGGCGATGTCCGCCAATCTCCCGTGAACCGCGCGCCTGTTCGGCGCCTCCAGCGGGTTGTACCCGAGGCGCATCGACAAATCCTGGCCGATCGCGAGCGGCCCAAGCCCAGGGGCCGCCGATCTGATCGGGGGCACGCCGCCAGCACGCAGCACGGACGCCGTCAAGTCCTGCGACTCCGGGGTTGGTCGCGAGACGTACTTGCGGAATGCGTTACCAGCGACGCGGGGTATCTGCGTCACCAGCCGACCCGCAGCCTCCCCGGCCCCACCGTATAGGCCTGCCAGCCCGACCGCCTCAGCGGTCTCTCCGACAGTCTTATCGAACTCCCCGGTCGCCGCCTTGACGCCCTCGGTCAACCCCTTGCCCAGCGCCGTACCGGCTATCGCCCCGGCAACCGCGCCCCCAGGGCCGGCCGGAGCTCCCGCAATCATGCCCCCAAGACCGCCCACGAGCATCGGCGCGTCGGCGTATATCTGCGCCCCGCCCTGCATCAGGTCGTTGACGAACCCGGTGCCCTCGGGGGACATCAGCTTGCCCTCGGGGCCGCGCACCACGAACCGGCCGCCGCGGTCGGTGAAGACGTTATCGGGGCCGTATTTCTTCGCCAAGTAGGCGCGCTTCTCCTTGGGGTTGTCGGAGCGGTACATCGCCACCGCGTCGTTCCAGCCGGTGCCGGTGTCATAATCGACGCTCGGGTCGTAACCTTGCAGCAGCCGCATCTCGCCTGGCAGGTCGCGCGAACGCTGGACGGCCACCCCGGCGGTGCCGCGGGCGGATGTCCCGGGCATCTGGGCGACCGGCGGGGCCGGCCCCGGAGATGCGAGTCCGATCCCGATCTCGGTGTCTGCCTCCGGCGGCGTCGAGGTGCCGCCAAGCGCTCCGCCCGCCGCCATGACCCCGCTCGGCTGCACGGGCGGCGGATCAATCATCTTCAGCTTGATTGCGCCCTCGTAGAGCCGACGCTTCTCGGCCGGCAGCATGCCGAGACGGTACGCCTCGTGCAGCAGCTGGAGTTTTCGCTCCGGGGTGGGTTCCTGGGCTTGCGGCGCGTCCGACATCTATTGCGTCCCAAAGATTTCTGGCAGGCCGCTCCTGATTTCGTCCCGGGTTATCGTGTCCACATCTTCGGCAACGGCCCCGGTCGCGGCGCGGGTGGCTGCAACGATTCTTTCCAGGGTGTCGGCGATATTGTTCAGCGACTGCCTCGCTGCCGTGGGGCTGTCCCACTTTCCTAGCGCCGGCACCAGCTGGTTCATCCGCTCCTGCTCGCCCTTGCTCCAGTAGCGAGCGTCGAGCAGCGGCTTGCCTAGCCTGGATTGCAGCAGTTGCAGCCTGCTCTTGAAGTCGGACGAGGCCGGGTTCGACATGCGCAGCGGGTCCTCCCGGCCGATCACGGCGCCGACCACATCGCTCGCCGCACCACCCGCCCGCCGCGCCAAGCCGGGACCGCCCACCAGCGTCGGATCGGCCTCTATCATCATTGCGAGTTCCCGCGCGTCCTTGATCAAATTCTCGGCCTCGGCCAGCGCGACATCGGTCTTGGCTTGCGTCTTGCCTACCGTGGCCTTCAGCCGGTCAGCCGCGCCCTGCTCGCGAGCCTTGTTCGCGCGCTCGCGCTCGGCCTGCTCCCGGCCGGCGTGCTTCTGCTTGAACTCCAGGTCTGATGTCGTCGCCTTGCCGGCCCGCTCCACCTCCTGAATCCGGCGCAACTCCTGCCTGATGCGCTCCCAATCCTGGCTGGCCTTCTCGTCGCCCTGGCGCTCGTCCACGTCCACCTTGCGGCTCTGGATGGCGCGGCTTGCGGCATCGCCGGCAAATCCGGTCTTCGCCTTCCACGCATCGTGCTTGACCTTGTAGTCGCTCAGCAGCCCCTCGCGCTCCGTCTTGGCACGCTCCATGATCGCGCGGGTCGATGCGGTCGGGTTCTTCTGCCGCAAGATAATGGCGATGTCCTGCACCGACGGCGGCATCAGCGGCTCGGTCTGGGCAACTGGTGCGGCCGCCTGTGGGGACGAGTTTCTCGCCAGCTCGTCTGCCTGCGGGACCGAGTTTCTCGCGGTTGACGCCGATGTCAGCAACGGCGACGGAGCCCCTCCGCTCGGCGGCTTTGTCGGCATGCCTGGATCACGCGACGGCACCCCCCCATGGCTCAACGGAGCCCCGGTGCCGGGATAGGCCGGGCCACCGGGAATATTCCCAATCGACGGTCCGCCCGGCAGCGCGCCGGCCTGGAAACCCCCATACTGACCCTCGAATGCGGAGCCCGGTTGTGTTCCTTGCTGTCGCCTCGCGGCATCGGCGAGCTGACCAACGAACGCCAGCGGATTGGCGCCCTGCGGCATGGTGCCCGGCATCCCGGACGGGAAACCGGATGGCATCCCGGATGGCATCCCGGATGGCTGCGGCAGCCCCTGGATCGGAGTGGGAGACTGTCCGCCGCCCAGATCGAACGACAATCCAGCCGCCTCGTTTGTGCGCCTATCCGCCTCCATTTCCATCTGGAATTTCCGCAGCTGCATTTGCAGCATCAGGGTGCGGACCTGGTTCTCGCGCTCCTGCTGCTGCTGCTGCGCGAACTGGCCGATGCCGGCGCCGAGGGCCGCGAGATTGAACATCAGGTTCTCCGCCCGTAAAGGATTTCCTCAAGGGACGGCAGCGGCGGCCGCGCCATCCAGCCGCCTGGCGGGATGCCGGCCCCCGTGCCCGGGTCCACGCCGAGGATGCTTGGCATGGTCACCGGCGGCAGGCGCGGAGGCGCGAGCACCGGGTCGCCCGTCATCGGCCCCTGAAACGCCCGGTTGGTGCCGCGGAACATCTCCGGGTAGCGGTTCGTGTGGAAGCGGTTCCACCCCGGCATCTGCTGGTTGAACAGACCAAGCACCGGGTCGCCCTGACCGCCCGCCCCAGCCGGAGTCGCCCCCATCGAACCGGGCAATCCGTACGTCGGATCGAACGCGCCTCCCTGCGGTTGCTGCTGCTGCGCCATCCGCAGGAATGCCATGAGCCATTCCGGCATCGCCTACCCCACCGCCAGGGCGTAATTGACCATCTTCAGGCTGCCCGGCCCATCGACCACCGCCTCGGGGTGAACCCTCTCCACCTCGTCGGCCATCAGCCCGATCGTCGAGCGCCCGCTCCAGTGGTAGCGGAAGCGGTACACCGGCAGGCCGTTGCGCAGCCTACCGATCTGCTCGATGTCGCGCTTCAGCCGCCGGTCGGAACCGAATAGGCCCGCCAGGCCGCTAATCGCACCGGGGAACCAGCCACTAGTCGGGTTGAACAGCATGTTTGCCCCACTGAGAAGGCCGCCGATGCCGGACGCCTGCTGATTGAATGCGCTCCGACCGAGTTGGTCGTTGATACCGGAGGCCGTTTGCCCGAGCCCCATGTATTTGGCGAGCTGGTTCATCACCTCTATCGGCAGCGTGTACTGCTGATTTCCCATCGCGGTCGAACTGGTCAGCATGCTGTTCAGGTTGCTGAGACCGCTGAGCGAATTGTTGGCGATGGTGGCGCCGGTCGAGTAGGGCGCGCCGCCGATCGAGGTCAGGCCCTGCGCCCCGGTGGTGCCGAGGCCGAGGCCGCCGGTCAATCCCCGGCCGATGGCGTCGATCATGCCGCCGTAGCTCGAGACGCCGCTCTGCCCGGCCCGGTTCTGCGCCTCCAGCGCGGCGAGCACGTCGGAGATCTGCTTCATGTAGACCTGGTTCGGCATCTGCGCCGAGCCGTAGGCGAGGTTGGTCGCGCCGGTGTAGAGGGGCGACGATGCCTGCGCCGCCTGCGTCTGCCGGCCGAGCTGCTGGTTCTGCCAGTTGATGTCGTAATTGCCGAGCGCGTTGCTGGTGACCCCGGCGGCGTAGGGACCGGACAGACCCGACATCGCGTTGACCGCATTCGACTTGTCGAGGAGTTGCTGCTGGCCCCGGTTGTAGAGGCCGGCCTGCGGGTCGAAGCCAGACATCATCAGCGCCCGGGCTTGCGTCATCATGTCCTGCGCGCCCTGGCCGCCGTAGGCCGCCGCCTGAGACGCGCCGGTCATCGCCTGCGGATAGAGCGGGTTGTCGGCCGCCGCCTGCACCATCGTCCCGTAGTACGGCGAGAAAGCGTTCTCCAGCGTCTGCGGCAAGTACTCCATGCCGGCGGTCGCGCCACCGACGAGGCCGGGGATCGCCCCGGTCACCGCGCCGTAGGTCGGCAGGAAATTGTTATAGGCGTTCGTCGCCGAGCCGACGGCGGTGCCCATATTCTGGTCGTAGAGGGTCGGGCCGTAGGGCGATCCGGTCAGGAACTGCGAGACCTGGTTGTAGCCGGTCGGGTAGAGCGACTGCGACTGCGGGTAGGCCCATGCGCCCGGCGTGCCGGCCCCGGCATTCCCCGCGACCCCGGCGAGCGGGTTGAGGATGTCGGCCCACGTCTTGGCCGCCACGTCCTGCCCGGGCGGCAAATATACCGTCGGACTGCCTCCGCTGCTGCCCGAGCCGCCTGCGCCTTGGGACTGCATCTATTTGGCCCCCAAATCCCACCAGTAGATCGTCGAGAACGGCTCGGCGCCCAGCGACAGGAAGAACGGCATCAGTGGGCGCGCGGCATTGTCGTGCAGCATGGCGAGGACCGCTCCCTCCGCCTTCAGCGCCGGCTTGACGCTGCGCCACATATTGTAACCGATCCGGCCCCGGTTGCGCCACGCGCTTCCCAGGTAGTGCCCGGCGTCGATCGCCAGGACCGTGCTCCTGTAGGCGATGTGCGTCATGAAGTGGAACGCGATGAACCCCGCCAGGGTGCCGTCGACCCGGCAGGTCCACACCTTGAACCGCCCCTCGGCCTCCATCGTCAGCATCAGCGGCCAGTCGGGGTCGCAGACGAGCGCGGGGTGGGGGCTCAATTCCTCCCAGTAGGAGCGGATCAGGTCGGGCAGGTTCGGCTCAGCCAGCACCTCGGCCAGCGGTTGCCAGCCGCAGACGATCTTCATTTTCCGACAGCATCCGACAGATATTTCACCGCTAAGAACGCTGTCGTAACCCCCAACGCCGAGACGATGGCCCAGGCGATCTTCTCGACCCGTGCCTCCAAGCGCCTTACTGCCTCCTCCAGAACCGCGAGCCGCGTTTCGGTCGAGGGGTCCATCGGCCGTCGACCCTCATGGTCCGCGCCTGCCCCACCAGTTGACGCCGCCCCAGTAGGGCGCAAACAGCTGATAGAGGATCAGGATCGCGAACAGCACGAGGATCACCCCGATGATCGTCAGGATGACCGGCGGGATGTGAATGCCCAGCACGCCCAGCACCCAGAGTACCAGGTAGTAGGCGATCGCCAGAAAGCAGATATATATAAGAGCCCTTATCACTTGGCCGAACATTACCTAATCCCTCTCGCGCTTGGCCTGCTCGCGCCCGCGCGTCTCGCCGGCCTGTCCGGCCAACTGCTCCAGGAGATGCGACATGCCGTTGGTCTGCTCCACGACGATATGCAGCCGGCGGAATGTAATAACCTGGATCGTCACGCTGACCAGCACGCCGAGCACCATAGACGCCTGCCAGGCGATCGCCACCCAAGCACCGATGTCCTCTGCCATCGCTACCGATACCAGCAGGCCGTCGTCGTGCTCGCGGCGGAACCGATGACGCTGATGACCGGCGGGATCGGGGCCACGTCGAACAGGAGGCACCCGCCAGCCGCCACGGTCAGCGTGCCGGCCGAGCCGATCGCCGCGGTGCCGCCCGGCAGCGGATTGACCCCCAGCGTGTTGGAAGCATGCGCGTTGCACAGGCGCAGATAGACCTGCGGCGCGGACGGACCGGAGCCGGAGGTGGGAAACGGAACGGTCGCCGCCGCCGTGCTGACGGTCTGCGAGCAGTTGACGAAGGCCCCGCTCAATTGCGCCCGCGCATTCGAGACCGACAGGAACAGCACGGCCGCTATGCCGGCGACGATAGCCCGCTGCGCCCAGACCGTCCGGCGATCAGCCCGCTCGAACGACTGCATCAGATCGCCCACTCCATCGAACATCTCACCGCCTCCTCGAGGCTATTGCGTCTGATAGACGCCGCTGATGACGATATTGGCCCCGGAGCCGCCCGGATAGCCGTTATTGAACGACCTGATGTTGATGCGCGGGCTCGGTGTCAGCTGCACCAAGCCGCGCGCCATCGAGCCGCCCACCAGCGTCCCCGGCAGCACAAAAGCGTTGTGCGCCACGGGAACCAGTTCCGCCGGCAGCGCCACGTTGATCGCGGTGGCACAGGTGCCATTGGTGGCGATCTGGATCTGCACCGACAGGAACACCGTCTTGCCGATGACCTTGGAGAGCACGTTGCCGGTGGCCGAGGTGAGCGTCCCCGCATTGCAGGACAGCGTGGCGGGCGCGGCCGACCAGCCGCCGGTGAGCGCAGTCAATTCGGCGCTGTTCTGCCCGATACGCCCCGACGCCTCGTTGATCGCCCGGCGCACCCGGTTGATCTCGTCATTTAAGGGCGGCACGATCGGCTCGGTGACGTCAGGCAGGTGCTGCGCCATAGCCGGGGACGCGAGGCAAGCCAGCAGCAAGGTGGTAGCGAGCTTCACTTCTTTCGGGCGCTCCCCTTGCGCTGAATCGGCACCTTTTTGGCGAAGTCCCTGAGCTGCGCCTCGGACATGCCGGTCTTGGTCTTCTTGCCGGCGCGCTTGCGGGCGAGGTCGGCTCCCATCAGGCGGCGCTGCTTCTCGCTGGCAGCCGGCATTTTGCGTCTCCCGATCAGTCCCGCGAACCCACTCGGTCCGTTCACGTCAATTGACCTTGCCGACCACGCTCCAGTTGGTCTCGCCGCAGAGCGCCAGCACCTTGTTGGCCCCGCCGCCGGCAATCGTCGCGCCCCAGGTCGCCGTGTTGCTGTCAAGGATGAGCGCCGTAATCCCGAGGCTCGCAGCCGGCAGGTCGGCGAAGGCGACGCCTGGGCCGTAGTTGATGAAGACTGGGACGGTGGCCTGTATTATCAGGCCATCCGCGTTCATGATGAAGCTCGCGGCGACGCTGCCGTCAGGCAGGCTCAGGTCGAACTCGGTGATTGTTCCATTGCTCGACAGAAAGCCGATGCCAGCGCCACCGGCATCGTTGAACTGAAAGCCGGTATATTCGCCGTTGTTGTAGCTCTCCAACGCGCCGAGGTCGTTGATCTGCCTCCGCAAGACATTCAGTTGGCTCAGCAAATCGCCGACGTTCTGCGGTCCTCGATCCAGCGTGATCGCCATTCCAACACCTCAATCCGGCCACAGTGTGTAAATCAGAAAACCCACGCTCCCAGCAACGAAGGCCATCCTGCCAGCGATGCGGATCACCCTAGCCGTCCTAGCCCTCGCCGCCGCTGCCGGCATCGCCAGCCTCGGCGGCCCCGGCGACGGATACGCCGGGTGCCTCCTGCTCGTCTGCTGGTTCCTGGTTCTGCGGCTCCTCCCCGAGGGGCGCGCGAGCCGCATTTGGACCGTCCTCTTGTGGGCCAGCGTGGGATGCGGCGCGATCGCGTTGGTACAACTGCCCTGGCAGGCCCGGCCACCTGGGCCATTCGGCAGCCCGAACTACCTCGGGGCCTTTGCCGCCGTCATGCTGCTCGTCGCGTGGCGCGAACGCGGCACCATAATGGGGCACGCGGCGCTCGGCGCGAACGCGCTGGCGGTCGTCCTCAGTCAGAGCCGTGGCGCGCTGCTCGCCGTTGGGGCTGGCGCCGCCGTCCTCCTGTGGCGCCGGTCCCGCCGGATCGCGGTTGGCGCCGCTGGCTTCGCGCTGCTCGGCGCGGTACCTCTCCAGCGCTCGGAGGCCCGCCTCCAGGTATGGGAACTCGGCCTGACAGTCGGTCTTCAGCGACCGCTGACCGGCTGGGGCCTGGGCGGCGTCTCGCATATCGTGCCGCTCGAGGGCCGGCTGGTCGCGGTCGGCCATTTCTACTCGGTCCCGCTCGACTGGTTCGTCGCCACCGGCGCGCTCGGACTTGCCGCTGCCATCTGGCTGTGCGTATCGTGCTGGCGGCTTGCAAACCAGGACGACAGGGCAATCCTCGCTTGTTGGGGGACAGCGGGATTGTTCCTGTCGGCCTCCTGGGCCATGTGGCTCGTCCTGTTTACGCTGCTCGCCGAGCTATCAAGGCGTGTAGAGATACCAGGGGATGAACCCGACGCGGCCCCGGTTGTCGACCACCGTCAGCCACTGGGAGACCGTGGTGCTGGCGCCCTGGGGGCCAAGCGAGGTCATCGTGGTGGCGACAGTGCTGTTCACCGCCCATGACTGAGAGCCGGAGAACTGCAATTCGCTGGTCGTGCCGGAGCGGGTAATCAGGTTCGCCAGGTACTGGTTGACCTGCGGAATGACCTGGCTCGGGTCCGCCGGGCCGGGGATGCCGGCCGAGTGAAGCTGCACCGCGGCGGTGCCGAGGAAGATGCCGACGGCCAGGATGGCGGCGTAACGAAGCGGTGCGCGCATATTCCCCTCCTAAAGGACGATCCGGCTATATCACGATCCGCGCGGACGTGCTAACGATGGCGCGTCAGCAACCCCGTCAGGGAAGCGGACACGACTAAGGGGAACTTGGCGGGCTTCGGCCCGCTATTTTTTCGCCTCGGCCTGCGCCGACAGCAACCAATCCCATAGCGTCTTTTTCTGCGCCTCGGCGTCCTCGGCCTGCGCCTTCATCATCGCCTGCTGTAGCGCGACCTGCGCCTGGAGCGCCTGGATCATCGGCCCGGCAATGCGCGGATCCGGAGCCACTGTCTGCGAGGGCGCCCGAAAAGAGGCAAACGCAAGAAAGAACAACGCGATAACCGCATAACGCGCAATGCGTACCGCATTCACTTGTTCAATTCCTCCTGAGCCTTCGAATCCCGCGCCGCCTTCTTGGCCGCCGCTCCGGCATTGGCCGCGTTCGCCGCGTCCCTCAGCTTCTGCTGGTAGGCCGCCTCGAAAGCCTCGCACTTCTCCCAGCCTGGCTTATAGCCGGGCACAAACCGCTTCGCGCCCCTGGGCGTCGTCTCCACCTTTCGCTGCTCGTCGCAGGCCTCGTGCGTCGCCTTCTCGTCGGCGGTCTGGGCGTGGGCCGCGAAGGGCAGCAGCAGCGCCAGGATCAGGATCGCTCTCAATTTATCACCCGCAGACAGGAGAAGCCGGCGCCGCAGCTGTCATTGGCATCGACCGTGACATCGACAAAGGTGATGACCCCGGCGCCGTCTTTCCGCATCAGCTTGACGTTGGTCGTCTTGTTGCCGCCGGTTGTGTTGTTGATCCAGAACACGTCGGACGCGGCGCTCGCCCCGGTCTTCTGCTTGAAGTGGAAGCCGAGGCCGGTGTCGGACGTGTTCCACAGGTTGACCTCGGCGTTCGCTGCCGAGAAGTTACTGCCGAGCGCCCAGCCGGTCGCGGCCGACGTTGGGTAGACAGCCCCGATATTGCCGTTGCCGCTAAGGGTGCTGTTGAAGTGGCCCGCGCCGGCGCCGCTGATGATGCTGCTGCCACCGGGGCCGTACAGGACACTGCCGGTCACGGTCAGCGAGTTGAGGTTGAACACGTCCGCCACCGTCATCGCGCCCCGGACATTGAGGATCGTGCCGACCGACTCGACGATCTCCCCGCCACCAAGCGTCGTATCAAGCAGCCACAGATTCGTCATGCCGTTCGTCGTGCCGGCATTTACGTAATGGTGCCAAGCCGAGAACCCGAAGGCGTTTACCGCATCGAGCGCCCCCAGGACGTGAGATTGGTTCGTCTTGGTCTGCGGCGCCTCGGTGCCGGTCCGAACGATAACATCGGTCTCCGCCCCGATGACCGTCGCCCAATTCTGGGCATTGTTGCTGACATCGACGTTGAAGTTGCCGCCGGCGATCAGCGCCCCGACGCTGGGTGAGCTGACGGTTGCCCGGGCATTGCCGATCACCCCCACAAAGACCGCCTCCGGGTCAGATGAACTCCAGGCGCTGGTTACATCCAGCCGGCCGCCGAGCGCGAAGCGGTATCCCTGCGCGGCCGCGCCACAGCAGACCTGATAGACGCCGCCGCCGAACAGGTTGGTCTCCGCCCCGCTAACGTTGTCGCTGGCGATCAGGAACTGGTTGTACCAGGTGTCGGCCGTGACGGTGCCGGCAACAGTCTGCGAGGTCTTGAGGCCCTGATTGAGGGAGCCCGGCACCGGGTTGAGCACGATCGAGCCGCCGTAGGTCCACGTCGTGCCGGGGTCGCCAATGCCGGTGCCGAGCGTATTCGTCCAGACCACCGGATGATTGACTACCGTGGGCGGCGTCCCTGGGCTGAGAGATGTGCTGTAGCAGTCGCGCAGGCTGGTGAAATTCGCGTTGACCTGGGTCGCGTTGAACGGCGCGCCCTGGGCGAAGATAAAGGGGATCGGCGGGCAGGCCGCCTGCGCCGCGGCGGGCAGGACGACCGCCAGCGCCGCGGCAAACGCGAGAGGCACCCGCATGCCTATATCTCCACAATCTGAACCGAGACGCCGGACGCGCTGGCCGTGCCGCCGACTAGCGCCTGCATCGCAATGTCGACCCACACCGCAACTCCCACGGTCACGTCAATGACGCCGGATACGCTAAACGGAGCCGCCTGGGCGACTGTATCGCCGTCAAACTTGACATCCGGCGAGTTGGTGCAAAGAGACGTGCCGGTCTCGGCAGCCCCGTTAACCGGCGCTGCGCCAGTCCCGTACTTCGGCCTCACACGCGAGCCGGAGGTGGCGGCCGTGTTCTCCATAGTACCCCAGATCGTCACCCAGAGGCGCCCCGTAGCCGTTGGGGTGATCGTCGCCGTCGCCCCCATGCCCATCATCTCGAAGGCCGCGGTATTGGTCGTCCCGGCGGGAGATTGGTGAGCTAGATTGAGACTGGCTGGCCTCGCAACCGGCGCCAAAACCCGCCAGGAGGTCCCGTCGTATCCAGCGAACACAGCGAACGCGCCGGCACCGCCGACGATCGCCCCCGGAGCCGAGGTGCTGCTGTTCGTAATGTACGAAACGCCGCCTACTGGCACGGTCGGCAGATTTGCGAATGCGCGCGCTCGCAGGACGAACCCATCGACGCCGAGGGTGCCGGATCGGAGGCTGTAAAGCGCCCCGTCCTCGACGGAATAATCCGCCCCGCCATTGCCGCGGTCGTAATAGTCGATAAAGATCGCCTCTGCCGGGTTCGCCCACCCCGTCGCGCGGATTTTGAGGCCGCCCTGGCCGGCGTCCATGCCAACCCACTGATGGTTCCGACAATGGCCGCTTGTCGCCCAATCTCCCCCGAGCAGGTCGATGCTGCTCGGGTTGTGCGAACTCGTGCCGGAGCGGACCTGCATGTAGATCACGGTGTTGTGATCCGAGCACCCGCCGATAAAGCCGGTAGCAGTCGCAAGCGTCTTGATCTGGATGTGCTGGTAAACGGACAGGTCGTGGTCGCTCTCGATGTCGTAAGTATTGGGGAACCCCCACCAAATCCCGTAGGTGTTCAGGTCTCCCGTCTCGTAGCTCGTGCGGAACGACTCGAAAACGTTGAAGATGCTGTCCACGCCGGCGTCGTTGCCGTGGATGTCCATCCCGACCGTGGTGTGGCCTTTCATATCGACCGGATGCCACCGGCTGGCCGCCGCAGCGCGGGCGTAGTAGCCCTTGCTGGCCGCACCGAGCCCGTCGAGGGTGAAATACCCGACGCGCATGTTGTCGGCCCGCCCGGCGGCCTGAGTACCGAGGAAAATTTGCGGCTGGCCCGCGGCGCCGAGCCACATCAGCTGCGTATTTTCTATGTCCGTGCCGATGAGGACATTCCCGGTAAGCATCGTTAGCGTTTGTGCGTGGCCAACGATGCCGGGCGGGAGGTATACCAAAGTGCCGGCGTCAAGGGCCGCCTGTATGGCCGGGCCGTAATCCGTCCCGCACCCCCACGTTGCGCCGACCACCGTCGCCGACGCGGCGAGGGCAAGCTCTACCGTGGTCGCGTTGGTGACGCTGGCTATCGTGGTTACGAGATTTTCCCGTATCCAAGTGGGAGCGGCGGTAGCGAGGACCAGGCCGGTACCGCCTGCGACCGGCACCGCGGGAGGGACGAGAGACCCGGCCCGCACGCTCGCCCCGCTTTGGCTGATGGTGGCCGGCGGCGGGTCCGACTGGCTCCCTCGGTTTACGATGTAGAACTCCACAACCACGCCAGCCGAAACCTCGACCACGTAAACCTGCGCGCCGTTGGCGAAATCCACCAGATCGCCAACCGCGAACCCGGCTCCGCCGTTGCTGACGGTGGCGCTGTTAAGGAACCAATTAGCCCCGGCCTCGCGGATCGAGATCAGCTTGCCGACATCGCCGGCCACGAACCCCGCGCTGGCCGAGACAAAAGTGGCGTCGCCACTGGTGATGCCGCCGTCCGACGCGATAAAGCCGTCTACCGTGGCCGGCGTGTAGAACGGCGTCACCGCCAGCAGATCGGCATATTCGGCGTAATACGCCGTGGCCGCGCGCACCACGGCGAGGCGATCGGTGGCCTGCACCGCCCCCGGCAACGCCTCGGTGAGGACATCGCTCGTCAGAAAAGTGCCGAAGGTCTCGCCAGCCATTCTAATGCGGCCTCAGGTTCACGTTGCCGTTCGAGCGCAGGATGGTAACCCCATCGTTCGCCAGCAGAAAGAACTCCTCATCCGATGGCGCGACCGGGATTTGCGGCACCTGGAGCAGGTAGCCCAGCACCTGATAGCGCATGTAGAAATTGCCCAGCGTCACGGTCGCGCTCGAGAGGCCCCGGATATTGACGCGGCCCTGCTTGAAGACGAGCGGCAGGGTCCACGGGATCTGCCGCTGCCGGATCGTGCCGGGGTCGGGGCCGGTCAGGGTGACGCCGAAGATCGCGGTGCCCCACAGCGCTTCCGGCACGTCGAGGCCGCGAAGGGTCACGCCGTCGAGGGGGCCGCGGATCTCGTCGAGGAAGTCGATCTGCGTCAACTCGTCGGGCTGGAGCGCCACCATGATCGCCGATTCGATGATCGTGTTCTCGCTCATCTCGCCGCTGTCCGGCAAGAGCGAGGTCTCCCACTCGTAGATCAGCTGCTGGCCGTTTTCCTCGTAGACCGAGTAGACGCGCGGGATGTCGTCGGCCCGCTGCACCACGAGGCGCGTCGACGATGAGACCAGAAACGTGTCGTTCCAGACCTCGACCAGGCTGGCGCCGCCGGTATGCGGGCCGGTCCAGATTTTGCGGGTAAGATCGAACCAGTAGGAAAAGACCGTACCGTCGGCGTCCGGCGCGTCGATCCGCAGGGTGCGGCCGCCAGCCGCCGCAGCCATGCGCGAGGCTTGCGCCAATGTGGAAAAGGGGATCGGCGGCGCGACCACGGAGAGGAAGGGGGAGATCACCCCCTCGCCGTCCTGGCCGATCGGGTCCGAAACCCCGGCCTTAAAGTCGATGAGCCGCAGACCCTCGGGCGACACGAAGAACGTCCCCAACGTCGAGGGGGTGATCGTGTTCGGCGCCAGCGTGCCGGTCGTCACCGGCAGGATGTTGAAGGTCAGGTTGTTCGTCGTCGGGTCGCCGGAAATCTGGTGCATCGCAGAGACGCCCTGAAAGGCGATAAGCGCCTGCACAATGCCGCCGACGATGGGAGCCGTGAGCATCAGGGGAGCGATCGCCGTGATCGGCCGACGGTCATCCGCCATCAGCGCCTGCGTCGCGTTGGTGCGGACGCACGGCAGGAGGCTGTCCGACCAGGGGATGCCGCCATCGGGCGACGCGAACCACGCCCGCCCGTTCATCTGCGCCACGCCGACGGGGATTTCCGGCAGATGGTTGATCGCGGTATCTCCCGCCCCCCACAGCGGCGCAGATCGAGAGCCGCCCACGATCGCCAGCGGGCCGGTGCCGGTGGCGGTGGCGCTCGCACTCATCTCGATAACCGAGCCGATGCTGGAGAAGGACGCGCCCGGGGAGGCTGCCGCAACAGTGGTGGTCGCCGGCTGCGACATCACCATCGTCGTGCCCGAGATGCTGGAAACGTAGGTGTTCGGCAGGATCGCCGAGCCGGTCAGCAGCGCGCCCCGGTGGATTTGCAGAGGGGTCGGGACGGTCACGGTGGCCGAGCCGGCCGTGAAGTCGCCCCGGTTGAGGTAGGGGTAGTAATTCGGGATATTGCCCCAGACGAGGAAGGTCGCCGCTGCTGCCGTGGTCGTGGCCGGCTGGGTCAGCTGGATCGAGGCGCCGGTCGGCACCGCCAGGATCGTGGTGCCGGGCTGTATCCCGGGGCCGGCGATCGCCTTGCCGGGGAACATCTCGACCATATCGGCCCCGCCGATGCCGTCGATGATGTCGGTCGAGTGGCTGTCGCCGGTGATGTAGCGGGCGCTCTGCGTCACCGGATAGATGTTCTTGACGACGGTCCCCGCCGGTATGTCGGCCGCGCCGGTCACCGCCATGCCGGGTTGCACGCCAAAGGTGATGTCGGGTCCGCCAAACAGGAAAGGCTGGCCGTCTTCGTAGTCGATCTCGATGATCCCGTTGAAATCGGAAATGTCGAACCAGCCGAACTTGATGCCGTAATCCGACGGCTCGCCGGTGGTCGAGCCGGGGAACCCGGTGTGCGTCACCAGGATACGGCTGCCGACCTGCGCCATGATCGGCGGCGTCCAGTGCCCCGTAGCGGGGGGCGATACCGGGAGATTAGCGTCCTCGATGCCCGCGACGGTCAGGAAGGCGCCGGCATCCAGATCGTAGGCGAATGGCTGGTCCTTGCCGGCAAAGAGGCCGCTGGACACCATGCCGTAGACGATATTCCCGATCGGCAGCATGGCGGTTACGAAGGTCGCGGCGTTGAGGCTGGAGAACTCTATCGTGTCGACCTGCCCCGGGCGGCAGACCCAGTTGCCGCGCGTCGTCGGATCGGGCACCAGGTTCGCCAGCGCCCGCATCGCGCCGCGCCCTGCGTTGGTCGCGTCCGTGGCGTCGCTGAGGGTTCTGGCTACGAAGCTAAGGGGAACTCCGTTTCTAAGGGAGGTTGCCATCAGCTGGTCGGGGCGGTCATTTCAAAATAGTGGATCGTGACACGGACCCGGCCGTTATTGTTGGCCGGCGTGGCATTTGGCGTAATCAGGATGCCGACTGCGGCGGCATAATAGCGAACACCGTCGATCATGCCCTTGGCTGTCGTGTTCGCCGCGGTCGAGATGCCGGTGCCGTACCGCGCGGCTGTGCCGCTGACGCCGTAGGTGAATGTGGCGGCGGTCGGGATCGCGACGGTGACGCGCACCGAGACGCCAATCACCTGAGCGTCGGCCGGGATCTGGATCGTCGTCGTCGTCGTGGCCGCAGCGGCGATCGTGGTCAACTCGGTCAGCGATTTGACGTTGAGGAACTGGCCGTTCTCACCGCCGTAATGCCGCACCTCGGAAGCCGCCACCGGGCCGTAGGCGGTGTCGTCGGCGAGCCGGTGCTCCAGCACCGTCGCGTTGCGCTTCAGTGCCGGAAACGCGGAAGTCGCCCCGAGAAACTGAAACACCCCCCCGATCTGGAAGGGCGCGGTGCTGTCGCTAATCAGCGCAAAGTTGGTGACCGTGCCACCGGCAGCCGTACCGCCGTTGCCAGTGATATAAATGCCGCGGTTGTTAGCCGTACCAGAAGAGGCTCCACCGGACGGAACAGTTACTTCTAATGTTCTTGCATTAATAGTCCCGCCAGCAGCCCCGGAAGTAATACCCTGTAACTGTACCTGTCGCAAATTCGATGTGCTGGCAGCTAAACCATTATTGGTAGTCAATGTAACAGCAATATACTGCGATACGCTGGTGAGTGATCCACCACTAACAACAGGATCAGAAGCATAAAACTGATAGCCGCCGGTAACAGTCCCCCCAAAAGCCGCCGCTAAAGAAATGGTACCTTTTACACCAACCAATACAGAGATAGTAGCCGGGGTCGAGGCACCAACATTCGGCTGACTGTCAATGCCAAATATATTACCTAAAGTAGCGCCAGAGGGCTGGAAGGTCGGACTGAAATAAGCACCACGTTGTATGCTCGTGCCGGAGGAAGCCAGCGTCCCGACAATGTTTGCCATACCAGTGTTACTGGTGGTATACGTACCGGCTATATGCAACCGCGAAGTCGGTGCCGCCGTACCAATCCCTAGAAGATTGTTAGTATCGTCCCAAAACAAGTTTGAATTATCTTGCGACAATACACTAGACGCCCCGGCAAACAGGATGGAGCCGGTGGTCATGCCGGTCAGCGTCGTCGTCCCCGACAGCGTGCCGCCCGAGATCGTCAGGCCGGTCGCGGTGGCGGCGGTCGAGCCACCGCCGATATTGGCGTAGGTCAGCTGCCCCACGGTAAAGGCAGCCCCCGCGCTCGCCTGCTGCACGACCTGGTTGGCCCCGCCGGTCGCCGAGAGGTTGGCGCCGGTGCCGCCGAACTGTACCCCGACGAGGGTGCCCCGCCACACGCCGGTCGCGATCGTGCCCAACGTCGTGATCGTGGTTTGGCCGACGTAAGACGCGCTGATGTCGATCGTCGGATTGCCGGCCACCCCGTTACCGTCCGTCAGGGTGACGCGGTTGGCGGTGCCGGTAATCGTGCGCTGGGCATACGTCTCGGAGGCGGTTCGGGTCACCAGACCCGTTCCCGACATGGCTTCCAGGGCGGCGAGGTCGTTGCCCAGGGCGAAGGTGACCGTCCCGGCACCGCCGGTGATCGTGATGCCGGCGGCCGGCTGCGTGAGTGTCGCCGCGACCGGCACCAGCCCCGTCGAGCCGATCAGAAGCTGGCCGTTGGTCAGGGCGAGCCCGCCGAACGTCCCGGCATTGTTGTACTGGATCGAGAGCGACGCCCCGCCAGGCGTCTGCGGCGCGGTGCCGTTAGCCGCCGAGGTCAGGCGCCCCTGCTGATCGACGGTCAAGCTGGCGTAAGTGTATGCGCCTGGAGTGACCACGGTGTCCGCCAACTTCGGCGCCGCGTCCGAACGCATGTACGTCGCGGCGGCGCCATTGATTGCGGCGGGGCCGACCTGGGCCGTAGGGTTGGCCGCGCTCGCCGGGGCCGCGCCGTTCGATGCGGCGGTCAGCCTTCCCTTGGCGTCGACCGTCAGGTTGGCGTAGGTGTAGGAGCCAGCCGCGACCGCAGTGTTCGCGAGGGTGGCGGCGACGCTACCAGCCCCCGGGCCGGCGGTCACATCGCCGGTCAACTGGGTGATGCCCCCGGCGACCGTGCTTGCGATGGTAATCGTGTCGGCGGCGACAGTGAGCGTGACGCCGGTGCCGGCGATAAGGATCTCCGACAGCGCATCCGCCGTCAGGTCGGCGGTGCCGCTCCCGGTGAAAATGCCCGGGCCGACCGGAGTGGTGACCGTAACGTCGACGGTCGTCATGCCAGTTCGCGTTCGAGGTAGGCGACAACTGCATCGGCCCCCTCAAGCTGGCGGCGAAGCCTCGCAGCGTAGGCACGCATCTCATCGAGCGTCTTATTGTGCTTGATGATATTGGCCTCAGCCGAGATCACCCGAACATTGGACTGCACGTAACCGAGGGCCGGGATTAGGCGATCCAGAGACGGAGACTCCCGACCCGACCCCTTTCCCTTCGTCTGCCTAATAGGCACGCCAAGAACGGGACAAACTTCTGGAAATTCGATCAACCTCCAATCCAAATCGAACGGAACTCCGAGCCTCGCGGCACGCGTCTTAGCGGCGTATACCATCGCCCTGACAGGGTAGCTTGCGTACTTCTCGGCCTGCTTCCGCTGATTGTAGTCCTCGTGGCGCGCGAACCACTCTTTCTGGTATGCGGCCCTCTCCGCCTTCATTTCCGGCGTCCACTTGCGGCGCTGAAGGCGGGCAGCCTCTCGTTGCTTTGCAACGAAAGCCGGGTCCTGCCGCTTCTTTGCGACCCACTCCCGATTGGCCTTGCGATGCCAGTCTGGATGAGCCAGCCGATACTCCTTGGCTTTCTGGCGATTGATAACGGGGTCTTTGCTGCTCGGCATGCCGCCGCTCCCTCAGCATATCGGGAGCCCCAAAATACCACCCAACGCCATTGTCAGCAATACCAGCCAACCCTGATGCTTCGTATTGCGCGCCCGGTCGTAGGCCGTCCCGCCGCCGAAATTACGCTGGTCGAGTTGAATCTGCTGGCTGCGGTTCGTTTTGTCGTCGGCTTTCTGCAAATACTTGCGTATCCGCATGTCGGCCAATCCGTGCAATGAGAGGGCGCGCTGGTCGTCGCTGATCTCGCACAGGCGCGAGGCGAGTTCGGTAATCAGATACCCCTCGTCGGGAAACCACGGCACCGTCTGCGGGTTGACGATGGGCGGCATCTGCCGCTGGTACCGCACCGTCGCCGGATAGGAGCCGAGCGGCGGCGGGTAGACATAGGCCACCGGCGCGATGCCGAAGAAGACGCTGGCTCCGTCGAGGCTTTTCGAGGTGTCGAGCGAGAGCGTGATCTGGTTCGTCGTGGTGTCGATCGCCAGGATCGTCGAGCCCGGCTCGATCCCCTCGCCCGCCGCCGACAGGCCGACCGTCAGACCCGCCAGGCTCACGGTAGAGCCGTCCGCATTGATGATGTTCGAGACCGTGCCGTCGGTGCCGGTGATGTCGCCGACAGCCGAGAGGATGATGCGCTGCGTCAGCGGGCCGCCCATGTCGGTCGCCCACAGCGACGGGGTGGATTGCGACGGGAACTGCGGGAACTGGTCAAACTCAGCGAGGTCGATCGGCGTCATGTAGATCGGCTGCCCCGACGGGAAAGCCGGCGTCGGGTAGAGATACCACGCGGAGCGCGACGCCCCGGTCGCCCCGGACGAGCCGGAGGTGCGCAGGTAGTCGAGCGGCAACGAGTAAGGGCCGCTGCCGTACATCGTCGCCAGCGCCGGGTTGAAATTGAAATTGTAGACGCCGCGGGCCAGCGCAAAATCATGGTGCTGGCAGAGGTCGGAGAGGATCGCGTTCAGGTTGCGGATCGCGAAGGTCGTCGTGTAGCCCGGCACCTTGGCGCGATAGACCGCCTCCTCGATTTGCTGGAAGGCGGTCAGCATCGGCTATTCCGCCGCGGCGAGGAACTCGCGCGTCTCGGGGAACAGCTCGGGCGGCTCCCGGCCGGCGATGATTGCCTCCATGTACGGGATGCGCAATTCGTCGGCCTTGATCAGCGCCTCGGCATCGGCGATCTGCTTGTCCCACTGCGCCACCGCGTTGACATCGGTCTGGAGCGGGACGGCCTCCTTGCGGCGGCCGGCGCTGATCTGCGAGACGTGGGCGTTGAGGTTCGCCTCGGCCTTCGCGCGATCCTTGCGCAGATTGCCGATTCGTTCCCGGTTCGACAGGAGGCGCGCCTTGTGGAACGGCAGGTCGTGCATCGCCTTCCGGCGCTCCGCCGCATCGCCGACCAGATCGAGCACCTTCCGCAATTCCTCGGGGCCGTCGTTGGTGTCAGCCCCGATCTCGTAGGCAAGCGTCTGCCCCTCGGCAATCTGGATCTGGTAGGTGACCCGCATCTCGCTCACTGACGCACTCCATGCTCGTCAAACCCGCGCGACTCCAGCATGCGGCGCAGGCTGCTGAGGCGGCCCTCGCCCTTGAAGTCGAGTTCGTGCTGCCCCATTCGCCAGATCATCTCGCGGACCGACAGGTACTCGCCCATCGTCATCTCCGCTTCGACGCCGTGCTGGTAGAGCTTGCCGTCGATCCGCAGCCCCTCGTCACCGATGCGGCTGTCGTTGATCCCGGCGAGGAACGGCAGCAGGACCCGGAAGCGAACCTTCTGGTTCATCCGCTCCTGCCATGCCAATTGCTCGACCTTCTCCTTCGGCAATAGCCCGGCCGCCGCCTTGGCGTGGTGCAGCGCCTTGGCCGCCGCCGCCTTCCGCAATTCCTTGCGCCTCTCGTCATCGGCCTGCTTCACCGCCGCGTCGAAAGCGCCGCGCAATTCCTCGACCGACAATAGCTCGCGGGTCTCCTCGGAGAGCGAGGCCATGTAGATGTCGAAGGCGGTCGCCTCGGCGGGCGGCGCGGCGTTGGCCGGCGCGGGATCGACCGGCACCGGGGCCGTGAGGCCGTACTCCGCCCCGCTCTCGACCATCGGCATGACCGGCGGCGGAGGTTCGGGATCCTGCTCAGCCGGCGGCGTGGCCCACTTCGCCCGGCGCTCGGCCTGGACGGCGCGCATCTTCTCGGCCTGCGCCGCCCGTTCCTCGGGCGTCCATTCCTTCTTCGGCATCAGTCTTTCTCCGCCAGCACGTCGCGGATCTCGGCATAATTCTCGATGATCGCCGCCGCCAGAGCGGCAATCGCCCTCCCGTCCAATGCGCGAGTACCTTCGCACCACCCCGCTTTCACGCGGATCGAAAGCCGCTCGTTCACTATCAGCCCGACAATCAGACGCTGGTTGTGTGGGTCCGACTTGTCAGGATCAATGAGCAGGAGACCCCGCAGCTTCTCAGTCGAGACATCGACCTGCTCGCCGCCGGATGGGTCGCTCTTCGGAACGCGGTTGATCGTGACCGTCGCCATCAGGCAACCACCCAGTCGTCACCTGCGGCGGCGAGCGCGGTTATCAAGATGACCCCGCCGGTGTCGGGGTCGATCGCCACCACGTCGCCCGGCAGGATCGTCATCTGCCCCCGGTTCGGGACGTAGAGGATGCCGACGTTCTCGATGCCGCCGATACCGCTGATGTGAGCCGCCGGGTGCCCGGTCGTCAGGTCATCCAGCAGCAGGTTGTTCATCGTCGCGATGTCGGCGGTCGAGGCCGGCCACACGATCCCGGTCAGCTGGTCGTCGGCTGTCGTGCCGACACTCACGGTTGCCATCAGACCGCCTCATACTTCATGGCGAAGATTTCAGGCTTGCAGGGGTAAATCTCGCCCTTCAGGCCCCTGATGATGTAGTCGCCGGGGCCACTGGTCATCATCCCCTCCAGGGTGCGGATTTCGGCCTGATCCGGCTTCCCTGATGGCGCCGAATGCGACAGCCGGATGTCGCCGGCATCAACCGCGTCGAGGAACCACCTCGGAGGATCGTCCTCGCCGAGACGGAAAGCCTCGATCTCCACAACCCTGGAGCGGAACCGCATCACGGGCTCCCGCTGAACCAAGCGTTGATCGTCGCCAGGGTCTCGGCGTCGATCAGGGGCGTGCCGGACGAACCCGCCAGCGTCGTCGCCATCGCATCGGCCGCCGTCTTGATGTTCGCCAGGGTCACCGCCCCGTCGGTGCCGGGGATCAATTCGGCATCCTGGAAGTAGATGGTCTGCGCCATCGGCGCGGCCCCCGGATACTCGTTCTGCCCGTAGGCCGGATCGTCGGCGTTGAGACCGCCCAGGCCCGAAGGCCCGGTGCCAGCGCCCACCGCCTCGACGCGAAACCGGCCGCTCAAGCGCAACTTCATCGCCATTGACAAGTACCTCCTACTTAACTAGCATCCCGGGTTAGCTAACAGGGGATACCGTCATGGATACGAAAGCCTGCTCCCGCTGCCGGGAGACGAAGACGCTTGACCAATTCTACCGCAAAGAAGGCCGCCCGTCTTCCTGGTGCAAACCCTGCACCCTGGCCGACATCAAGGCCCGCTACCGCTCGAAGCATCCCGAGCCCCCGCCGTACCTGCTGCCGACCGAGAAGGCTTGCAACAAGTGCGGCGTCACGAAGCCGCTGGAGCAGTTCCACCGGCGCCGGTCCTCGCGGGATGGCCGGAACTCGATCTGCGCCGACTGCAATACCGAGGCAGCTGCGAAGTTCAACAAGGCCCATCCCGACTACCACCGCATAAAGATGCGGGAGTGGGGAAAGAAGAACCCTGACAGGAAGGCTGACATCCAACTCAAGGTACGCCTCGGCGTCCCTCACGGCACCTACGCCCGTATGCTCGCCGAGCAAGATGGGAAGTGCGGCATCTGCGGCGACTCCGACCCCGGCGCGCGCATTTCCCGTTTCCATGTCGATCACGACAAGGAGTCGGGGATCGTGCGCGGCCTGCTGTGCGGCAGGTGCAACACCGGGATCGGCCAACTGCGCCACTCCAAACCCATACTGCTCGCGGCTATAGGCTACTTGGAAAGAACTACCAAGTAATACTATCCGAACGCCCCCGTTGACGAGGCAGTGCTCTCAATCCTCGCAAGAAATTGCTGGTTCAAAATTATCCAGCCCTCCATGAAGGAGTAGCCTATGACTCGTAATTGATTGTGAGGGTCCGATTTATCAGCGTTATATAGTCTTGTCCAGTTGACATTCATCAGCTTCAGGCAGGCGAAGGCGTCCTTGCCGAAGACGTAGGTCGGGTAGACCGTGACTCCGGTGGCCGGAGCCGCCGGCGGTATCTGGTAGAGCCCGACGCCGGTGATCGTAACGACGGTGGACGGCGCCAACTGGATCGCCTGCCCCGAGTAGGGGCCGCTCGAGGGGCCGCTGGTCGTCAGGCCCAGGTTGGTCGGAGCCGCCGCGGTGCCCACCCCGACATAGATCGCGTAGGTGAAACCGGCGGTGGACGGCGTGGTCACGACGATGCCGCCGGTCGTCACGCTGATGTCGTTCGACAGCTGGTAGATGCGGCTCTCGTAGAAATTCTGATTGTCCCACCCGGTCACCTGGACCGTGTAGGTGGCGGTGGTGAGCGAGCCCACCGCGTTCGCGCCCTGCACGGCGGCGACGCCGGTCCACGACGGCATCATGTTCGATTCGACGATCACCATGCCGCCCCAGGCGCCGCTCTCGTTTGTGTAAAGGTGCTTCTGGCCGGCGTCGGTGTGCTGATAGGTCTGCACCACCAGGGGATTGCTCTTCAGGTCTTGTAGGACAAAGGGGCTGGTCACCGCGATCAGGTGCCCCGAGCGGCCGGGCTGCATCTCGCCCTGGCGCATGTTGTAGTCGGTGTCGCGGTTGATGGTCTCGCCGGTCGGGCCATTCCACAGCGGCGCGCCGATGGCCTTCAGGTTCGTGTAGGTGCGGGTCAGCGTGGTCGGGTCGAGGTTGTTGCCCGCCACCAGCGCGGCCCGCGAGCCCGCCGCCGCGACGTAATTGACCTGGCTGACGGCGTTGAGCGCGTTCCAGCCGTTGCGCTCCTTCGTCTCGGCGAGCTGCATGCCGAGGCGGTCGGAGGCGATCGAGAGCAGATCCTGCTGCACCGTCACCATCGCGACATCGGTGAAGACGATGCGGCCGGCCCACTGCAAGGCGATGCCGGTGACCTGGCTGAAGGTTAGCTGGTTCGGCGCCGGCGGCACGCCCTCGGAGACGGGGGCGGTCGGCAATGGCAGGCGGTTCCAGCGGTTCGCCGTCCAGGTGACGCCGTGACCGTGATCCAGCGTCTTCTTGTCGGCGAATTGATAAAGGACGAGGTAGCGCTGCGCGACCTGCAACGCCTTCCTGTCGATGGTGCGGGTGATCGCGCCAGCGAACTGGCTTGAGGTATTGACCGTGGCCGCCATCGCTTAAAACCCTCCCTGTCCGAGGGGGAGGGTCTGGACCGTCCCCCTACAACCGTCCGCCACCCTGGAAATACTGCTGGACGAGCATCTCGTCGTGCTCGGGGGATCCGGGGGCCGGCCGGCGACCGCCGCTGGCTCCGTCCCCTCGCCCATTGGTCGGGCGCGTCTGCTGGCCCTCAACACGGCGCTGGGCACTGCGGCGCTGCGCAGGAGCTGCCCGCGCGGCGCGCTTAACCGCGTCACGGCCGACAAGGCGATGCAGGATATCGTCGCGCGAGGCGCGCAGGTTTCCCCGCTGGCGCTCGGCATTAAGCTCGCGCTCGACCTCTTCCCGGTACTGGGAGTGAACGCGGCTGGTTCGGGCCTGCTGGTCGAAGTCGCGCTTGTCAATCCGGTCCTCGGTTTGCAGCTGCTGCATCAGCATCTGCTGCTGCGTCTGCTGGATACCCTTGTTGTAGTAGTAGGCGCTGATCTCCTGCGCCGACATCATCGGGAGGTTTTCGTTCTCCCACTTCGCTATCCGCTCCGCCTCGGCGTTAACCTGCTGCTGTTGCGGCTGGAACCGCTGAAGCTGCTCCGCCGCCTGCCTGAACCCCCGCGCCTCCGCCAGTTCCCGCTCGAGCTGCGCGTTCTTTTCGCGCAACCGCTCGGAGCGGCCCGGCTTGCGCCTGGGGCTCGGGTCTACTTCTTCATCGGCGCCTTCTTCGCCATCGGCCCCTTCATCGGGGGCATCCCCTTCGCCGGCTTCATCATGAAGCTCGGCATCTTCCCCTTCGGCTTCTTCGATTTCGCCAAGGTCAAGCTCCTCGCCCCCGTCTACCGGGGGAAGCCTCGGATCGTCCGACATTCGATTCTCCCGTCCCCTGGCTACACGCCGAGTCGACGATACCGCCCAGGTTCCCGCGCTTGCGCACGCACTATCAGGGTAAGCTACAAAATGTGGTAACAGTCAAGCCGCATTTACATATTACGCGGCAGCCCGATGCCCCCAGCTCGGCTCATCTGATCTGGATGCACCATCCCGTTCGGTCCCCGCATCTGCTGCGGGCCGGCCGGCTGCGAGCCTGGGGCCGGAGGTTGTGCGCCAGGCGGGCGGCCGGGGCCTCCGGGTCCGGGCAGGCCGGGGCGGGGCGGCTGGCCCTGCTGCTGCATCGCCATCTGCTGCATCATCTGGGCCTGGATTTTGGCGGCGCGCTGCTGGAGGTGGGCCTGGAGGTGGACCCGCAACGTGCCGTGCGGGTCGCCCGTTTCCTGGATCGCCTGCATCGCCACCGGGATGTGCTGCTCGTCATTGTCGAGCGGATGCACCGGCACCTCGAACCCCTCCACCAGCATCACATTTTCCCGGTCCTGCGGGATTGTCAGCTGGTCGCGCACGTCCTGAATGGCGGACTGGCCCATCTCCGGTCCAAGCTGGTTGGTGATCATCTGCGCAATCACCTCGCCTGGGGTGAATCGCAGGCCCTCCGCCGCCAGAAGCTGCTGCATCGAGGGTTGCATCAGCGTGTTGATCATCGCGGTGCCGCCCTGCGCGAAGGCCGCGTTCTGCCGCACCTGCTCGCCCCCACGCCAGATAAAGGTCAGGCCGTTGCGGTTCTGGAGAGGGCTGACCGACTGCATCTCGGCCTTGCGGCCCTGCTCGCCGAACATGCGGATCAGGATGTCGCGGTCGCGGAACTGGTAGTCGAGGTCGACGATCCAGGCGACCGCCTCGGTCAACACATCCTCCAGGGTCGAGACGCCCATCGCCGTCGTCAGCAAATCGACCGCCTGCTCCTGTGCGATCTGCGCCTGGGTCGGCTGCGTCGTGCGCGAGGATGAGGACGGCAGCATCGAGGGGTTGACGTTCAGGTTCTGGAATATCGCCTGTAGCGCCATTTGAACGCGGGTGGCCGCGCGCGGCGTGAGATCAGGGAACGTGAGAAGCTCCACGCTGCCGGGCGGCGCATCCCAGACGGCACCCACATTGTATACGAGTGGGCCGTCGACTTTTTCGGGGTCACGCGCAACAATCGGGGCGGCGGAAAGTGTTGCGGCATCCGCCCCCTCGTTAACCGCATCGTTCGCTTCATATTGCAGGCTCTCGACGTACTTGATCGGGCTCGGACCCTTGGCGGCGCCGGCCATCTTCTTCACCGGGCGCGAAATCAGGGGGCAGCGGTCGTTCCAGTAGGGGTTGCGCTTGGCGCCAAGCTGGCAGCGCTTCGGGCCGAAGAAGATGCGGCAGAGGCGCTTCCTGCCGTCCTCGGCGTAGCGCCCGGATTTGCCCAGCGGCAGCATCGCCCAGACTTCCCAGACCTGCGCCATCCGCCCCTCGTCGCGGATGCCGACCTGCTCGAGGATGTGGCGCTCGGTGTTGCGCTCCTCCTCGCCGACCCGGCTCATCTCGGCAGTCAGCTTGTCCGCCTCGTCCTCGCGGATGTTGCCGGCCCGCGCCATCGCCCGGATCTTGTCCTTCGACCAGCGGCGCACGATCGTGACCGAGCCGCCGCAGGAGAGCGCCTCCTGCACCGTGTCGGCGGTCGCCGGCAATATCAGCACATCCGGGTCGTGCAATACCTCGAGGACCGGATAGCCCTCGATGATGGTCTCCTCGGTGATGTCCTCGATCTCCTCGCCCGGCATTTCCTGGCCGGTCTCGGGGTCGATGGGGCCGTGTGTTTCACGTGAAACAATCTGCCGCTCGACCTCGGCCCAGTCCACGTAGAGGCTGTATTGCCCCTCGACCTGGCCGTTCCTGACCAGCGGCTCCGCGACCTGGGTCTTGACGCTACCCTGGCGGATATAGTGGTCGAGGATCGCGACCAGCGCGGATTCGGTGTCGCCGTCGGCGCTGATCGCCTGCACGTAGCGACCGCCCTGCGGGAACAACTGGTTCACGTAGCGGGTGACGAGCGCCTCGACGGCATCGTGGATGATCGGGAAATAGATGTTGGCGATGCCGTTATAGTAGCGGTGCTGGTTCGCCTCGCAGTTGTAGCAGTCCCAATAATCCTGGATGTCGTCGGAGCGGTCTTCCTGGTCGCCGAAGCCGCGCTTTATGTCATCGAACAGGTCGTCGAGATGGCCGCGGATGCCCGACTTCGGGGAGGCGCCGCCGCGCGGCTGCCGCCCCAGCAAATCCTGGTCGCGATCGACGGTCTCGCGTTCCGGCGGCGGAGCAACCGCAACCGCCTCGACCACCATGTCGTCGTCAGGTCTCGGCGTTCTCATAGTCCTCGGCCATCCGCCATTGCAGCCTGGAAGCCCCGGCGAGCATATAATGACGGTTGGCGCCGCCGGACCAGCCGGTCATTATGCGCTCGTCCACCACCACGACGAACCCGACGCCGTGAATCCGGCCGGCGCGGGCTTCTTCAAGCAATTCCTCCAGCTTCTTGACGATCTCCGCGTCCGGCTCGCGGGTGCCGGAAACCGTCGCGCCGTGCAGGCTCGTTATCTTGGCAGACATGCGCCGCGTCGGACGATCAACCCTTATCGGGTACGGGCCGACGCAGCTCGCCGATCGGCCGCCTCCGCCTCGTCGCCTGGTGTCGGGTGGCGCGCTTCCTCTAGCCGGGCACGCATCGTCCGCACCCGGAGGCCGATGTTGCGGTAGGCCGGGGTCAGGTCGACCATCGCCTCGATCATGCCGAGGAGTTCGTCGATGACCCAGGAACCGTCGTCCTCGGTCTCCGGCGAGTCGGGCGGCATGACGTGGCCGGCAGCCTCCGATTCAGCCATCGACAGAGTGCCCATCTCGGCCCGCTCGCCATCAGAGAGGCGGCCCAGCTCGTTGGCGACTCTGAGATCGCGCAGCCGGTTGGCGTCATCCTTCGGCATGTCGACCAGCGGCGCCGGGGCGCGGTCGGGCGAGAGGTCGCGCTGGATGCGATCGGTGACGGCGGCCGCCTGCGGCACGTTGCGGGCTTCCAGCCCGGCCAGTTCCGTCTTCTCGTCGGGCGAGCGCTCGGCCTCGGGCTTGGCGCGGAGTTCCCGCAACCGGCCCTGCTCGTCGGCGGTCAGAGCGCCCGGCGCGGGAGCCCCGGCGCCCGGCGGATTGGACCTGTCGGCGGGCTTCGGTGCGTCGGCGGGCCTGTCGTCATGGGATCGTGCCATCGTCTACCTCCGATTCAGCCTGTCCCGGCGCCGGCGCTGGTGCCGGTTGCCAACAACCACCTCATCCACGAACAGGATGCCGCGCCACAATCCGATCTGCATCCCCTATCTCCTCGCCGGCATCGCCGTCCTGAACCGGCACCATACCAGGGCCAGCCGCGCCACACCATGCCTACCCAGAGACTGCCATTCCGAGCCGCCCCACAGCGTGCCGAATCCGGCCTAACCCTGCCGCGCCAGACCCCTCCGAGCCGTACCGAGACAGACCGCGCCGCGGCCAGCCGCTCCACGCCTCACCCGTCCATGCCGGGCATTGCTGCCCCGTACCAAACCCTACACAACCCATCCGGGGCCGACCAAGCCTAAGCTCTGCAAACCAATCCGTGGCACGGCAGACCAGATCAATCCTCAATAACCCGATATGAAACGACCGCAAATCTCCCATAGGTCGGCCGGAAGTCGCCGAGACCGCCGATCCTGCCGGCAGTTGCAATGACCTCGTTCAGCACCTGCGGCGAGATGTACTCCGGCAGGGTAACCATAAGGAGAAAAGTCGCGCTCCAACCAACCTTCATGGCCGGGCGAGTCCGATTGATGCCTGATCTCTGAACGACGACTCTTCTTCTGTCTTCATAATCCCACCCGGTCGCCGCGCCACACCCTGCCTCACCGTGGCTTGCCTTGCCGCCGCTTGCCGTGCCCCGGCTTGCCGCAGAATACATCGGAGCCAAAGGGGTCAACGACACCACCCCAGCCTTGAACAAGTCCATCGCAGATTTTCGTGGAGAGCGCGGGTCTTGGCGAAATTTCGCCGCCCCGACTATAGCCCCGCGCAGATATTCTCCAGGCAAACAAATCTCTCCCGCGTCGTTCCGATAAACATAGCTTTCGATATTATCGCTCTTTTTTGCAGCGCTCCCCTTGGCCGCTTTCGCCTTTTCGTCCACCGCCTCCGGGTTCCACCGATGGAACAGGATATCGGCCGAACCCTCAATTCGGACCTCGGCCGTGAACGGCTCCAAAAAGGCAATAGCCTCGTCAGATCCATTAGTTGGAACATCGCCGCCAATTCTGACGACCTCAGCAGTAGCCTTGCTTCTCGCCATAACAGTCTCCCCGCTCCGGTCCCATCACGCCCGGAGCGCTATGCACAGGGGTTGCGTAAAGCAACAACCGGAGCGGGAAGCTCAAGATTGGCTGTTGCGCTCTCTCGCGGTGATGGCCGCGAAAACCTTACCTAGCCGAACCGATCCAGGCCTAAGCGGACCAAAGCCGCCCTAGCCAAACCACAGCGCGCCATGGCCCAGCCATCATAATAGCGCACCCGGTCATTACCGTCTAGCTGGCATTGCTGTTCGGAATCTATTTCCGAACCGGTCCTCGGCCCACGGTTGATCCATATCCTCGCTTTCGGCGTCCGAGGCAAACGCTTTCCTTTGCAGGCCGAGGAAGGATTCGAGCGCCTCCATCAGTAATCTATAGGGGCCTTCCTCCGCGTGGTCCTGCAAGCGACCGCGCACAAGGGCTCGAGAATAACCTCCCGCGCACGCACGACATAGCCATCGGGCTCGGGGGGAAGCCGCGACAGCGGGCATGCCTCGGGAAATCCGGCCCAGCATATCTTGCAGATGAACCTGTCCGGCCGCCTCCGCGCCACCGAGGCGCAGATCAGCCGGAATAGCCCGGACCGCCTGAATAAGCCCGACATTGGTGTACTTGTCCTCGTGATGCGGCGGCACGATCCAGATGGGCGGCTGGTTGCGGCTCGTCAGGCGGTCGGGAACCGGGGCCTTCAGCATCGCGTCCCACGAGCGCGGCCGGGAGCGCAACAGCACATCGCGCGGCGCGTCGGCCGCCAGCACCGCCTCATTATATATAGGCCCCGCCAACTCGCCCGGATTGCCCTCGCGCACCCAGTCGGCGAGCAGCAAGAGCCGGCCTTCGAAGTGCTGCACCAGCGCCGCGACGGTCATCGCGCCGGTCGCATTGGCGACGAGAAAGAGGGGCCGGGTCGGGTCATGGGCGAGGTCGGGGACGATATGCTCGGCACCGAAGCTATCGTAGATCGGCAGGCCCGGCTTCGACAGGGCGGAGAATGCAAGAGCATTTGTCACATCGTTGCGGCCGCGTGGGAAGTTCAGCAATTGTTCGGCCAGCACCGGCAGCGGCTGGGCAAACTCGCACTCGCGGTTGCTCAGGAAGGGTTGCAGCGCATATTTAATAAAGTCGTTCTTGCCCTGATCCCGGGGCGCACGCACCCCCTTGAGCGGGATTACGGTTCCGCGACGCAGCATCTCCTGTCGGAACGGCTGCATCAAGAACTGCTCCAGACCGTCCTGCTCGGCGACCAGCCACACCGGGTTGTAGCGCTCGCAGATATCGAACCCGAGTGCAATTATCTCGTCCGGCATCAGGAATTGGCCATCCGCCGCCCACACCACCAGCCGGTTCCGAATCCACGACCAGACGGCCCAACCGGTCATCGCGGATTGCCGCCCTGCGGTGCGCGCCGGGTCGATGGCCGCATAGACGGCCTCCCAGGTCTTTTCCCGCGGCACGATTCGGATCATGTCTCGCGTAAAGGATGCTTCCGACTCGGCGAAGGCGCGGCACAGCATCTCGCGCTCCCAGACCGCCAGTTCGCCGACCCGCTCGTAGCCCTGGCGCTCGCGGTCGATCTTGGAGAGCGGCCATACTTCCGGCCAGCTGGCTTTGCGCTTGCCATCCTCGTCCAGGTACTCGACCGGGAACGTCTTGGTCGGCCAGCCCCACTCGTTCTGCAACTTGATCGGCAGGGATTCCGCGTCCATCGGCGTCGCGCGGATCCTGACCCGGCGCTCCGGGGCGCAGGCCGGCAGGAGTTCGGAGAGAAACCATCGCAGCGTCTTCCGGCGCTGGTCGGGGGTCTGCACCGATTCCGGGCTCTCCACGTCGTCGACGAAGATGAAATCGGGGCGGTGGTCGAGGTGCTTGATGCCCCGGATGTCCTGGTCGCGGCCGATCGCCTGCACGCAGACGCCCGTAGTCGTGACGATCTTCGTTTGGGTCCAGGCGTCGCCCTTCAAATCGCCGAACAGGTCGACGATGAAGGGGTTGGTGGTGAGTTCGTAGGCGACCGCCGCCAGACGCTCGGCCGCCCGGGTCTCGTTCGAGGAGATGACGACGATGTTGCGCCAGGCCATCAGGCACGCCGCCAGCACGATGTCCTCCTCGCCGAGGGTGGATTTGGCGCTGCCGCGGAAGGCGAGGATGATCGAATAGGGGTCGGGCGACCAGAAATCCCGGACCAGCGCCTCGTGGAACTCGGCCGGCACGGTCGGGACGCCGCTGTACTGGTGGCGGTGGCGGAACAGGATCTGGTGACTCTTCCACTTATCGGCGGAGATGATCTGGAGGATTTCGGCCTTGACCGCGCCGAGGTCGGGGGCCGCGCTCACATCCGCGCCTGATGCCGGATGGCCTCCAGCACGTCCCCGACGCCGATGATGCCCTGGTCGCCGATCTGCACGGGCAGTCGCCCGGCCGCCTTCGCCCGCACCATGTGCTGCAATGTCGCCGAGAGCGAGCCCAGCACGATGGACCACTCGCGCACCGTGAGGGTCACATCCGCCAGCCGGCCTGGCCCAGGGCGCGGCTCGCCCCGGCGCTCGGCCTCGATCAGGCGGCTGGAGGTCATCATCGCAAGCGCGTCAGTTGCGCCGCCAAGGGACGCAGCGCGGCGGCGACGATCTCGGAGGCGAGTTTGGCGGCCACCGCCTCGACCAGCTTTTCGACCAGCTCATGCCCCCGAAGGCCGTAGCCGCGCGCCTCGGCGGTCATTTTCTTGCCGTTCAGCGAAAAGACGGCGTGCAGGACCATGTCTCCCGTCGCCGCGTCCCGCATCGCCTGCGCGACGCACTCGAAGCCGTTGCCGGTCAGCCGGACCGCCTCCAGCACCCGGTCGTTGGCCGCCGCCTCCATTTCGCGCAGGAGTCGCACGCTCTCGTCGGTCGGGGCGCGCTTCTCCGTGACCCGGACATCGTGGCTATGATGCTGCGAGCGGCGGCCTGGCACGATATAGGTGCGGTCGAACATCAGTGGGAGCCCTCCCCGGCCCCGCGCTCGGCCAGGGTCAGGCGGCTGCTGGTTTGCATTCCTCGACCCAACCCTCGGCGTCCTTCGCCGCGTTGCCGTCGATGGCGGCGATCACGAAATATCCGTGGCTGTCCGACCCAAGCGCCACGACGCACTCGACGGCCGAGGTCCCGCCGCGCTCGTTGGCGGCCCGCTCCAGCACGGTGCCGGCCGGGATCACCACGTCGCGCAGCAATACAAAACGACGGTCGCTCATTTCTTCTCCTTTTCCGCCGGCTGGTCAGGGGGCGGGGCCGGGCTGGTCGTGGTGGTCGTCAATGGCGGCGGTCCGGGGTCGGTGACCGTGGTCGTGACGACCGGCGGCGGGGCGGCGGCGAGCGCGGCCCCCTGCGCGGCGATCGTCTCGGTCTGGGCCAGCGCCGTCTTGGCGATCGTCTCGGTCTGCGCCGTCGCCGTTTTCGCCAATGCCTCGTCCTTCATGGCGCTGCCGCTGGACGACCCGAAATACCACGCGATGACGCCGGCGAACCCGGTCGAGAGAAGGCCGCCCAGCAGCATCTTGAAAATATCGGACTCGGGTGCCCGGATCGCCAAGAGGAACGCCATCGACATAAAGGCCAGCACCAGCACGAAGGCCAGCATGTCCCGCATGTTCATGCGGTCGAGGAAAGCGTTCATGCATTCCCCACCGTAAACATAGCCGCGGCCGGCATTATCACCTTGTCGCGCAGGCTCAGCCGGACGGCCTCCGGGGTCCCCTCCAGATAGTCCATCATCTGCGGGTACGGCTCGCGGTCCAGCAGCACGTCGATCCCGACGGTGGCGAGGCACGCCAGGACGCGCCACTCATCCTCGGTCAAATCGAGGGTCACTCGGCGGCGCTCCGGTCGGCGGCCGCCCCAGGGATCAGCGCCCGCTCGAAGCCGGTCGGCGGCGGGGCCGGGTTGCGCCCCTTGTTCATCATCTTCCGCACGCTGTGCGCGGTGGCGGTGACATCCAGGCCAAGACTGGCGAGAATTGCCTGCAATTCCTTGATGGCTTCGCTGACTTTCTCGGAACCAAGGATCTTCGCGCGCTCAAGCTCGCTGTCCGGCGCATTTCCAGAAAAGATGATCTCGATACGATGGCTGCTCACGGGCTCTCCTTCTGTAACTTCGGAGAGTTTATCCGAGATTAGCGACGATCACAACGGGAGAAGGCTCCCATTGAAATGGAAAGGCCCGCCACAGGGGAGCTGAGCGGGCCTTTCTCGGGGCTGATCGGGGTGTTGTCAACCACGGCCCGATCGGCTATCGTTCCGACGGCAAGGAAGGAACGGATGTCAGATACAATCTCCCAACGGCAAAAGCAAGACCCCGCCGAGGTGATAGCGCGGGCTCTCGCAGTCGCGGCCCATCAGCATCTCCTAGGGACCGCCCGATGGGAGAAGTGGACGCCCGACGCCAAAGCAGCCATCGCGGCGCTGGAGGCGGCCGGCTACGCGGTCGTGCCGGTGGAGCCGACGGCGGAGATGAACTGCGTGCTCGACGACGACGAGGCTGACCGCGCGCTGCAAGACCCTGACTGGCGGCGAATCGTGTGGCGGGCGATGGTCGCGGCGAGGCCCGGGCGGTGAGCGAAAAGCCCGACCCGGCCGGGATCGTGATCGGCCAGGGGATAGCCCGCGCCTGCGACCGGCTATGTCGGGGTAGATTGCGCTGCCCTTGCAGCGATGGCTACAAGACCGTTGTCGACGCTTTGACCGAGGCGGGGTACGTGATCGTGCCGGCGGAGCCGACCATCGAGATGCAGATCGCCGGCAACGGCTCGGAGCAGTTTTACCGCAACGAATCTCCGGTTTCCGCGGATGTGTGGGGTCTGATGGTCGGGGCGAGGCCGCGGTGAGCCGGAAACAGAAAAGCCCCGAAGCTATTGCCGGGGCTTTTCCGCGCTTGACCCGGTCGCGGAACCGGGGCTAAGCTGATTTCCGGTCAACGGCGCTCGTAACGCCTCGCGGAAATAACCAGTGACAGATAGCCTCCAAACCTCTCAGAAGCAAGCCCGCAGACGCCGGGTCGGCGATATATTGCTGTATGGCCTCATTCTGTGGTTCTTCGGCGGCCCCTGGATCGGCTGGGCCATGGGCATTCCATCCCAGGTCCGCCATCGCGCGAGCATCGGCGAGGTGTGCGGGCCGGAGCACGTGTGGGTCGCCGTGAGAAGCAACGTCACCGCTCCCGATCTTTCCTGCGAGCCGGTGACGCGATGAACGTACCGCCAAACAAGGCGCCGAGGCCGCGGTGAGCCTCGCCGATTACCCCGGCATCAACCCAAAGATTTCGGAGCGTCGGAAGGCGGCCAGATGCGCCCTGCAGGAGGCTAAGCAACGCGCCAGGGAACGTAACCAGCCAATCTTCAATCCCGGAGCTGCGCCTCCGGTGCCAAAGGCGATCCGCGTTGAGGGGGTCGATGTTCGCTCCCGGGAGTTTCTGCGGACCTACGCCTGGCGCACCCTCCGATATAAGGCGCTCAAGGAAGGCGGCTCTCGGTGCGAGTGCTGCGGCGCAAGCCCGGAGCGGGGCATTCGCTTGAACGTCGACCACATCCAGCCGCGCAAGCGGCGACCTGATCTTGCCCTCGACCCATATAACCTTCAGGTGCTTTGCGACGATTGCAACGCCGGCAAGGGTAATTGGGACGAGACCGACTGGAGATGATAGCGGCTCTGCGACGAGGCTAAATGTCGCCCGGCCGCCAGTGCGTGCCGGGGAACCCTCACCGCCGCAACAACAAAAGACCCAGCCGGCTCTCGGCTCGCGCTCGCCCCGCGTACCCCCGAGACCGTACAGGATCACCAGCAGCATACGCACGTAGTGCGCGCTCTAAGACCAGCGCGCCGGGGATGTCGCCCGTCAACGGACAGGCCCAAAGGGGGGCGGGGCGGCCTATGTCTAAACCCAATACAGCAGGCCTTGCGGCAAGGTGGTAGAAGATGCATTCATGCTTACGACATCGACGACCGTCGAGGTCGGATACGGCGTCTCGGTCCTCGAGAGGCGTCGAAGGCCGACCGAGACCGGCGATAGCGCCAAGGCTGTCGATGCCGGCAGGGCATCAACGCCCATAATGAGCGAGAGTTGCTGTGAGCGCATACCTGCTTTCCAGATTTGCCGAAAACGGTTCCGGTTTGTCTGTGGTGCAGCAGAATGCAGCAAACCGGTGTATCGAGGTGAACGGATGCGGAACGATTTCCCTAAAATGCTTCCGGTTTGTTCTGGGGAACCCAATTTTCCCCGCTCCCGGTCCGGTCGAGGGACGATTCCCACACCGTATCGACCGCTCGGTCCGATCGGAATAGGTGAACGATATCAATGGGAAACAGCGACGGACATGATGCGCTGCCGAGGGCGATTTGAGCACTCGCCAGCTTCAACGCCTGACGAAGATATGCGGAGCGCGCAATAGGGCGGGTCTGCCCTGCCAGCGACGATCTGTACCAGGTCGCACGCGCTGCCGGCTTCACGGAGGCACCAGCTCAGGCGGCTATCGCGGGGGCTCGATCGCTCCGATGATGGTCGCACTGCACGCGCGGCAGCAGACGTTCAATAAGCTGGGGCTCGCATGGTACGGTGGGCGCACCCCGAAGCTGTCCACGGTAAAAAAGCGCATGAGCGACGCACTTGACATCGCAGCTGACGTGATTGCCCAGGTCGAGGCACCGGCGATAGTCCCGACCATCGGCGGATCGAGCGAGCATGCGGACGCGCTCAACCGCGGATCGCTGGCTGGCCTCAAGCTGCAAATCAGGACGGTCGAGCTGGTCGACGCGCAACTCGACGCACTTGGCGCCGACATTGACGTAAAGCTG
>Ga0137333_1000005_pt1 | contig 53954 bp, 44 predicted proteins | sample EasRivERMLT231_2_FD_102286 | JGI IMG/M metagenome (GOLD analysis project Ga0137333, IMG submission 102286) | Soil microbial communities from meander-bound floodplain in the East River, Colorado, USA - East River MetaG ERMLT231_2 | ecosystem: Environmental > Terrestrial > Soil > Floodplain ... | reverse complement strand
CGGAATTGCAAACCGATTCGAATAGGTTTCTCCAGAAGCCAGGGAACTGGAACTTTCCACAAGTTTTTTATACAGCTCGAGATATTGATAGGCAGAACTCGACCAGGAGAAATCCTGAGCCATATCAGCCTTTTGTAAATTAGCCCAACGTGAATGATATGGATATAGATCAAGTGCGCGCCGCACCGCATCATTGAACGACTTTATCTTCTCATCGACAAAAACAAAGCCAGTTTCGCTATCTGTAACGGTGTCATGCAATCCACCTACGGCTCGCACCACTGGGACACTGCCGTAACGCATGGCGATCATTTGGGAAATACCGCAGGGTTCGTAACGCGAAGGCATCAGGAACATATCTGAACCAGCATAGATCTGCCGCGCAAGTTTGGCATCGTAACGTGTCTCTACGCGGACTCTATCTGGCAAGGACTCTTGCAGTTTCTTCGCGGCTTCTTCCAGTTTCGGCTGACCCGCCCCGAGGATCACAAGTTGCCAATTTTTCTTGGTTAACATTTTCAAGCCTTTGAGGGCGATGTCGATGCCCTTGGCTTGATCCATGCGGGTGACCATGCCCAGCAGAGGCACATCGGGGTCAACTGGTAACCCTAATTTTTCCTGCAGGGCGGCTTTGTTCTTTTTGCGCGCGAGCAAATCGTCAGCGTTGAAGTTGGCTGCTAGTACAGAATCAGTTTTCGGGTCGAAAGAGACGAGGTCGATTCCGTTCAGAATTCCGCTTAGTGTATCGCCGCGAGTCTTGAAGAAGTCCTGCAGACCTGAGCCGAAGACTTCATCATATGAAATTTCCTGCGCGTATGTCGGCGAGACTGCGACCATCGCATCCGATGCCCACAGACCTAATGGCATCGGCATGACTCGCGCCCAATTAGGCAGGTCAGTATTCGCCAGCGGCAGATCATACGATTCAAGGATCTCCTTGACATCCGGACCCAGAAACGGCAGGTTGTGAATCGTAATGACCGAAGCAACGCGATTCTTTTTATCTTCCCAACGTTTCACCAGATTGCCGTATGCAGCCAGCGCCGTGTGCCAGTCGTTGCAGTGAATGATATTCGTATTCCAATTGAGTTGACGAGGCAATTCAAGCGCCGCCAGCGAAAAGAATGCATACTTCTCGGCATCGAGTTTGTTGTTGGATGAATAGACGGAGCCACTCGCACGGATCGGCTCACCATTGATGAAATAAACTGGCATGCCATCGAGCACACCTTCCAACGCTTCCACCTGGACCTCGGCCTTGCCGCGCGGAATCGAGTAGATGCTTACTGGCTTGAGCGACTCAGCCTTAATCACCGAATGCATCGGCAACACCAGGCGGACATCGAGTTTAATTTCTTCATTGGAAAGGGCGCGCAGGGCTCTTGGCAGGGTTCCCGAAACATCACCGAGTCCCCCCACTTTTACAAAAGGTTCGGCTTCTGCCGCAAGAAAGAGTACGTTGATGGTTTGGGACATGTGCACAATTTTACTCGTTTTCAAGAGACCCAGTAGTCCCAAACTACAAATTGTTGTAACCTATTGCCCGTCACGAATGCGCTTTTCAATTGTTTTAACAACTGCACGCCAAATCACACCAACGGAGGAGCTATGAAAGCATTAAGTCTATCGTCTCGTTCGATGAAAGTGTTGTATGCAGTTTTGGCACTGGCAGTAATATTGTTTGGAATCAATGCCTATGGGGAGTATCGTCAGGAACAGTTTGAGAAGATGTTGAAAGGCAAAGCCCCCATCCGCAAGGGCGCGGTGAATATAGATGTGATCAATGCTTCACCGATTCGCCCAGTTACTATCGCTGCCGCACCCCCAAGTGGATTCACTCCGCAAACACGCATGGGGTTCGCTGTAGACAATGAATGGGAACCAGCCATCGCAGCTGATCGCTTCGGTCACGTTTATATGTTATATGCCCAATATACGGGTGTGCCGGGCTGCCTCGATTGCTCAAACCCAACCCAGATCCTGCAAGTTAGCAACGATCACGGAACCACTTGGGGTTCTCCAGTTGTCATCTACCCCGCTGGCGCAGTCACAGGCGGACAATGGGATTCTCAAATTTCGGTTGACCCCGTTGACGGGCAGACGGTATATGCGTCGTTCATGCAAAACAACAAGAGCGATATCATCGTTGCGAAATCCACAAACTTCGGCGTCACATGGACATACGTCACCGCGGATTCCACCAACTCCGGCACCGATAAACCGATCCTCGCTGTGCGCGGGCAGGATGTATACGTTGTCTACAATCATTCACAAACGATTTGGTCCGCCAACTCACACGATGGCGGACAGACATTCGCTGAAGTCAAGGTAAATCAGAACGGCAAACTGGGCTGGTCGCTGGCTGGCGGTGGAACAGTTACGCCCAATGGTCATGTCTACTTTGCATGGGCTGGTTATGAAGGCAGTGGTGGCGCAAAAGCAAAAGTCAACTTGTTTGTCAGCAAGTCCACTGATGGCGGCGCAACATGGACAACTAAACTTGTTGACATATCTTCCTCACCTCCCGATTGTTCCGACTATCTTTGCGGCTGGGCATATCTGGGCGCACAAATGGTGATGACCTCTGACAGTGCAGGCAACATTTATCTCCTATGGAACGCGGGCTCTGTCGCCAAAGGACCTGAGCGCATCTACTTTGCCAAATCCACCGATGCTGGAAACACCTACACAACCAAAGTAGATATCTCCACTGCTCCTGCAGGCACACATCATAATTTCCCTGCAATTGCCGCGACAGGCAACGGCGACGTTCGCATTTCATGGATGGACGCTCGTGCTGCCAATGGTGGTATGGATAAATGGAATGTCTATTACCGCAGCTCAACCAACGGCGGTTCAAGCTGGAGTAATGAGGTTGATCTTTCCACCTATGTAGCAGGTTCCACCTATATCTTCACCGATGGTTTCCGCTTCCCCTTTGGTGATTATTACGAGATGGATATTGACGAACAAGGCGCCGCCCACCTCATCTTCGGCGAAGGCTACAACTACGACTCGCCCGGTTCGATCTGGTATGTGAAAGGGCAGTAAAAACAACACAGCCCCCGAGATTTTTAAAAACTCGGGGGCTTTCGCACCAGGATCAATTGTTATTAAGTGGCTATCCGCCTCTTCGTTTCTTCTCAATCTTCATATGACAAGTCCAACAACGAATTTCGCATTTTAATATTTCAGATTGAATTGCTTCGATTGAATATCCCAGATTGACCATGTTGGCTATCGTCATCTTCTTAACTCCCCTGACATGATCAAAGGTTAGTGATTCAGGATCTGGATTACTGCAATCAACACAGGGGTGCGTACTCTTGTAAGCATCAACAAATTTTCTTGCCTCTTCTCTTTTCCTTAGCTGACGATCCCACTTATATGCCAACTCTTTATCTTTATTCCTTTCGTAATAACCCATACGCTCCAAATTCCTACATGGATTACAAGCTGAATGCTTCTTAATATTTCTGATACTCCAACTGTATTCAGAATCATCTTTAGGCAAACCACATTTTGAACAAATTTTCATTTCTGCTCCAGTTCCGTCTTTTAGGCAAAATTGGATTTGATTTAAAAATCAAAAGACCCAGATTTTTTAATCCAGGTCTTTTTCAAGGGAGCCTAACGGGGCTCGAACCCGTACTGACACATCCACAGTGTGTCGTGCTGCCATTACACCATAGGCTCCATGTTTGCCTGCCCAGATGAACTTGCGGGGAAGCGGACAAAATTTTACCATAAATCAGCGCAACTTCAACACCGCCTCAACTTCCTCTTCAATGATTCGTCCGGTCTCGGTAAAACCCAAGCTGGCATACAATTTTCGCGCGCCTTCATTTTCAGGCTCGTAACTTATGCTAACTTCTTTAATGCGTTCATCAACGCGGAAAAGTTCGAGCATCCATTCCATTCCAAATTTTCCGTAACCCTGCCCTTGAAACTTCTCGTCCACCATCAAACGCTGAATATAAGCCTGCTGCTGCGGGTGCTCAAAATTCAAGGCATACATCAAAAAGCCTACCGGCGTATCGCCTTCATAAATCCCAAAGGGATGCAGATCCCAATGTCCCTCATATTCATCGCCGAATTGGGCTTGTGCAATGGAATATACATTCGACGCGACAAAATGTTTCTGGTCATCGCGCACCTTGAGTTTGATCAGCTTCTGCCAATTATCTTTTGTGACGGGACGAATCTCAGGCATTTTTCAAAATTCCTTGGATGGATTCAACCAACGCTTCGCGCTGCACTTGAACCTGCTCGCCACTGACCAAATTTTTGACTACGACCAAGCCTTTTTCCACTTCATCGGGTCCCAGCACCAGCACGACCTTCATCTTCATCTTATCGGCGAACTTGAATTGCTTGAGCAATTTCGTCGGCTCGGGCGAAACCATCACGTTCAAGCCAGCCTTACGGAGCTCTGCCGCCACTGCGAACGATTGCATGGCAAGTTTCTCATCGAACACAGTCACCAACACCTGCGCCGGCGTAGACTGGAACTCAGGCAACAGTCCCGCTTCCTGTAAGATGATTCCGACCACCATATCACCCATTGCAAAACCAACACCTGGCAAAGGTTGTCCGCCTACATCGGCGAGTAAATTATCATAACGTCCGCCGCCCAGGATTGCGCGCTTCAAAGAGCCGCTGGTATCAAAGGCTTCAAAAACTGTGCCGGTGTAATACAACAAGCCGCGCATGATGTTAGGGTCGAATTTTATATAATCGCGAACACCTAACGCATCGAGTGCCGCAAATGTGCGTGTCAGTTCGTCGCTTTGCTTCCACAGATCAAAGTTACTCAAGACATCTTTCAAGCCATCAAGTTGTGCTTGCGTGAGTCCGAGCTCAAGCGCATACGCATCCCATTTTGCGGGCTCCATTTTCGTGCGGCGGTCGATCAAACCCGATACATCCATGCGCTTTTCAGCAGCGATTCCCAGTGTGTTGAACTGAGCTTCCATCAGACGCCGATTATTCACATAGATCTGAGCCCGCTCCGGGCTGAGTCCGACCGAGCGCAGGAATGTTGCAGCCACCGCAATGAGTTCCGCATCCGCTTCCGGCGAGCTGACTCCCAACATGTCAATGTTCCATTGAAAAAACTCGCGCGCACGTCCCTTTTGCGGCTGTTCATATCTCCAAAACGGACCGAACGACCACCAACGCACGGGATATGCCAGTTCGTTTTGTTTCGCCGCGATCATGCGCGCAAGACTCGGAGTAAGTTCAGGGCGCAGCGTTACCACATCCCCACCGCGATCTTCAAAGACGAATGCTTGTTTCTTGATAAGTTCTTCGCCAGATTTTGCCGCGTAAAGATCAAGGGTCTCAATAAATGGACCGTCATATTCCTGATAGCCAAAAGCCTGCGAAGCGCCGCGCACCTTCTCAAAGAGATAATTACGCAACGCCATCGTTTCAGGATAAAACTCGCGCGTGCCTTTTACTGTTTGAATTATTTTCTTCATGCCATAACTCCACTTGGATTGTCCCGCATTGTAGCATATTTGCAAATACCAACGTAGTATGACATGCTGTCTCCCGGAATAGGAAAGAATACACTAGTCCAATTTGTGAAAAATGGTACAATCAAAACAAGCCGTCATCTTCGATACATAAGGAGTCCGATATGCAGAATGAAGCAGAGGTGATCCAGGAACTAGGAAAAATTCCATGGTTTCAATCGATCAAACCTGAGCACTTGAAAAAGATCGCAGAGATATCGCATCTGAAAAGAATAAAAAGCGGAGAAGTACTTTTCCGCGAGGGGGATCAAGACGATTACCTTTATATTGTCATCGAGGGGCGTGTTGCGCTGGATATATTTATCCCCCACCGCGGCAAAGTGCGGATTAACACGGCAGAACCGTGGGATCTATTTGGGTGGTCAGGTGTAACTCCTAATCTCCATCAGCGTACTGCCGGGGCAATAGCCGTGATGGATGGATTGCTGATTGGCATAGACGCTGCAAAATTGCGAGACGCCTGTGAAGAGAATCATGATCTGGGGTATATCGTCATGCGGCGGCTCGTGAACATTGTTGCCAGTCGTTTATTGGTCACCCGCTTGCAATTAATTGACATGTTTGCTTCACCGGAGGAGAAAAATGCCAAATGAACATCTCCCTGAAATCGGGAGCACCATTACCATTCAAAAACCGGCATTCAATTCGATACTAGCTCGTTTAAAAGAATATGGCTACCTGTCGATCGGTCCGCGCGTAAAGAACGAATCGCTTGTTTACGAATCGATTGAAAGCCTCGATGATCTGCCGCAAGGCTACAGCACCGAACAAAAACCGGGACATTATCGGCTGATCCGCGAGAAACATTCGCGTTACTTTGATATCACCCCCGGCGCGCATTCGTGGAAGCAATTCCTTTTCCCGCCACGCGCAGAATTGTTCGCATTACATAAAAAAGGGAATGGGTGGGAAACAACTACACAACAAGCCGATGTACCAAGTTATGCTTTTATTGGCGTGCGCGCTTGTGAACTCGCTACGATCCAAATTCAGGACAATATTTTTATGCGGTCGGATTTTACAGATCCGATCTATCGCGCCCGACGCAAACGGGTCTTTATCATCGCCGTCAATTGCACACACCCATCTGAGACCTGTTTCTGCACTTCAATGGGCACAGGTCCGCGTGTGAAGGAAGAATTTGACCTGAACTTAACCGAACTCGATGATGTTTTCGTATTGACGATTGGCTCAGAAGTGGCAAAGAGAATCCTGACAGGCATCCCATTCGAAGATGCAAGTGGATATATCCTCACGAATGTCGAACACAAGCTAACCCACGCCGAACAACAAATGCGGCGCAAACTCGATACAACCGACCTGCCTGAGTTGATCCTTAATCATCTTGACGACCCATATTGGAACGAGATCGGGAAACGCTGCCTGAGCTGCGCAAACTGTACACAAGTCTGCCCAACATGTTTTTGCTGGGATACGTCGGATGAGATGAGCCTCGATGGCAATACGACCAAACGCACCCGTGTCTGGGATTCGTGCTTCAATCCGGGTTATTCTCACCAGGCCGGCGGGAACACACGACCAACCATCTATTCCCGATATCGCCAATGGTTATCGCATAAACTTGGCACATGGAAACAGCAATATGGAACATTGGGTTGCGTCGGTTGCGGCCGGTGTATCACCTGGTGCCCGGCGGAAATTGATATCACCGCAGAGATCGTTGCCCTGCGAAATGAGGTGAAGCGATGATCGCCACCAACACCGCAGCACAATTGGTTATGCCACACACTGAAATCCTACTTGACCCACACTGGGCTGAAATCACAGCCATTACGCCAGAAGCCGATGGCATTTCAACGTACTGGCTACGTTTTAAAGACACACCGGAACAACAGGAGTTTCGCTTCGAGCCTGGCCAATTCAATATGCTCTATCTACCAGGCTTTGGCGAATCAGCCATTTCCATCAGTTCAGATCCTGAAGACCACGAGAAACTCGGACATACCATTCGGTTCGTCGGTAATGTCACACGCCAAGTGAGCCGATTGAAAGTTGGAGACGTCGTTGGTTTACGCGGACCCTTTGGAACGTATTGGCCCATGAAGGCCATGGAAGGTAAGGATGTATTTATCGCCTGCGGAGGCATCGGTCTCCCGCCGCTTCGACCAGCGATCTATCACATCATCCGCAACCGCGAGAAATACGGAAAGGTCACTTTGCTATATGGAGCAAGGACTTCCGGCGATCTGATGTTCCCACATGAATATGAAGTGTGGCGCAAGGCGGGAATCGATGTTGAAGTCACGGTCGATCGCGGTGACGCAAACTGGAATGGGCGTGTGGGCGTGGTACCCATGTGGTTTTATCAATTCCGTATTGACCCACGCAAGACAGCCGTCCTCACCTGCGGACCAGAAGTGATGATCCGCTTTGTGATCTTCGAGGCGATGGCACGTCGCATCCCTGCGGAAAGCGTATACGTTTCCCTCGAAAGAAACATGAAATGCGGGCAGGGCTCCTGCGGGCATTGCCAGATGGGTCCTTATTTCATCTGCAAGGACGGACCAGTATTTCGATTTGACGAACTACAGTCATTCTTCAATGTGGAGGAGTTCTAATGAGCGCCAAGAAACCATCAGTCGCTGTTTATAAATTCTCGTCCTGTGACGGTTGTCAACTCTCGATTCTCAACATGGAAGATGAACTTCTCAATCTTGCTGACGCTGTTGACATCGCTTTCTTTTTAGAGGCAACCCGCGCACAAAAACCCGGACCCTATGACATTGCACTGGTCGAAGGTTCAATCACGACCCCGCACGAAATCGAGCGGATCAAGGAAGTCCGGGCGCAGGCAAAAACCGTGATCGCGCTCGGCACCTGCGCAACCGCCGGCGGAATTCAAGCATTACGAAATTTCGCCAACCCCGAAGAATATGCGGACGTGGTGTATGCACACCCTGAATATCTACATTATCTAAAGACTGCCACTCCCATTGCCGAACATATCCTGGTTGACCTCGAACTATGGGGCTGCCCGGTCAATAAAGCACAGGTGCTTGAAGTCATCGTTGCGTTGCTGAATAATCGCAGACCAAACCTTCCTGCTTATTCGGTATGTCTGGAATGCAAGCGGCACAATACAGTCTGCGTTCTCGTAGATAAACGCATCCCCTGTATCGGACCGGCTACGCAAGCGGGCTGTGGCGCGATCTGCCCGTCTATGGGTCGTGGATGTTACGGCTGTTTCGGTCCGGCACGTGAAGTGAACGCCGAGTCGATGTCAACAATGTTACTAAAGATGGAACGTTATCCGGGAGAGACAACACGCCTCTTCCGCGGCATCAGCGGATACGCTCCCACTTTCTATAACATCGCTGAAGAGATCCTTTCCACGAATAAGGAGACAAAATGAAAACGATCGAAGTTCCCGCACTGGCGCGCGTGGAAGGTGAAGGCGGCTTATATATTGGCTTGGAAAATGGCAAAGCTGTTGAGATCAGGCTCGATATCTACGAACCGCCGCGTTTCTTTGAAGGATTTCTAAGAGATCGTTTTCTCCAGGAAGTCCCTGATATCACCGCCCGCATCTGTGGCATTTGCCCTGTGGCTTATCAAATGAGCGCCGCATACGCACTCGAAAATGCTTTAGGAGTCAAAATCGTCCCGCAGGCACGTGCGGTACGCCGGTTGATGTATTGCGGCGAATTTATCGAAAGCCACGCATTACACATCTATATGTTGCAGGCTCCTGATCTGCTTGGCAAAGAATCCGCGCTGGAATTAGCAGTAGACGCACCTGAGGTTGTCAAAAATGCGTTGAGGCTCAAGAAGATCGGCAATGAATTACTGAAAACGATCGGCGGACGTTCTGTGCACCCTGTCAACGTTTGCGTTGGCGGATTCTATAGCTGGCCTGATTCAAAATCACTCAAGGATTTGCTCCCCGATTTTGAATGGGGATTGAATGCTGCGCTTGACACCGTCAAGTTAGCGCTTACGCTTCCCTATCCGGACCTTGAGATTGATTACGAATTCGTCGCACTTCACCACCCTGATGAATACGGTGTGATCGAAGGCGAAGTCTGGTCATCGAATGGACGGAAGCTTTCCATCGCAGAATATGAAACTGGATATATCGAAGAGCATGTCAAGCATTCCAATGCCTTGCACAGCCACACCGTGGATCACAATACTTATCTCGTTGGTCCGCTGGCGCGCTTGAACTTGAACCATGAACAACTGATGCCCAATGCCAAGAAAGCTTTGGCAGAGTCAGGAATTCAGCTGCCACTCAAGAATCCATATAAATCCCTGTTCGCGCGTGCCATTGAACTGGTCCATTTTTATGAGGAAGCTATACAACTTATCCAAGAATACAAACCCAGCGGACCCGCACATGTTGAATTGAAACTCAAAGCTGGTGAAGGCGCTGGCGCAACTGAAGCCCCGCGTGGATTGCTCTATCACCGTTATAAAATTGACGCCAATGGCATGATCCAGTTTGCAAAGATCACCCCACCCACTGCCCAGAATCTACCGCGCATTGAAGCCGATCTATTTGCGCTCGTACCACAACTCATCAGCATGCCCGAAGCAGAAGCGACGCTCACCGCTGAACATCTCGTGCGTTCGTATGATCCATGTATTTCATGCGCGACCCATTTCCTAAAATTGAAAGTGGAAGAGAAGTGACAAAAGTCGCAGTGATCGGCATTGGGCAAAGCTTGCGCGGCGACGATGCTGTCGGGCTCGAAGTCATCCGTCAGTGGCGGGAAAGGTTTCAGGAAACCGCAAGCAGGCCCGAAGTCCGGAGTGAGGCGTGTGAATTACCGGGTCTCACATTGTTGGATATGCTCAATGATGTCGATACGGCGATCCTTGTGGATGCAGTCCAAGGCTCCAATCCGGGGCTGGTCCATTGTCTCAACGAAGAAGAGCTAGCAGCCTTCACATCCGATTCGAAATCAGCGCATGGCTGGGGTGTGGCAGAAACGCTCCGCCTGAGAAAGAAGTTAACGGATGCAAAAGCGAATGTCCGTATTATCGGCATTGAGGTTGAGCAAACAGAAATTGGCGCAGGGCTGAGTAAAGTGGTCGAAGAGGCGCTGCCAAAAATCTGCGAAACGCTCGAAGCAGAAATACAACATCTTCTCCAATAAAAATAATTGCCGGGTGACCCGGCAATTATTTTTACATTTTCAAAATTCAGCCAGTGAATTTTGAAAAGAGATTTGGTATAATCCCAGCACAACTTATAAAGGAGAGAACTATGAAAATTGATTACCAGGAACCCAGCAAAGATCTGTTGATGCGAATCGACATTCATGAAAAATACGGCTCTGCCAACATCGACGTGTGGACGAACGAACTGCTCAACCCGCAGGCGGGCATGGACATCCTTGATGTGGGCTGCGGCGCAGGCAAACTTTGTTTCTTATTTAATGATTATGTCAAAGGCGGCGCCAAGATCACCGGCGGAGATTTTTCGAACGAGTTGCTCGATAAAGCCCGCGAGAAGAATAAGCAGTTGGGCGCGAACGTCGACTTCCAATTTTTGGATTTCAACGAGAAGTTCAAATTTGACGACAACACGTTTGACCTGTGTACCTCCGCATTTGCCATCTATTACGCTTCAGACCTCGACTTTACTTTTGGTGAGGCACACCGGGTGCTTAAACCCGGCGGACGACTCTTCGTATCCGGTCCATTGCCCGAGAACAAGCAAATGTTCTACGATATTATCAAGGAAGCCACCAGCCAACCCATTCCACCCATGCCAGGTTCTTCGCGCTTTAAGGGTGACATCTTCAACACCATCAGCAAGATCTTCGCCAAAACTGAATTGCACAAATTCGAGAATCACCTCACCTTCCCCGAGGTTGCGCCGTTCATCGATTACGTCCGCGCGTCGCTAGGCGAAGACCGCCGCTTGTGGACATCCATGTTCAACGGCAAGGATGAATACGAAGCGCTGGTTGGTAAGATCGAAGAAGTTGCCAAGCGCTGGTTTGACCGCGACGGCAAACTTGTGATGACAAAAGTTGTCGGCGGTATTCTCGCCACCAAATAAACATGTTTTTTGTGAGGGCTGATTGATTCTCGAAACATAGAATCAGCCCGAAGCAATCTCGCAAAAATCTGGAGTTTGAAATATGAGCAGAGCATTGATCGACCTCAGTCATACTGTTGAACACGGGATGATCACCTACAAAGGTTTGCCCGCGCCACTCATCTGTGATTATCTCTCCAGAGAGGATTCCCGCAAACATTACGCAGCCGGGACCGAATTCAACATCGGCAAGATCGAGATGGTGGCAAACACGGGCACGTATGTGGATAGTCCTTTTCACCGTTTTGCAGATGGCATGGATCTTTCTGAACTACCGCTCGAGTCGCTGGCTGATCTTGAGGGAGTCGTTGTCCGCGTGCAGGATCTGGGGCGCGCTATCAACTCCAAGGCTTTCAACGGAATCAAACTCAAGGGCAAGGCAGTTCTCATCAACACAGATTGGTCACGCCATTGGGGCAAAGACCAATACTTTGAGGGTCACACTTTCCTCACGAAAGACGCGGCAGAATTTCTCGTTGAACAAGGCGCGGCTTTTGTTGGGATCGACACCTACAACATTGACGACACAACCGATGGCACGCGTCCAGTACACACTACTCTACTAGGAAATCAAGTCCCCATTTGTGAACACATGCGTGGCTTAGGTTTGCTGCCCGAAACAGGGTTTCGATTCCATGCCGCACCAGTCAAAGTAAAAGCGTTCGGCACATTCCCTGTGCGCGCCTATGCAGTCTTGGATAAATAAATGAATTTCTTCGGCAAACGAGTTCTCTTTCTTGGCGCGCACCCTGACGATATTGAGTTGGGGTGTGGTGCTTTATTACATCACATTGTCAAACAGACCGACGTATTATGTGTCACACTTTCGGACAACCAAAAAAATCCTGACCTGAAAAATGTAAAAGATGAACACTATGAAGCCATGGCAGTGTTGGGTGTGCCACAAGAGAAAATCATTCTGGGTTCATTTACGACACGTGTCTTCCCTAATTCACGCCAGGAAATTCTTGAATATTTTCTCAAACTCCGCAGGGACTTCAAGCCTGACCTGATCTTTGTCCACTCGAAACAGGATGTACACCAAGATCACAATACGATGACCGATGAAGCCCTGCGTGCGTTTCGCGGCATCACCGTGCTCGGCTTTGACGTGGTGCGTTCTTCTTATGGCTTCTTTCCGCATTTTCTAGCAGAAGTCACAGAAGAAGATGTAAACAAGAAAATTGAGGCACTTTCAAAATATGAAACCTATCGTGACCGCTACTACTTCAACAGCGAGTTGACCCGCTCCATTATGGTGCGTCATGGCGCGCTGGCGGAATGTCCATTTGCAGAAGGGTTTGATATTTTGAGGATCGTGGGGACGTTTGGAGGATAAGTAACCAGATGTTATCCTTCGGGTTGTAAATAAAGGAGGCTGTATGAAATCTTTAGACCTGAACCCGAATGCACCCTGGAGGCAACGCTTCCGCGCTGCAAGTATCGCATGGGCAGAAGTCGCAACTCAGAACCCGGCACGCGGACTTGTTTGCACCAACAAAGATGGGATCTATCAGTTATATGCCTGGGATATTCCTACCGGGGAATTAAAACAACTCACCAATGAACATGCGGGTGTAGTGGCAGGAATTATTTCTGCTGATGGGAATTCAATTTACATTATGAAGGATGAGGGCGGAAATGAGATCGGACATTTCGTGAGCATTCCCTTTGAAGGCGGCGATGCGCAAGACCTGACATCTGATCTTCCTCCATACAGTTCGTTTGTTATGAATCAAAGTCACTCCGGTAATACCCTTGGATTCATTGGAGCAAATCAAAGTGGATTTACTGCGTATGCGATTCAATCTGGTAAAACAAAATCTTTCTTCACCAGTCCGCATCTCTGCAATGGACCTGATCTCTCAGCCAATGGCGAACTCGCCATCATAAGCAGCACTGATCGCACCAAATCCACGGATACATCGCTACTAGCTTATAACATCGCAAGCGGAAAACAAATCGCGGAACTATGGGACGGGGAAGGCTCCAGCATTGATGGCGGAATCTTTTCCCCCATTCAGGGCGACTCGCGTTTGCTGACCACCTCCAGCAAAACAGGCTTTGAAAGACCACTACTTTGGAATCCACTTACGGATGAACGCAAAGATCTGAAACTGGATGAAGTGCCCGGTTCCATCTCAGTCTGGGATTGGTCGCCAGATGCAAATCGTGTTTTACTTCTGCAACTGTATCAGGCGCAATATCAACTTTATATTTACGACCTGGATGCCGATAAGGCAATTCGATTAAATCATCCACAAGGTGTGTTGGGCGGATTCACGCGCGGATATTTTGCAGACAATAACGAAATCTGGATAACATGGCAGAATGCATCCCAACCCACCCGACTTGTAGCACTGGACGCAATGACAGGGGAATTGAAGAAAACTTTACTAAACGCAGGCAACTCTCCAGACGGGCGCGACCTGCGTTCCTTCACAATCAATTCTGAAAATGGCGATGAAATTCAAGGCTGGGTAGCAGTGCCCGAAGGCAATGGACCATTTCCAACAATTCTGCACACACACGGCGGACCAACATCCGTACAAACCAGCATGTTCTCCCCCTCCGCGCAAGCTTGGCTTGATCATGGCTTTGCCTTTTGTTCGGTCAACTATCACGGATCAGTAACATTTGGCAAGAAGTTTGAAAAATCTATATGGGGAAATCTTGGCGATCTGGAAGTGCAGGATATGGCATCCGCATATCATTGGCTGGTGAATAACAACATCGCCATACCAGATTCAGTCCTGCTAACTGGCGGTTCCTATGGAGGCTATTTAACCCTTCAAGCCATCGGTCGCCGCCCGGACCTGTGGGCTGGCGGTATGGCATTGGTCGCGATCGCAGACTGGAAAACGATGTACGAAGATGAAGCAGACACATTGCGCGGCTATCAACGAGCGCTGTTTGGCGGATCGCCTGATGAAACACCCGAAGCGACTAGCAAAAGTTCACCCATCACCTATGCTGAACAAATCAAAGCGCCGGTATTTGTCATTCAAGGTGAAAATGACACGCGCTGTCCTGCGCGCCAAATGAAGGTTTACGAAGAAAGACTTAAATCACTTGGCAAATCGATCAACATACACTGGTTTGATGCCGGGCATGGATCACGTGCCCAGGAACAACAAATCGAGCAACAAGAATTGATGTTGCGATTCGCATATCAGATATTAGGCTAACTTCAGAGGTGCTATGAAATTTCAAACTCTCTATCAAGAACTCGCCAATAGCACGGAAATGATACGGACTTTGCTGACAGGTATCAGTCAGGAAGAAGCGCAAGTCAAACCCAGCCGAGGGAGTTGGTCTATTCTAGAAGTCGTCTGTCATTTGTACGATGAAGAACGGGAAGACTTCCGTGAACATTTAGATTTTATCCTCCATCGCCAGCACGAAGAATGGCATCCCATCGCTCCAGTCGCATGGGTCAAATTGCGGAAATATAATGAACAAGATTTCAAGACCATGCAAAGAAAATTTTTCAACGAGCGAAAAAAGTCACTGGCATGGTTGAAGAACCTGAAGAACGCTGATTGGAATATGACGTACACCTCTAAATTCGGATCAATGAAAGCAGGTGCCATGTTCGCATCCTGGGTGGCACACGATAACCTGCACATTCGCCAGTTGACGGAGTTGAGACGGGCAAGGGTTGAAAGAATTACCAAGCCTTATCAGATTCAATACGCTGGCGATTGGTAGGCATACGGATAGACAATATATTGAGCACAAGAAAAACCATAAGCTGACAAGGTAACATAACATCATGTCCGAAATCGATACATACAAACATAAGTGTATTGGGATTGTCTCTTGCCCTTCATCATATAAAGAAAATAAGCACGTTGCATTGTATAGGCTAGATGAGAACGCAGTTGAATGGGATGCTAAAAAGGGAGATTTGCTTTTAGGAGGCGGGTCAGGCGAAAGTGCTGCTCTTAGAATATCAATACCTGAATCTATATTTCTCTGTACACAAGATGGATGGACCAAATTTGAATCTTGGGATGATATTTATAGAGCATACTGGGGGATGAATGATGCATTTATTTTTGGCGAAGGCTATATAAAACTGGGATGGCATCCTCAAGTATCAATTGAAACTTGGCTAATTAAGCACATTATTTCTTTTATCACCCGAGAGTACCCAAATCAATACAAAGAATATTGTGGTCCAATAAAGCCTGAACAAGACGGATCAATTTGTCGTTTGCCAAATCCTAATTCAATAGAAGTTTCACTATAATTTTGTTCATTGCAACTCCACACGGTTCTCACGGCGGGCGATTGGTAAAACACCAAAATCAAGACAACCCCTGAGGTTGCTTTTTCGTTGTATTCAGTAGGTTAAATAACAGTTCTACAGGAGGGTTCTTCAAGCGTGGGTTCCGTGTTAAACTCTTGCGAATTCTCCATACCTAAAGCCAAATACCCATGCAAACAACTCAACCAACTTCCAACAATTGGGCAGTACGCTTTTATACACTATGGACTGGACAGGCATTTTCCCTGCTTGGCAGTCAACTGGTGCAGTTCGCCATCATTTGGTATCTCACCCAAAAGACAAATTCCGCAACTACGCTCGCGATCGCATCCATGATGGGGTTGTTACCACAAGTCTTGCTCTCCCCTTTCATTGGCACCTGGGTGGACCGCGGTAACCGGCGAACACTTCTTATTGCGGCAGATACCACAGTTGCGCTTGCAACCATCGTTCTCGCGTCATTGTTTGCATTTGATGTTGTGCAAACCTGGCATATTTATGTAGCATTATTCATTCGCGCAGTAGCTGGGGGATTTCATCAATCGGCATTTGGTGCATCGGTCGTTTTACTCGTCCCTAAAGAACACCTAGCCCGTGTACAGGGTTTTAACCAAGCACTTCACGGCGGACTCAATATCATCTCGGCGCCACTCGGCGCATTTCTGCTTTCGGTCCTGCCTATGCAAGGTATTCTGGCGATTGATGTGGGGACCGCCATTCTCGCAGTCAGTATTGCGCTCTTTACTGCAATTCCACAACCTGACCGAAGCGCACAAAAACTGGCAACTTTCTGGCAGGATTTCGCTGCCGGATTCCGTTATATCAGTGCATGGCGCGGACTCGTCATCTTGCTGGCGATGGTGATGGTTATCAACTTCTTTTACACCGCCGCCGAATCGTTGACACCACTGCTCATTGCGAAACATTTCAAGGGCGGCGCACAGGAACTGGGTTGGTGGCAGGCTTTCTTTGCATCAGGGACAATTCTAGGCGGCGTCATCCTCGGTGCATGGGGCGGGTTCAAACGCAAGATCATCACTGCGCAAATAGGACTGATCTTCATGGGGTTAAGTACTGTTGTCATTGGTTTAGCCCCAGATCATCTATTCTGGCTGGGTCTCGCCGCGAACACGATCACGGGCTTGGTCATGCCGATCACCAACGGATCGTATGGCGCAACCCTGCAAGCATCCATCGCGCCTGAAATGCAGGGACGCATCTTTGCATTTATTTTTAGCGCAGCAATGTTGGTCTCACCACTGGGGTTGATGATCGCAGGTCCCATCGCAGATACGTTCGGCATTCAACTTTGGTTTTGGATCGCGGGGGGTGTTTGTGCGTTGATGGGCGCGTTTGGCTTTTTATTGCCCGAAGTGATGAGCATGGAAAACAAAAAGACAGAAGGGAGTCCGCATGTTGTCACAGAACTTTCTTGATTTTGATTCCTTGTGGGATTATTCCGACCCACGTCAAACGGAAACCAAGTTCCGCGAAATCCTCCTGCAAATTCCTGAGAACAACTCTGCGTATTTAGAGCTTTTGACACAGATCGCACGGTCGCAGGGACTCCAACAAAAATTCGACCGCGCACATCAGACCCTCGATCAAGTGGAACGACGTTTGGGAAATTATGCCTCGCGCGCCAAGGTCCGCTATCATTTGGAGCGCGGCAGAGTGTTCAATTCAGCGGGGTATCCCGACGAAGCGCGTCCATTTTTTGAACAGGCACTGGACATGGCAAAGAATCTTTCAGAGGACTTTTATGCAGTGGATGCGCTCCACATGCTGGCGATTGTTGCCCCGCCCGCTTCCAGCCTGGACTTGAACCTGCTCGCCATTCAACTAGCCGAATCTTCCGAACAGGAAAAAGCACGCGGCTGGCTTGGCTCGTTATACAACAATACCGGCTGGTCGTATCACGACATGGGTGACTACGAATCAGCATTGAAGATTTTTCAGAAAGCCGAAGCAGTCCGAAAGTCGAAAGGACGCGTGAACGAGATACGCATCGCTCAATGGTGTGTGGCACGCACATTACGTTCGCTTAATCGTGTCGAAGAAGCTTTATCCAAACAAATGGCACTGAAGGCTGAATTCGAAGCCGCAGGCAAAGGGGATAGCGACGGCTTTGTTTATGAGGAGATCGGGGAATGTCTGCTGGCTTTGGACCGCGCGCAAGAGGTGCAACCTTATTTTGCGAAGGCGTATGAAATCCTATCCCAAGATACATGGCTGGCAGAAAAAGAACCGATGCGGCTGGCGCGTTTAAAAGACCTCGGCACCGTGTAAATCCCTCTTCCGACGATGACAAGCCCTCCGATTGATTTGGAGGGCTTGTTTGATTCTAGTGGCAAAATATGTTGACAAGTATTATCCAAAAATTATATAATGAAAGCGGATGGGAATTTTGGGTGGGTATGAAAATGTAGCAGGTGTTTGTCTGACTTGACCGTTGTGTCGAATTATGGGTTATGAATAAGAGACCAAGCAGGAGGACGAGAAAATGCCAGATTACGAACAGACCATTTTTATATCTTATGCGTGGGGCGGTGAGCGCGAAGAGATCGTAAACCAGATCGACCAGGCTCTGCAATCACGCGGGATCATGATCATTCGCGACAAGCGCAACCTTGGATACAAAGGCTCCATCAACGAATTCATGGAACGCATCGGACGGGGTAATTGCATCATTGTCGTGATCAGCGACAAATACCTGCGTTCGCCGAACTGCATGTTCGAGTTGGTGGAGATCGCCGAGGGCAAACAATTCCATGACCGGATTTTCCCCGTCGTATTGGCAGATGCCAACATCTACGATCCCATTAAGCGAATTGAATATGTGAAATACTGGGAAGTCAAACGGGCGGAATTGGCAGATGCGATGCGGACGCTCGACCCGGCAAATTTACAAGGTATTCGCGACGATATGGATCTGTACGACCGCATCCGCGATGAAATATCCGGGCTGACCAGCACGCTGAAAGACATGAATACACTCACACCCGATATACACCGGGATGCTGATTTCGCACAACTCTATGAAGCGCTCATGCAACGCATGCAAGCTGCCCCTGTTTCAACTGGCACAAAACCAAATGCAGATTCAAAGGAAACGTCCACACCCAAAAAGGAGAGAAAAATCATGGACCCGATCACGCTTGCGACTGCTGCCACCTCCCTGCTTGCGCCTTTCATCAAGAAAGCGGGCGCTGCGGCAATGGATAAAATCGCTGAACAACTGCCAGACACCGTTGGCAAGATTTGGAATGCCATCTCAAACAAATCGAGCAGTGCCGTGGAAGCGGCTGGCGACCTTGCTAAAAATCCAGACGATGCCGATAACGAAGTGTTTTTGAAGAAGCAATTGCAAAAAGCCCTGGAGAAGGATCAGGAGTTTGCCAGCCTGTTGAATGATTTGGTGGAACAGGCAAAAAGCGAATCTGGCGATACGGTCGGCGGCGACAAAATTACAGTGAGTGCGAACAACAACAGCACTGCCGTGGGAAAGATTTCCGTTGGTGGTAATGTGAGTGGCAATTTCACGATTGGGAACAACAATCAGATAAATTCCAAGTAAAGTTTGTCCGAGAACATTTTGAGGCAGACCTTTATAACATGTAAATAATATCAAGAGGGATCACATGGCAGAAGAGACACAGGCTAGTCAAAGCATCCAAGCCAATGAGAACAGTATCGCGATTGGTGGGATTAGTATTGGCGGAAATGTAGGCGATATTCGCATCGGTCATACCATCGGATTCACGTCTGATCAAGTTTCCACGCTTATTACTCAAATCTCCACCACGTTCCAGGTCAAACCATTTGATGGACGTTGCCCATACAAGGGGCTGGAAACCTTCGGCGAAGAAGATGCGGAGTTGTTCTTTGGGCGCGAGGGCTGGGTGGAAAATCTCATGGGTCGCGTCAAGGAATCGCGTACGCTGTTCGTCACCGGTCAATCGGGCAGCGGAAAGTCATCGCTGGTGCGGGCAGGATTGATTCCCACCTTGAAAAAAGCAGGCTACGGCGAGCACTGGCTGTATGCCGCTCTCAAGCCGGGACGTGATCCCATCGACGCATTGGGGACTGCCTTCTCACGTTTGAAAGATCCCAGCTTGGGGAAATATCTGCGCGAAAATGCCGGGCAAGCCAGTGTATTGCACGAGTGCGCCGAATCTGTGTTGAGTGAACGCGCCGATCAAAGATTAGTGTTATTCCTGGATCAGTTCGAGGAAGTCTTCACTCAACTCAGCAAGGACAAAGCCCAGACCTTTATCAACCTGCTCGCCCACGCTGCAACCGTCGAGAACGGACGCGTAATCATCCTGTTCTCGATGCGCTCAGACTTCGTCCCGAACTGCGCCACATACCCACAATTGAATGACTTACTCAATCAACAATTCGTGCAGATCGGTGCGATGCAGCCTGAGGAATTGGTCAGTGCGATTGCACAACCTGCCTTGCGCGTGGGTTTGAAGATCGACCCTGACCTGATCGCGCAGATCATCAACGACATGAAAGGCGAACCAGGCGCATTACCACTGATGCAATTTGCGTTGAAAGATCTGTTCGATGCCGAGCAAGCCAAAGGCGGCATGATCGCCTTGACCTTGAGCGATTACTTGGAACATGGCGGCATCAATCAAGCATTGGAACGCCACGCCAATGCGTCATTGGAACAGTTGACCGATTCAGAAAAGGAATTGGCGCGGAGCGTCTTCAGCGGGTTGATCGAGATCGGGCGTGGCACACAGGATACACGCCGCACGGCGCTCTCGAATGAATTGATTCCCGCGGGGGCACAGGCGGACGCGGTGAAAGCCGTCGTGCAAAAACTTGCCAGTGCGCGCCTGATCACCACCGATGCGGCGACGGTCACCATCTCACACGAGAAGTTGATCGATGCCTGGCCCTGGTTGAAGAAGCTGGTCAATGAAAACCGCGATGTGATCGCCCTGCAAAACGAGATCGCCGCGGATGCCAAGGAATGGGAGGAGCACAAACGCGACTCAAGCTATTTGTATTCAGGGGCCAGATTGGTGAATGCCCGCGAACAACTCAAAGCCCATAAGCTGACTTTGAGCGGCACAGCCAACGATTTTGTGCAAGCCGGGTTCGCAAAACAACAGCGTGAACAACGCGCCAGAATATTTAGCATCGCGGGAGTCGTTGCCTTGATTATTGCTGGCATCGCATTCTTTTCTTATGTCTCTACAACTAATGCGAATAAGCTGGCTAAACAAAGTCAGAATTCGGCAAACACACAGGCAGTCATCGCCAACACTTCACAAGCCAATGCCGTAGCAGCGCAAAAAGCAAGCACTCTCGCGGTTTCAAATGAACAGCAAGCAAAAGATCAGGCAATTATAGCCCTGGCTCGCCAATTAGCAGCACAAGCGCAACCGTTATTTGCAAGCAAGCCGCAAATCGCTGTGCCAATGTCGGTTCAGTCCATGAGGTTGCACCCTTCAGTTGAAGCCGCTCATATCTTGCAGACGCCCTCTCTTCCACGTCAGATTGCCCACAAAACTCATAATGGACCTGTGCATTCTGTAGCCTTCAGTCCTGATGGCAAGTATGTAGTATCGGAGGGCTGCGATATATATGATCAATTAGATGTATGTGTTCAAGGATCTGCACGTGTTTGGTCAGTGACGACCAGTGAAGAAATCGCCAGCATGAAATATGAAGGTGACGCGTATACGGTCGCTTTCAGTCCTGATGGCAAGTATGTGGTTTCAGAAGGCTGCGATCAAAGAGATAGTAATAATGCTTGCGTTCTTGGTTCTGCCCGTGTGTGGGAAACAACCACGGGAAAAGAATTGTCGCGCATGACTCATAAGGGTTGGGTACTATCCGTCGCTTTCAGTCCGGATAGCAAATATGTAGCCTCAGGAGGCGCAGATAATATTGCTTATGTCTGGGAGGTAGCCGATGGCAAAAAAATCGCTACGCTGACTCACGAGAGTGCTGTTAGTTTTGTTATATTCAGTCCGGATGGAAAATCCATCGCTTCATCTGATAATACTGTTCATATATGGGATGCCGCCAACGGAAGCGAAACCCTTCATATTTCTCCTTTCTATGGCGGGGTATCATCTATGGCTTTCAGCCCAGATGGAAAATATCTTGCGGGAGGATTTGGTTTTGTACAACCCCGGGACCCTTGCATATGCGGTGGAGGTGGTGGGGGCGTTATTCAGATATGGGATACAACTACAGGGAAAGAAGTTACTCATATGGAAGTTGATGATGGCATATTAGCAATCTCCCTTAGTCCAGATGGCAAATATCTGGCAGCAGGCACCAGCGTCTGGGTAGTCGCCACGGGTACCGAAATCGCTCATTTGGCACTCAATGATAAGGTATTCTCAGTCGCCTTTAGTTCAGATAGCAAATATGTGGTTACGGGAAGCTATGACAATACAGCCCGTGTTTGGGAAGCAACTTCGGGTAAAGAAGTCGCCCGCATGACGCATGATGGATCTGTAAACTCAGCTGCCTTTAGCCCCGATGGAAAGTATGTGGTGTCAGGGAGTGCAGACGGTAATGTTCATGTATGGGTGGCACATCCGGAAGCAGATACTTCTAAATTTGTTCAATTTGATAATTATTCAAGTATTACGATTAGTCCGAATGGTCAGTTTTTTCTTTCTTCCATACTTTCATGTGAACAGTATGATAGTGACTTTAGTAATTGTTTATCTAGTTCCGCCAGTGTTTGGGAAGTGGCAACTGGTGAGCAAATCTCGCATATAGCGCTTGACAACGGGATTAACATTGTGGCATTCAATCCCAACAATCAATCTTTTGTTACTTCTACCGATTGTGCGCGCGATGCAGACAGCCGTTGTGTCTCAACTTCAGTCACCCTCTGGGAAGTAAAAACAGGTCAAAAAATCTGGACCATAGCACGAGACGGGTATATAAGTTCTATTGCCTTCAATCGAGATGGCCAATATCTTGTTTCGAGAGGCTGTGAGAGCTACGACTCCAGCAATAGCAATATTTGCCTTAGGAGCGTTGTATATGTATGGGATGCTACCACGGGTGAAGAGGTTGTCCACAAGAACTATGCTGGCGATACGAACTTTGCTGTTATTAGTCCCGATGGGAAATATATCGTCTCTGGCGGAGAGGATAAGGTTGCTCAATTGTGGATAGCACGTACTGGAAAAGAAGTTCTTCATATGGTGCACAATGATCCAATCGCCTCTGTTGCTTTCAGTCCAGATGGAAAGTATATTGTTGGAGTGGGTTGTGATACCCACAGCGAAAAAGATATATTTGGACTAACCTTTTGCACTCAAAGCTCTAGCATCATTTGGGCGGTAGAAACAGGCAAAGAAGTTGCCCACCTCACTCATAAAGGCGAGGTTCGTTCAACAACCCTTAGTCCTGATAGCAAATATGTGGTTTCTTTAGCATGCCTTCAGCATTCCGCTGACTCGCGTTGCACTCGAGCTGCATTGACTCTATGGAAGGCCAATACGGGCCAGACAGTTACTGAGATAGTTTACAATGGCGATGCCCTGGCATTGACATTTAGTCTTGATAATAGGTATATGGCGATAGGGGCTGTTGATGGAACAGTACGCATACTGGAAATAGCATCTGGTAAAGAACTCGTCCACATGACGCATGATAGTATAGTAAGCTCGGTTGCCTTCAGCCTTGATGGAAAGTATATTGTCTCGGGCAGTTGGGATAAGACAGCTCGTGTCTGGGATGTTACGACCGGCGATGAAATTGCGCGCATGGAACATAGTGACAACGTTTATTTGGTTGCAATCGATCCCACTGGAAAATATGTCATTTCGGCAGAGTCTACAGCAACGATCATTTGGGAGTGGCAGGCTGAGGATTTGATCTCGAATGCTTGTCAGCACATGCCGCGCAATTTTACCCGCGCCGAGTGGGAGAAATACATTGGAAATATTTTGCCCTATCAGGCAGTGTGTGAGAACCTATCCATTGAACCTGAGATATCTACCATCCCAACAGTTAGTCCCTAACAAAAGGGATCAAAATGTCTGAAGAAGATAACTCAAACAAAATCCAGGCAAACGACAACAGCGTTGCTGTTGGAAACCTCCGCGTCGATGGGTCAATAGAGGGCAACCTTACCATCGGCAACACCTATAACTATTCAACCTCTGAAGATGATGCGCCGATCTCCAGCGCAGAACTCAAAATAGGTCTCACGCGCTTCGCCGAATATCTCCCTGAACGTGCGCCAGTCTTACAGGAAAAGTTCACGTCCACCGCAAAGAAAATGCGTGCCACGCTCGGCGCGGAGTTAAATGCGCTTAGCCCCACACTCAAAACTCAACGCGAAGATACAGTCAACCAAATGAAGTTGATGTGCATGGAAGTGCTGGATATTTCCTTCCGCGCGCTGTGCACGGGTCAAAATCCGCCGCCGTATGATTCGCGTCCGCCGTTTTTAGGTATGGTTGCCTTCAAGCCCAAAGATAAGGAATTTTATTTTGGGCGTGATGTATTGATCCAAAAACTGGTCACGAAAATTAAAGCCCATCCCTTCCTGGCGGTCATGGGTGCGTCAGGGTCAGGAAAATCGTCGCTGGTAATGGCAGGCTTGATACCGGCGCTCGAGGCGCAAATGTCGTATCTCACGCCGTCCTCTGTCCCGCTGGATCGACTCCACACTGCACAGGAAAACGTCGAGAAGGATGTCGTCTATGTGGTGGATCAATTTGAAGAATTATTCACCCTCACGCGAGATACAAACATCCGCGAAACATTCATCAAAGAACTACTTGAACTCACGCAAACGAATCGCGTGGTCGTCACCATGCGCGCGGATTTTTGGGGCGAGGTTGCCTCATACAAAGATTTGAAGCAAGCCATGCAAGACCATCAGGAGTTGATCGCGCCGATGGATCCCGACGAACTGCACTCCGCCATGGAACAGCAAGCCGCGGCGGTTGGACTGCGTTTCGATGCGGCGTTGAGCGCCTCCATTCTTGAGGAGGTGCGAGGCGCGCCCGGCGCCATGCCGCTTCTGCAACATGCCTTATGGATGTTATGGAAGCGTCGTCATGGACTATGGCTCAAAGCGGAAGAATATCGCGCGTTTGGTGGAGTCAAGCAGGCGATCGCCAGCACTGCGGATGAAGTGTACGCCTCCTGCCTGGACGTTGAGCGGGATCGTGTTCAAAATATTTTTCTGCGTCTGACGCGGCTCGACGACAGCGGTGAGGGTCGCGATACGCGGCGGCGCGTGTTGATCGAAGATCTGTTCCCTGCAAATAGCGACTCCATCTCGACAACTCAATTGCTGAATAAACTTGCCGATGCGCGCCTGATCGTCAAGACCGACAAAGAAGTGGAAGTGGCACACGAAGCTCTCATCCGCCACTGGAGCCGGTTAACGCACTGGCTAAACGATGACCGCGACAACCTACGTCTGCGTGAAGACGTCAGCGAGGATGCTCGGGAATGGGAAAAGTTAGACCGCGATGAGTCTTTGCTCAATCATCGTGGTGGGCGACTCGAACTTGCGCTCACCATGAGTCAGAATCCGCGCTATCTGTTGAATCCCATTGAACAGGCATATTTGAATGCCTGTGTGGATGTCCGCGAACGGGCGCGGATCGAAAAGGAACAGCAACAACAGCGCGAGTTGATGGCTGAAAGACGCATTCGCAAAGTGACGATGGGCATGCTGGTGATAGCCGCACTGCTTATCGTTTTTCTCGGCTACTTCAGTTACGCTCCCATTCGAAACTTGTTTTTACGCCAGCAGGCAATGGCAAGCGGAATGGTTGATATTCCAGCCGGTGATTATCTGCTTGGAAAACAATTGGAGCCTGAAGATAATCCTTCCGATTTCCTACCCTACGATACCTACCCGATGGGGTCTTTCTCGATTGACCCATATCCAGTCACGAATAAGCGTTACGTATTCTGCATTCAAGCGGGTGCTTGCTCCCGTCCAGACGCGCTGCAATCAGAATATGCAGATCCCGCTCATGGCGACAAACTTGTGGTTAATATTACAGCTATCGATGCGGCTGAGTTTTGTGCCTGGCTCGGATTACGTTTACCCAGTGAGAAAGAATGGGAAGTTGCCGTACGCAAACAAGCATTTAGATCAATCAGCCCTGACGCCCTCACCGACGTCCCCAGTTTCTATGAATGGACGATCACGCCCTACGACCTAAACGAAGCAGAATGGACAGATATCTCTACAGATCCGCCTGAATGGATTACGCAGAAAGGAGGTCAACTTATTGAAACATTCGAAGAATATATTCATTATCGGCAGGACCAGCTTTCAACGCTGCCAGACACCACAACTGGATTTCGGTGCGTCAATAATCAATAATTATTTTCCAACTGGAGGCAGAAATGACAAAAAAGACTCTAAAAGATGGGAAAGATTTTCCCATTACTCATAAATTTAAGAAGAAAGGCACGATAACTTGCCAGGTCACATCAGGCAGCGTGAAGATCACGCTAAATGGCGGCGCATCCAATACCTATGGTGGAAACCAAGGACTCGCGTCTCCCTTCAAAAAGACCAAGGATGAATCCAATCAAGAATGGACCGTGAAAGTGGAAAAAAATGATGATAAAGCCGGGGTGAATTTTAACGCGCCTGACTAGCAGTAACCGAGATGTCCGGTGAATTTTAATGCGCAGCCGCATGAAAACCAATTAAGTTTGTAAGGAGTTCAAAATGGCAAATCCAACAGCTATTACGATTAATCATGAAGGGGATGACACAAAAACATACGCTGAGACATGGGTATTCTTAAATCCCAATGAGGCTAAAGTAAAATGCAGCGTCATAAAAGGAAAAGGTGAGATCTCTTTATATAAGAATGACGTGTGGATTGGACAAACGTATACGCTGTCGAAAGGGCCGACCGACCCAGATACCATCTATATGAACACAAACACTACGTCAACGAATAAAAAAAATCCCTCCAAATTGACAATTGAAGAGGGTGACACCTTGAGGAGTATAGCGCTCCGCTATGGCGTCAAAGAGAAGGATATTACTTATGAGGACGGCAATGAAATAAATAACCTCCAACCGGGAGATGTGGTAAAAATTCCTCCAAGTAAATGGGCGTTATATTTGGTGGCGTTGAATCATGGTAGCAATGAATTTGAAGTGGAATTGGTAGCACCGGAAGAGGAGTAGAGGACAGCTAGAAACGGCGGATGCTTTGTTGAACTTACCGCCATATCGTGGACAGACAACATTGAAACGAAAAAGCACCCATTTAGCAGGGTGCTTTTCGAAAGGATATTAAGCTTTTATTCCCTCGGTATTCCCACCTGGATCATCCCATCCACCACCTTTACCGGATATGCAGGGATATCCACTACTGCAGGTAATTGTGTGGCTTTGCCGGTCTGCACATCGAACTCGCCGCCGTGACGCGGACAGACTACAGTGAAGCCTTCCAAATCTCCATCGCCAACGGGACCATCATCGTGAGAGCACACGTCACCGATGGCAAAGAGTTGACCAGCGATGTTGAAGATCACGAGCGCTTTGCCTTCCACCTCAATAAACAAACGCTCGCCATTCGGAAGTTCGGAGGCGGGCGCGATCTCTACATATTCAATTTTCGATTCTTCTATTTTTTTATAATCAAACATTATTAATCCACCAAATCATCACTGGCTTCACCCAGCCCATACACGCCTGCTTTCAATACTTTGAGCGAAAGCAACGCGCATTTCAAACGGACGGGTCCTAAGTCAATGCCAAGTAGTTCGAGAACATTATCTTTATTGAGCTGCTTGATTTCCTCGAGTGGCTTGCCAATGATCGATTCGATCAACAGGTCCGCGGAGGCTTGGGAGATGGCACAACCATGCCCATCAAAACGCGCATCGGTAACAACACCATCTGCGCCGACTCTCAAATCAATTTGGATATGGTCACCACACAAAGGGTTGTTATCCGCAAAGGATATATCATGGGGGTCAAGCTTGCCGCGGTAACCCGGGTTCTTATAATGTTCGATGATAATTTCTCGATATAGATCGTCCATTTCACGCCTTAGCTCTGTTTAGAAGAATAAATGTCTTGTTATCCGTGCAACCCATTGCGTTGATCAGTTCCTGGTTGTCAAAACCATCAAGGGTCTGCAATATATTCATGGCATCAGTTTCGCCAGTGACACCCATTGGAAATGAGATCGTAGATATCCCATCTGACAAATACCAAATTACATCTGTGCCGAAGGGACCCGAATCGTTCGTTTCAATGGCAATCCCTTGTATATCTTTGAGACGAATACGCTGGATATCCTGGTTTGGGTCAACAACTTCAAGAATGTCTGTCAGGATCTTGACCTGCCATCTTTCCTCGTACATGCTTTACCCGAACATTTTCTTCACTTTATAGATACCGTTCACCAGCAGATCCACTTCTTCTTTCGTGCTATATAAATAGAAAGAAGCGCGGCTCGTAGCGGGGATGCCAAATTTCTCATGCAGAGGCTGGGCACAGTGATGACCTGCTCTCACCGCGATCCCATCTTTATCAAGGATCTGCGCCACATCATGCGGATGTACGCCTGCGAGCGTGAACGCCGCCACACCACCCTTATGCTGGGCATCGGGACCAAACAGTTTTACCCCTGGAATTTCTTCCAACCGTTCGAGCGCGTATTCTGTGATCTCGTGTTCGTGTGCGGCAATATCATCCATGCCGATGGTATTCAAATAATCAACAGCCGCGCCAAAGCCAACGGCTTCAGCAATGGCAGGCGTCCCAGCTTCAAATTTATAGGGCAACGTATTCGCTCTAAACGAACGCAGTTTCACTTCTTTGATCATGTCACCGCCGCCCAAAAATGGCGGCATCTTTTCGAGCAGATCTTGTTTACCATACAACGCGCCAATGCCGGTAGGTCCGCACATTTTATGGGCGGAGAAGGCAAGGAAGTCTGCGTCGAGAGCTTGCACGTCCACTTTCAAGTGCGGGACAGATTGCGCAGCGTCGACCAAAGTCACCGCACCGGATTCATGCGCCAGTCGGATGATCTCTGCGGCGGGATTGATCGTTCCCAGCACGTTGGACATATGAGTAAACGAGACCAGTTTCGGGCTTCGGGAAAGAAGCGCTCTATACACATCCAGATCTAGCAAACCAGATTCGGTCACAGGGATGAAATCCAATTCGATGCCACGCTCCGCTTGCAGCATATGCCACGGCACGAGATTGGAGTGGTGCTCCATTTCCGTGAGAATGACAAGGTCGCCGGATTTTAAATTGGCACGCGCCCATGAGTATGCCACGAGATTAATAGACTCGGTCGTATTGCGAGTATAGATGACCTGCCGCGCAGATGCCGCATTGATGAACTTTGCGATCTTCCCACGTGCGCCTTCATACATGGCAGTGGCTTCTTCAGCCAGTGTGTGCACACCACGATGAATGTTGGCATTCGAACGCCGATAGTAATCATTCATCGCTTCGATGACCGCCCAAGGTTTTTGCGATGTGGCGGTCGAATCAAGATAAACCAGCGAGACACCTTTGGAGGTCTCACGCTGGAGAATGGGAAAATCTTTACGGATTTCGTTTACATTGAGGGACATGGCGTGAATACACAGGTAAACATGTACACACGTAGGCGGAAAAATTCAGTTACCTGTTTATCTCTCTACGTGTATACCTGCCCTAATAATCAGGGATGATCTTGATTTCTTTTTTGGCTGACGATTTCTTGCCAGCTACGGGCTTGATGTGTTCAGAGTTCAATGGATACCACAGGATACGATCAGGAACCATCCAGCCATCGGTCAGAAACACATTGGAGCGAAACTGCACTGCGACCATTTTGTTATCAACTTGAACAACAATACCGTTGATCCAGCCGCGAATACGGTCCTTGTTCTTTTCGTGGTCACAATATACATCAACAGTATCGCCTACTTGAAAATCATGGGTTATGCCGGGCGCTTTCATGAAATTGTACTGAGGGATGCGCAACCCCTTGGAGTGTCTGCGCTCGATCGGAGCATTGGACACTACGATCTTATGTACGACCTTGACCTTACCTGATGAAGCAGATTTCGATTTGGTAGTTGGCTTGTCTTTTACCGATGCGGAAGATTTTGCATTACCCAGCACAATGCTCTTTGGCTTTTTCACTTCGGCACTCTTTGCCTTGGCAGGGTTCGACTTCGTCTGAGGCTTTGCTTTGCTTTTTGTCTTTGCGGTCATGAAATTCTCGATTCTGATTAAGCCATTTTATCGGCAATGTATTGCTGGAAGCGCTCACGCACACCTTCAAACGGAATACGCTGGAAGATCGGGTCAAAGAAACCCTCCACGACGATCTTCTCGGCTTCAGCCTGCGGAATACCGCGTGATTTCAAATAGAAGAGCGGCTCCTGCTCTAGTTTACCAACCGTTGCGCCATGTGTACAGCGTACATCATCGGCGAGAATCTCCAGACCGGGGATCGAATCCGCACGGGCTTGATCGCTCAAGACCAAATTGCGATTCGCCTGATAACCATCGGTCTTTTGGGCGTCTTTCGCCACATAGATCATACCCTGCCATACCGAACGGCTCTTGCCTTTCAACGCGCCCTTGAACAACAAATCACTCGTTGTGTGCGGCGCCAGATGATTCTGTTGTGTATCATGGTCAAGATGCTGGTTGCCATCGGTAAAATAGAAACCAGACATGCGTCCCACTGCACCTTCGCCAGCCAGATCAAGCTCAGTGAAATTCTTTGTGATACGTGAACCGATCGCGCCGAAGATCCAATCAAGATTGCCGCTGCGTTCCACGCGTGCGCGCTCATGACTGAAGTTCCAGACGTGACGTCCCCAAGATTGCAGTTCGACGAATTTCATCGTTGCATTTTGCAAGACCTGGATCTCGACGATTCCCGCGTGCATCGAGTTTGTTCCTGTTTCATCAGGCGAGGCCGACTCGTGAACATACGTTACCGAAGCACCCTCATCCACCAGGACAAGGATATGCGAGACGTGCGCAATGTCTGCGCCAGGTCCCCACAGCACAGAATGGAGTGGCTCTTCAACGATCACGCCCTTAGGCACATACAACACCACGCCATTTTGCGCAAAAGCACCAGCCAACGCAGAGAATTTTCCTTCTTCCACGTTGACAGTCTTGCCGATCATTCTTGCTAGCAATTCGGGATGTTTTTGTTCAGCAGTTTTTAAGTCCGTGAAGATAACGCCCTTCTTCGCGAGTTTTTCATCAAGGTCAACTTTTACGCCACCGGGAGTGAGAACAATTTGTCCACCGTGTTGGTCAGCCGTAAGTGGCTTGAGCAAATCTTCGCGGACAGGCGGCAGGTCGTTGAACGCGCCGTCGGCAGCGAACTTGAATTTTTCCACAGGCAGGTTATGAATGTCGGTACGACGCCAGGCTTCCTCAGTCGTAACGGGGAGAGAATGCTTTTTGAAAGCGGACCAGGCTAAGGCACGGTATGAAGCGACTGAGTCCGCAGGATTGCTTCGCTTATCGCCTGCGGCGCGAATATCAGATTCAGCAAAGGTAAAATCTTTTGCGGTGGATTCAGTCCGTCGAGTTCTTGAAACAACTACTTTTGGTTTTTCCTGCATATTAGCCAATCGATCCTTCCATTTGCAATGCGATCAAGCGATTCATTTCGACGGCGTATTCCATCGGCAATTCTTTGATGAGCGGTTCAATGAAACCGGAGACGACCATTGTTGTAGCTTCTTCTTCACTCAGACCACGGGACATGAGATAGAAAAGTTGCTCCTCACCCACTTTGCTGACCGAGGCCTCATGACCGATGGTCACATCATCTTCATCAATCTCGATGGTGGGATATGTATCAGAGCGCGAGCGCGGGTCAAGCAACAGCGCATCGCAAACCACATTGGATTTGACTCCCTTAGCGCCTTTATAAACTTTAACCATGCCGCGATAAGAAGCCCGCCCGCCACCTTTGCTGATGGATTTGGACGTGATCTTGCTGGTGGTGTTCGGCGCAAAGTGCATCATCTTACTGCCTGCATCCTGTGTTTGACCAGGACCGGCAAAAGCCATGGAAAGCATTTCGCCGCGTGCACCGGGCTCCATCAAATAACAGGATGGGTATTTCATCGTGAGCTTTGAGCCAAGGTTCGCGTCCACCCATTCGTGTGAGGCGTTGGCAAAAACTTTGGCGCGTTGGGTAACGAGGTTGAACACGTTAGTGGACCAATTTTGGATGGTCGAGTAACGTGAGCGCGCATCTTTCTTCACAATGATCTCGATCACACCGGAGTGGAACGAGTTGGTCGTATACTGCGGCGCAGTACAGCCTTCCACATAATGCACTGAGGCACCTTCATCAACAATAATGAGCGTGCGTTCGAACTGTCCAACATTGGCAGTGTTGAGGCGGAAATATGCCTGCAAAGGCAAATCTACTTTGACACCTTTCGGCACATAAACGAATGAGCCACCTGACCAAACAGCCGAGTTCAATGCAGCGAATTTGTTATCTTCGGGCGGAATAACAGTCCCGAAATATTCTTTGAAGAGGTCAGGATATTGTTTAAGACCATCTTCAATGGAAAGGAAAATCACACCCTGCTTTTCAAGATGTTCCAAAATGGAGTGATACACCATTTCAGATTCATATTGCGCACCTACGCCTGCCAAAAATTTTCGTTCAGCTTCGGGGATGCCTAATTTGTCAAATGTATTCTTGATATCATCTGGAACATCGTCCCAGGATTTTTCGCTTTTTTCAGTCGGCTTGACGTAATAGTAAATTTCGTCGAAGTTGATCTCGTCAAGTGACGGTCCCCAATTTGGCATCGGGCGAGCCATATAATGCTCAAGAGCCTTCAAGCGGAAATCGAGCATCCACTGTGGTTCTTTTTTCATGCGCGAAATATTCTCGACCACCTCGCGCGAAAGTCCGCGTTCAGATTTAAACACGTAATTGTCATCACGGTCGTGAAAACCGTATTTGTATTCACCAATATCTTCCAGGATTTTTGCATCTTCAGACATAATGTCTCCAAATTCTTTAACCGCTAAGGTTAAGCAATCTCTTCATACTTCTCGCGTACCCAGTCATAACCCTGGTCTTCGAGATGCAGAGCCAGATCGGGTCCGCCAGATTCGACGATCTTTCCATCGAGCATGATGTGGACAAAGTCTGGCTTGATGTAATTCAACAGGCGCTGATAATGCGTGATGACTAGGACGCCGAGGTCAGGTCCAGAAAGAGCGTTGACACCTTCTGCGACAATGCGCAGCGCGTCAATATCCAAGCCGGAATCTGTTTCATCCAAAATGGCGATCTCTGGCTTGAGCGTTGCCATCTGCAAAATCTCAGCACGCTTCTTTTCACCACCCGAAAAGCCATCATTGAGATAACGGCCTGCAAAAGCTTGATCCATTTTCAACATTGCCATCTTCTCTTTGAGCATCTTACGAAATTCAGGGATGGGCATGCCTTTATCTTCAGGATTCGCTGCACGGCGGCGAGCATTGATTGCTGTACGCAAAAAGTTGGCGACGGTCACGCCTGGGATGGCAACAGGATACTGAAACGCCAAAAAGATACCGGCGCGGGAGCGTTCATCTGGCTCAAGTTCCAAAACATTCTGACCTTTGAAGATAATCTCACCCTCGGTCACGGTGTAATTGGGATGCCCCATGAGAGTGTATGCCAAAGTGGACTTGCCCGTGCCGTTCGGTCCCATAATGGCATGGATTTCACCCTGATTAATGGTGAGCGAAAGCCCCTTGAGAATTTCCTTATCTTCGATATTGACGTGCAAATTCTTGATTTCGAGTTGCGACATGCGTGTTTGCTCCTAATTTTTAAGCCAATACTGGCGTTTTTATCTTAGCGGTGGCATTATAGCAGGGCTAGGAGGAAAAGTCAATATTTATGATATTTCTCTAGTATATTGACAATACTCAAGGTGACAGGTATACTCCCGCCTATGAAAAGTACGAAAGACAAGATTCTCCAAACCCTGCTCCGCAAGCCCAGAGTGACCATTAATGAGCTGGCTGAGGCGGTAGGTATCAACGCGATTTCAGTACGCCATCACCTGACCAATCTTACGGCCGAAGGGCTCATTTCCGCGGACGAAGAACGTCACGGTGTGGGACGTCCGCGCCTGGTGTATTCACTCACCGAAGATGGCATGGAAAAATTCCCCACGAAATATCTGCGCCTCACCACGCGTCTTTTGGACCAGATGAAGGACTCCATGCCCGGACCTGTGGTGGCAAAGTTATTCAGCCAGATCGCAGAAGACATGGCAAATGAATATTCAGATCAGATGAAGGGTCTCAGCATGGAAGAGCGGTTGGACTTCGTCAAGGAAATGCTTGCCCGCGAAGGCTTTACCGTGGAATGGGAAAAGAAAGGCAGTGACTATCAGATCCATGAGATCTCCTGCCCCTACTACCAGATCGGTATCGCACATCCTGAAGTCTGTACGGTAGATCAAACTCTCATTTCAAAAATGCTTGCATTACCCGCCAGCAAAGTTCAATGCATTTTGGACGGTGGCGCGCATTGCACGTATGTAATTCATCCCACCGCAGTAAAAAATTAAATTATTTGAGGAACTATGACCGAAGAAACAATCAACGAAATCAAGTGGACCATCCACGACACCCATCCTGAGCTCGTCAAACAAGCGCGCGAAAAGCTTTCAGAAGTGGTCGACCCCGAAATCGGAATGCACATTATCCAGTTGGGATTGGTACGCGACATTTCCATTGACAATGGCATTGCGCACGTGAAGATGATCCTTACCACCCCATTCTGCCCGTATGGTCCCGCGATGATCGAAATGACCAAAGCCAAAGCTGTCGAAGGACTCAACATGCCTGTCACCATCGAAATGGGCATGGATGTGTGGGACTTTGCCATGATGGAAGACCCGTCTGCATTGGACTGGGGTATGTACACGTAAGTTAGTCGAGTAGTCGCTAGTCGGCTTGTCAAATATAGTCAAAAGAAAAGACGCCATCCACAAGAACAGCGTCTTTTTTGATTCATTCTTTATTCACTATTCGCTCTTCTTCCAGTGCATGGCATTTGGTTGCTCACCCTCTGCAAAACCCGAAATGATGATCAAAGCGTTCGTCACGGTCTTACCGGCATTTCGCCACTTATGTCTCAATTGGGATGCAAACAATAGGCTATCGCCCGCGACCAGATGAAATACTTCTTTTTCCACTTGATAATCCAACTCGCCGCGTAAACAAAATATGAACTCATGCCCTGTATGTGTGATGGAATGAGGTCCACTTGTCGCACCGCTTTCCATGGTCAGCATAAAAGGTTCCACGCGCCCAACAAACTGCTCGCCACCCAGGGCTTCAAAAATGCCGCGCGTGAAGGACATGCGTGTGCGTTCATCAGACTTTAGAAACACAACTTGTTTCTTATCCGATTCGGGTCCAAAGAATGCCGTGATCGAAATCCCCATGGCATCAGACAACTTATATAACGTACTCACCGAAGGTGATGTCTTTCCGCGCTCGATCATACTCAGCGCATTTGCGGAAAGTCCGCTTTTGGTTGCCAGTGTCCGCATGGAAATATTACGCGCCTCGCGTAATTCCTTGAGCCGTGCCCCCACATCGATGGAAGCTGCTTCGCGTTGATAAGTGACCATGATATCTCCTGTAATTAGACCAAAACAAGCCAAATTATACCCCAACTATATATGACATTAAACACAAATTAATATGACACCAAGCACTATTGTACAAACCGTCACAAATGTATGATAGGGATACAAATATGCGTTTATACGAATATAGGCAAGGACAACATGGTCAACCAAACTCTTAAACAGGAAATCTCCCAACTCGAAGCCGATTTTTGCTTCGCCCTCTCAGACCCCAACCGCATCTTGATGCTCTATGCGCTCAGCGAGAAGCCTCTCAATGTAACCGAACTCACCCATGAACTTGGGTTGAATCAGCCCACTACATCGAGACATCTCAAAGTGATGCGCGAGCGGGGCTTGGTACAAACTGTCCGCACTGGCACCACGGTTACTTATCATCTTTCAGACCAAAGACTTATTCAGGCGCTTGATCTTTTGCGATCCGTTATGCGGGATCGTTTAACCGAGCGTGCCAGCCTGATCAATGAAATCGCATAGGAGAATATTTTGATGAAGAAGCGCTTCCCCTCTTGGACTTTGGGACTGCTCGGCATCCTGTTAGTGATCCTAGTCCCGGTCCTATACTACATCCCACGCGGCAACACGCCTTCCACCAATCCCGCGGATTATTTGCCCGAACACCCTGTCCACGTGGATCACAAGGACATTATCAAAGGCGAATTCAAAACGGGACAAGATGTGACTCGCGCCTGTCTTGAATGTCACGAAGACGCTGCAACCGAATTCATGAAAACCACACACTGGACTTGGGAATCAAAATCCTTCGATGTCCCCTGGCGTGACGATGACGTGACCATTGGCAAGATCAACCAGATCAACAACTTCTGCATCGGCTCACAAGGCAACGAAAACAAATGCATGTCCTGCCATGCCGGTTATGGCTGGGAAGAAGGCAAAGTCGCCGAGCAAAGCAATCCAAATAATGTAGATTGTCTTGCCTGCCATGCCGATACTGGCTTATATGGCAAAGGCTTGTTCGGTAATCCCGCCGATGGCATCGACCTTCTCGCCGCGGCAAAATCTGTCCGTGTACCGACTCGCGAGAACTGCGGCAAATGTCACTTCGATGGCGGCGGTGGAAACGGCGTCAAACACGGTGACCTGGATGAGAGTCTATACTTCCCCTCCCAAAGTCTCGATGTCCACATGGGCAGTGACCTCAACATGCAATGCACCGACTGCCATGTCACAACTGATCATCAAATTCTTGGACGCATGATCGCAGACAATTACACCATTGATCCCAAAGAACAAGTTTCCTGCGAACAATGCCACGTGAATCAAAAGCATGAAGATGAGCGTATCAACACCCATCTCGCTTCGGTCGCGTGTCAAACCTGTCACATTCCAGCCATGGCATTGGAAGATCCGACCAAAGTAACCTGGGATTGGTCACAAGCCGGTCAGGAAGGTCGCACCGACGATCACTTCACATATCTCAAGATCAAGGGTGAATTCACCTACGAAAAGAATTTCAAACCCACCTATCTTTGGTTCAACGGGGACAACGAATATCGCTACATCCTCGGCGACAAGATCGACCCGAACAACGTCACTTACATCAACAAACCTGCTGGCGATATCAACGACCCGAACGCCAAGATCTTTCCATTCAAATTACACATTGCCAAACAACCCTACGACACCATCAACAACTATTTACTGCAACCCGTCACCTCCGGCAAAGGTGGCTTCTGGACAACCTTCGATTGGAACAGCGCCTTTGAGCTTGCGGCTCCGATCACGGGTCTCGATTACAGCGGTCAATACGGCTTCACCGAAACCTACATGTACTGGGCAACCACGCACATGGTCCAGCCCGCCACCGAAGCCTTGCAATGCGAATCCTGCCACGGCGCTGATAGCCGCCTGGATTGGGAAGCTCTCGGTTATCCCGGTGATCCCATCGAATGGGGCGGGAGAAAATAACATGAAACGATATTTACTCATCACTGGACTTCTCGTCCTCGCCCTCACATTTGGGATACGCTCCGCTCTTGCCCAGCCCGAACCTGCTCCTATCCAACAAGCCTCCGTCCTTCACCCAACCTTTGCTCTGCTTGATCTGGATGGCAAAAATGTTTTGGAAACCGGCGGCGCAGTCTCCACTATGCAAACCTGCGGACAATGTCACGATACCGAGTTCATTCAAGGACATGCCTTCCATTCAGACTTGGGATTAAGTGATTACACAGAAACAGGCGAACTGAATTCCAGCACCGGCTTATTCGGAAACTGGGACCCACTCACCTATCGCTATCTTTCTCAAGCTGGCGATGAACGCCTTGACCTATCCACGGCTGAATGGATTCAGCTGAACGGCAACCGCATCGTCGGCGGTGGACCTGCGGACACATCTCGCAACGGCGGATCACTTTCAAACGTCGCAGCCGATGCGACCAATCCCGAAGCCAGCATCTTGAATGCAGGCACGCCCACAGCCTGGGACTGGACTCAATCTGGCACCCTGGAAATGAACTGTTTCCTGTGTCACTTCGAAAATCCAAATAACGACGCCAGAATCACAGCCCTGCAAAATGGTGACTTTGCATCTGCAAACATGGCGACTCTGCTTGAAACCGGAATAGTAGTTCATTCGCTCATCAATCAAAACAGCATAGCCTATTCAAAAAATGCCTTTGACACGAACGGCGAACTTAAGCCTGAGTTTGTAAAAATTCAAGATCCCACCAACGCCAACTGTGCAGCCTGCCATGGCGAAGTGCATACGGATACAACGCAACCACTGACGATCAATTCTCTGGATCTCAACAATCCTCAAACTGCAACAACAGGGCAGGTTATCTCCGCACAGAAAATTTCCGACTCCGGTATCAACGTGAGCAATAAGAACGAACTCAATCGCTCATGGGATATTCACGCCGAACGACAACTCAAATGTACAGATTGTCACTTCGCTGTAAACAATCCTGCTCATGCACTGGAAATTCAAGGCTCAAATCCTGAGCATCTCGTCTACGATCCACGTACTTTGGAGATCGGTGAATATCTCGAAAAGCCCGATCACAACTTTGCCCGTGGTGAAAGCGCACAATTCAACGTTGCACCAGAACTCAAAGGGACCATGCGCCGTTGTGACTCCTGTCACGACGCCAGCAAGGGACATAGCGATTGGCTTCCTTATATTGACAAACACATGTCGGCAGTTGCCTGCGAAACCTGCCACATCCCGCAGATGTACGCGCCTGCCATCGAGTCTTACGATTGGACTGTGCTCACTCTCGACGATCAGCCAATCAAATCGTATCGTGGCGTGGAAGGTGACCCCAATCAAGTCACATCATTGGTAACAGGCTACAAACCCGTCCTGCTTAACCGCACCAACATTGATGGCGACAAACTGCTTACGCCATATAACCTCATCACAACTTATTACTGGGTCTATGATGATGCCAACGGTAACAAACGCCCCGTTCGGCTCTTTGACCTGGAAACTGTCTTCTTCGAAAATGACTCTTACACAGCTGATATTGTCTCTGCATTCGATACAAACAGCGATGGCTCATTGAATAACGACGAACTTAAAATCGACTCTTCTGCAAAAGAAGAACTTGTAAAAGCGAAATTTATTTCGCTCGGACTCAACAATCCGCGCATCGTAGGTTTGACTCAACCTTATAGCATCAACCATAACGTCGCTCGCAGTGACTACGCGGTCAATGACTGCAAAGTCTGTCACAATGATGAGTCACGTGTTTCGCAACCAATCAAGTTATCTGATTACGCCCCGAACGGAACGCTGCCAGTCTTCGATACTGCCAACAATGTCAACGCCTCTGGCGAGATCGTCAAAGGTGACGAAGGCGCAATTTACTACAACCCCGTCCCTGCTAATGACAAGATGTATGTGTTTGGCTCCAGCCGCATCATTTGGATCGACTGGCTCGGCGCGCTGATGTTCGTGGGTTCGCTCTTAGGTGTGATCGGGCATGGGACACTGAGATACTTCTCGTCACGAAAGCAGGTGAAAGTCGAGAAAAGAACCGAACGGATCTATATGTACGAATCCTATCGCCGCTTCTGGCATTGGCTGCAAACCTCATCCATCATCATCCTGTTATTCACAGGCTTGATCATTCACAGACCCGATATCTTCGGCGTCTTCTCGTTCCGCGGAGTTGTGACAGTACACAATGTGATCGCTGCCATCCTTGTGATCAATGCGGTGCTTTCGATCTTCTATCACGTTGCAACAGAACGCATGCGCGAATATATCCCGCATCCTTACGGCTTCTTTGACGATGCGATCATTCAGGCAAAGTATTACATTTCGGGAATCTTCAAAGGCGATGGTCACCCATTCGAAAAGCAACCCGATAGCCGCATGAACCCGATCCAGAAGATGACTTATTTCGGCATCTTGAATGTGTTGCTGCCGCTGCAGATCATCACCGGCGCGCTGATGTGGGGCGTGCAGAGGTTCCCTGAATTTACGAATGCCCTTGGCGGACTGTCCTTCCTGGCACCGTTCCATTCACTCGTGGCATGGACATTCGGCACCTTCATCATCGTGCACGTATATATGACCACCACCGGCGCAACGCCGTTGGAAGCCATGCGCGCTATGGTGACTGGTTATGAAGAAGTGGAAGTGCATGCGCACGCAGAAGTAAAGAAAGAAAAGAAGGAGAAAAAATAATGACAACCGCTCCTGTTACAAAGAAAAGTATTTTTAATCGTCCTGAAAAAGCATATGTCCACCCTTACCTTGGCGGCATAATCCTGGGAATCGTGTTATTCCTGGCTTTCTTCCTAACGGGAAATGGACTCGGCTCTTCAGGCGCTACCAGCCGCATCGATGCGCTAATCGTTGACTCGATCTCCCCTTCCCACGTGGATAACAATCCCTATTTATTGAAGATGGCAGGCGGAGATAAAAACCCACTCGATGATTGGATTCTGCCAGTGTTCATCGGCGCACTATTAGGCGGTTTTTCCTCTGGATTGTTCAATGGACGTCTCAAGTTCATGACCACCAAGGGACCAAACATCTCCAATCGCACGCGTTGGTTGATGGCATTCCTGGGCGGCACGCTATTCCTGTATGGCGCACGCATGGCGCGCGGCTGTACATCAGGTCAGGCACTCTCGGGCGGCGCAACGCTTTCGGCTGGCTCGTGGGTCGTCATGTTCGCCATCTTCGGCGGCGCATATGGGCTGGCATATTTTGTAAGAAAGTTATGGAATTAGGAGGACGCAATGAACTTCCCTCTCCCTGAATTTATCGCAGTAAGCGCCGCAAACCCGTGGACGTATGTACTCTTCGGTGTCATCGGCTTTGCGTTCGGCTTCGCGCTTGAAATGTCCGGCTTTGGCGATTCACGTAAACTCGCCGCCCAGTTCTACTTCACCGAATTGACCGTGCTCAAGGTGATGTTTACCGCCATCGTCACCGCCATGGTTCTGCTCTTTGGCGCAGTGGGACTTGGCATTCTCGATTTTAGCCAGGTATGGGTCAACCCAACTTATCTGTGGTCTGGCATCCTTGGCGGACTCATTATGGGCGTCGGCTTCATCGTTGGCGGTTTCTGCCCAACCACGTCACTGGCATCTGCATCAACAGGCAAGATCGATGGCATGTTCTTTATGTTGGGCGGTTTTGTGGGTGCCTTCCTCTTTGGCGAGACCGAGCAATACTTTACCCAGTGGTATAACAACGCCGGTTACTTCGGTCGTCTCACACTCGATCAAGTTTTTGGTATCCCGATGGGCTGGGTGGTATTGCTGGTTGTATTGATGGCGCTCTTCATGTTCTGGGGCTCCGAACAATTGGAACGCATCGTCGGCAAAAAAGATATGAGCAAGGAACCTAAACTGCGCATCGCTGGCGCAGGCGTGCTCGTTGCTTTGGCGCTTGGTATAGTCTTGATCGGTCAACCCAGCTTCGAACAAAAATATAGCAAGGTGACTTTCAATCGCGAGATCGATGGGCAAAAAGTTGCTGTCGATGCTGATACCGCGCTTGCCAAAAGACTCATGCAGATCACGCCCGCTGAAGTATTCAAAACCAAATACACCCAGAGCATCAATCTCGTCATGCTGGATGTCCGCCCTGAATCAGATTACAACCTATATCACGTCAATGGCGCCTTGAACGTTCCACTGGATAAATTGTCACGCATCATTCCTGACCTTCTCACTGAACCGCCTTCGAATAGCGTATTCGTACTCATGAGCAATGACGAGACCGCCGCTACCGAAGCTTGGAAACTGCTAGTCGCTTCATCGGTGCCGAACGTCTACATTCTTGAAGGCGGTATCAACAACTGGATCGCCTTCTTTGGCGAGGGTGAAGACTTCCAATCCGCTTCATCAACCGACGATGATCAACTGAAATACATCTTCCCCGCTGCGTTGGGAAACAACTACGAATCCTGTGATCCCAATCCACAGGAATATGAAGATCTTGACTTCGAAGCCAAGATCAAACTCGAATTGAAGCGTGATAAAAGCGGCGGAGGTTGTGGGTAAAAGCGAAAGTAGACCGGTAAATACGTTTACACGTAAACAACAAAAAGAAGTCCCCATCAAAATGATGGGGACTTCTTTCATCTTTCTTCTTTCCTGGTTTATTCTTCCGTGATCGTCACGCTCTCTATTGAATCGCCCGTAAAGGTTGGGCTGGTATTCGGGTCACGGCGCGTGATCGCATTGACTACATCCATGCCTTCGATAACCTGTCCAAAGATGGTATAGCCGCCGTTCAATTGCGGGGTTTCTACAAACGTGATAAAGAACTGACTGCCGTTCGTATCGCGTCCAGCGTTCGCCATGGCGACAACGCCAGCTTTATCAAAAGTCAGGTCACTATCTTCGTTGACAAATTGATAACCGGGACCACCCATCCCAGTGCCAGTTGGGTCGCCGCCTTGTGCCATGAATCCATCCAACACACGGTGGAAAGTCACACCATTGAAATAGCCTTCGCGTGCAAGAAAAACAAAACTATTCACGGTTCTCGGCGCTTTATCAGGATAAAGCTGAATGACGAACTCGCCGCCCGTTGCCATTCTGATGGTGGCAAAATACTGCTTGCTTACATCGATCGTCATTTCTGGTTCTGCAGAATACTGCTTGGATGTAACTTGCGGCGCATCCACAGGTGGGACAGTAGCTGCGGCAGCCTCAGTCGCAACTGGCTCAACTGGAGGCGTCGCTTCCTTGGGACTAAACACCCAAAAAGCGGCAACCACCAGGATCAAAACACCCACTACGGCCGCAATTTGGGTATTCTGTGCTTTCTTTGCTTGCGCCTTTTGCTCACGGATCTGTTCTCTTTTGGTTGGCATACTAATTCACTTCTCCTTAAATTTTTTCTAAATTCTAACAGCATTTAGTTTGCGGCACGGATCATCTCATTCAATTCCCGTACCCGGGTGGACATGTTCCGCAAGACCGCCACTGCCACTTCCGGTCGATCAAAGAGGATCGCGTGAAAAGCATCCCCATCAATGACCAACACGCGCACGTTGCCCTTTGCTTTCAACGTCGCAGAACGCGGCGCCGATTCAAGGATCGCCATCTCGCCCACAAACTCACCTTCATTGCGGGTCGCAATTACACTTTGCGTATCGCCGGTCTTCTTGACCACATCCACTTTGCCAGTAGCGATGATGAATAAAGTATTACCGGGCTCGCCTTCGCTGCACAGCAGATCTTCATTGAAATACAGGAACTCCTCTGCCACCTCAGCGATCTTCTCCAGATCTTCAGGCGAAAGCCCAGAGAACATCGGTACCTCACGCAAGAGCAAGATACGATCGAGTGTCGAAAGGGTCTTGAGAGTTTTTGGGTTGATTATTTTTTTCATAACGATCCTGCCATCCATATTCGCGATCGCGTTACGCGCTGCATCCTTTACCATAAGAACGGGGTCGGACATCAGATCGCGCACATTTGGTTTAAACTCAGACAACTTTTGTTCGGTCACCACATAAACTGCCAGGGCACGGAACCAGTGATCCTCATGCGCCAACAAAGCTGCAACCACCTCGACCAAAGTCATGCGTTGTTCATCACCTGACTGGAACATTCCGCCACGATCCAGGATCGGCAAGACCACATTGGTGATCCGCTTATCGCCCAGGGTTTCAAACGCTTCCAATGCTGCCGCGCGCGTGGAGGCATTGCCCGCATTCAAACTCTTACGCACCAGGTCCAGGGCGCGCGGGTTGCCAAACAAACCCACCGCTCTGATCAACCGTTCTTCACTCAAGGACTCGCGGTGCTTCAACGTATTGATCAACAATATGGTTGTGCGCCCGTTGTGCGGCAATCCATCGGCAAGCATGCGCAAATAACGAATACTCGCCACCTCGCGCTGGATATAACTGCGCAACGGATTCAACACTTCTACATCACCGGGCGGGATGGCATCCAATGCAAAAGAGGCGGACACATCATCCATTTCACTTAGCGCTCTGACAACAACGCTGCGGGACGCGGGCCAAACCTGCTTCAGTGATTCTGACGCCACTTTTCTCACCCCAACATCCTCATCCGCAAGCCGCGCGGCAACCGCTTCATAGACCGCATCGCCCTTTAAGTAAGCAGCGACTTTCACAGCTTCCCTACGAACAATATGAACTTCATCGCGCATGGCGGTAATGATCAGGTTCGCATCGAAAGGTGCTATGTCCCTAGCATTTGAAGTGATCACTCGAAACGCGTCTACGGCTACATAACGCTGGCGCGGATCAGCATCATTTAACAGTTGCACCAGGAAGGCATTTGCCTTTTGAGCTTCACCGAGATACATCAACACCATCGCCGCACGCGCCTGAATTCGGATATTAGGATCGGTCAGTAAACGTTCAAGGGTGTGAAGCAGTTCGGGCGATGAAGCAACTTCCAGCTTCGGAAACGAAGCGAGCGTCTGTTCACGCACAGAATCATCCGAGTCATCCAATCTAGGTATGATCGCAAATAATGTAGACTTCGCATTAAGGTCTGCCAATGCCTGAATTGCCGAGGCGCGTACACTGGCGTCATCATCAGATAAACTCTCCACCAGATCCGGGATCGCCATCTGACTACCCATCTTCGCCAGCATTTCAGCAGCGAGACGACGCGTAAAAGGTTTGGGATCATGTAACGCCTTGAAGGTGGCTTGTAGCACGGCAGGGTCTTTGTCAAAACCGGCAAAGGACTCTTCATCATCACTGAACACTTCCGCGCGCCCGGCTTGCAACGCTGCCACCAACGCATTGCCATATTCGGCACGCATCTTCCACGTGAAGTAAAAACATACCAGGGCGACGAGGGCACCCATTAACAAAATCTCTTTGGAAGAAGATGAGAAAATGCTTGTACCCGCGATCAACAGCAGACCTGAAAGGATCACACCGATCTGCGCAGGGACGCCGTTCATAAAAGCCAGCACCTGACCACGCCGCTCGATGGGCACCACGTTGAACAGGGCATTCCAGGCAGTACCCATCACACCACCCAACATGATCTGTTGAATAAAGCGGACCGGGACCGCGCCTTCAAATTGATTGAAGACCACGAACACAACCAAGCCCAGTAGATACGTGATGGGCGCGATCAAAATGCTGTTCACGATGCCCAGCTTTGTGTACAAGCGATTCGCCAAAAACAGCGAAACAAAAAAAGTAACCAGTGTGGCGGCGCTCGAGAACAAACCCTTGAAGTTCGCCAGCTTCACTTCATCTCCCAGGAATTCCTTGGAAACGAACTGGCTAAATGGGAAATCGATCGTGAAAAACAAAACCGAATAGAGAATGGATGAAAACGCGACGAGCTTAAATAATCCTGATCCGCGTACGAAATCAAAACCAGCCCGCAGGTCGTGGATGAGATCATAAGCGACCAAAGCCGGCGGCTCGGGCTTGAAATATTCACGCGTGATCTGACGCAGCAAAATAACACCCCCGCCCAATATGACAGCATATAGCACGATCAGATTGCTTGTGCCAAAGATACCCGCCAGAACACCCGTGAGTGAGTTGCCCAACACACTACCCAGAATCCCAACGCTGGTGAACAAGGGAAATAAACGTTTCGCCTGTCGCGCATCGCACACTTCGCCCGCCGTCGTCCATAACAATGTACCAAGCACCACGTTCATGCCGTTTACGGTTAACCAAAAGAACTGTGTAATGGATATTTTAAATAAAACGATCGCGATCCACTCACCTAAAAGGAGAACTGCGAATCCCGCTAAAAACCATAACACTACGTTTGCATTTTGAAAACGCCCCAGGCTGGCGGTATACCCCATCGAAACAAAAAAAACGATCAGCCCCAACGGCACATACATATATGGCAGGCGATCAACATTTTGAGAAACGAACAAAGCGAACGCAGCGGTGTCGCCAAACCCCTGTCCCGCCTGGACAACCAAAAACAGCACAGCCATCAAAGTGACCATGCGCATTTCTTCTGGTCGGATTTTTAATAAAGTAACAACTTTCGCTTTGAGCATGTACAACTCTGGGAAGACCTGTTACCTTCCCGCTGCTTGTGTTGATTCTAGCATACTCATCATACAGATGACAGTCACTTTTACGAAGCACTTTCAAAGCCAGATGGTTGTTGCCCAATTTCAAATATAATAGACTTTATCGGAAATAGCGATAAGATAGGTGAATGCTGACCTACAAAGAACTAAAGAAAAACGCTCGTAAATTGGTTTCACTGACAAGCCTGACACCAGAGGAATTCGAATATGTGCTAGCTGCCTTTGGGCAAGTCTATCAACAGGTTTTTCCAGATACCAAGACAAAAACCGGGCAAAACCGTGAACGAAAATCTGGTGGAGGTCGAAAAGGCGCACTTGCGAGCATCGAACAAAAATTACTGTTTGTATTAGTGTACCAAAAGAGTTATCCGGTTCAGTCGATCATGGGCGAACTGTTTGGGATCAGTCAATCGCAAGCCAATGCATGGATCCATACGTTGCTGCCAATTTTGAAACAAGCCTTGGACAATCTTGGGTATGAACCCGAACGCGACCCGAAAAAATTCAAGAAAAGTGAGCAAGGTCAAAAAGATGCGGCTGAAGCCATAGTTGACGGTACCGAAAGGCGGCGTCAGAGACCCAAAGAAGCGAAAAAACAGACTTTACACTATAGTGGCAAGAAGAAAATTCATAGTGATAAGAATGTCGTGATTGCGCCTGTCAAGAAAAAGCGAGTTTCCTTTCTGAGCCAGACTTACCCAGGCAAAACCCATGACAAGAAGGTAGCCAAGACAGAAAACATCACCTACCCAGACTACATGACCTTGCTGAAGGACACAGGCTTTCAAGGCTACGAACCCAAGGTGCATAAAACGGTGCAGCCGAAAAAAAGCCGCGCAAGAAAGAGTTGACTGAGAAGGAAAAGGCGAACAATCGCAAAATATCCAAGGTGCGTGTTAGAGTCGAACATGCGATTGCGGGCATCAAACGTTCTCGCTGTGTGAAGGATGTGTTGCGCAACACGAAAGCTGGTTTTTCGGATTTGGTCATGGTCATCGCTTGTAGTTTGCATAACCTTCGAGTTGACCACAGAAAGAAGCCTCTGACTCTATGACCAAAATCTTATTTCCGATAAAGTCTAATATCCACATGCAAAAGTCCCTCTTTCGAAAACAGATCTTCCTACCCCAAGACCATGGTTCGTGGGTCTTTATCTTGAGTCCACTACTCATCGGTTTGTTTGCGGGAAAACACTTCAATTATGCCTCTTTCAATTTGATCATTGCGGCGATGGGGGCATTTCTCATTCGCCAACCATTGACCATTGCCGTGAAAATATATTCCCGACGCCGCGCAAAAGACGAACTCCCTGCCGCGCGTTTTTGGATGATGGTCTACGGCGTGATTACTCTGTTTGCACTGATCGGATTATTTCTTGAAGGTTTTGGTACTATTTTTTATCTAGCTGTGCCTGCCGCGCCCGTGTTCGCATGGCACTTGTGGCTCGTGAGCCGCCGTGAAGAACGAAGACAAGCCGGTATCGAAATCGTTGCGACCGGCGTGCTCGCCCTCGCTGCACCCGCGGCATATTGGGTTGGCATCGGTCATTATGACCCCACTGGCTGGTGGCTCTGGATTCTTGTTTGGATGCAAACCGCCGCGAGCATCGTCTACGCGTATCTCAGGCTCGAGCAACGGGAGCAAGCCGAGGTCATGGATAGACGCGCACAATGGAAGCTGGGATTCCGCGCCATGTTGTACACATCCTTCAATCTTGCTTCAGTCCTAAGCCTGAGCCTGCTCGCTATACTCCCAAGTTTTATCTTCATCCCGTTTCTGCTACAATGGACAGAGACGTTGTGGGGCATCACCCATCCCGCAATTGGATGGAAGCCCACACGCATTGGCATCCGTCAGTTGATCGTCAGCACGCTATGGACGATATTGTTTATTCTGTTCTGGAGATAATTGGTGGTCAAGTAGCCCCGTGTTTGTCGGGGCGTATCGAGACCACGCTGGAGGCAAACATGGACGAACTCAAATGGGCACACCTCACTGATGTACAGGGGCGGTATGAAGCCGACATCCTCAAAGGTTATTTTGAGACATATGGCATCGAGGTCGAAACTTTTCAAGAAGCACTCGGGCAACATATCTACCCCACCACCCTCGACATTCTTGGAAATGTGCAGATCTTTGTGCCAAAAGAACAACTGGATGGCGCGCGAAAACTTTTAGAAGAATATCACTCACACAATATCGAAAACAACTAAAGACTGGCTGTCATTACAGGCAGGTATAACGAGCACGGCAAACTCCGACTTGTTGGTGATTGCTTGGCCTTTATTGAATTTATAAATACAAAATAATTCACTTCGCAAAGGAACAATTACAATGGATTTCGATCTCACCGCTGAACAAAAACTCTGGCAAAAAACCGTGCATGATTTTGTTGCGAAAGAGGTGCAACCCAAAGCTCATGAAGTAGATGTGAACTACGAATTCAACTGGACTGCCACGCGCAAGATGGGTCCGCTGGGGTTGTTAGGTCTGAATATCCCCGAAGAATACGGCGGCGCAGGCGTGGATGCGATCAGTGCGGCAATTGCGATCGAAGAAACCGGTTGGGGCTGCGGCTCCACGGCACTTGCCATCGCCGCCCACAACGGACTCGGCACGTCACCGATTGTTCTATATGGCAGTGAAGAAATGAAAAAGAAATGGCTGCCCTTTGTAGCCAGCGGAAAAAACAAACTCGGGTCGCTTGCGCTTACAGAACCCGGAGCAGGCTCCGACTTACAGGGCGGCGTGGTTACGAAAGCCGTCAGAGATGGGAATGAGTGGGTCATCAACGGCGCAAAGATGTGGTGCACGAATGCGTCCATTGCAGAATATATCATCACGCTCGTCCGCACGGATTCGGCAGGCGGCTCGCGTTCGTTGAGTCAAATCCTTGCGCCCACAAATTCGCCGGGGCTCACGATCGGTCCCGCGGAAAAAAAGATGGGGCTGCACGGCTCCCCCACCCACGCTGTAACATATGATAACGTGCGTGTGCCACTGGATAATTTGATCGGTGAAGAAGGCAAGGGACTGCAGCAAACTTTATCCACGCTCGATGGCGGACGAATCGGAATTGGGGCAATCTCCATCGGCTTAGCGCAAGCTGCTTTCGAATTCGCGGTCAACTACGCTAGAGAACGCAAAGCCTTTGGGAAAACCATTTCCCATCAACAAGCCATCCAATGGATGCTCGCCGACGCCGCGACAGAGATCGAGATCGCCCGTACCATGCTTTACAAAACTGCCTGGCTCAAAGAACAGGGACGCAACTATAACAAGGAAGCCGCCATGGCAAAGATGTTCGCCACCGAAATGGCGGAACGCGTTTGCCGGAATGCGATTCAAGTCCACGGTGGATATGGGTATTCAAGCGAATACCCCGTCGAACGGATCTATCGCGATGCCAGATTGATGACGATTGGCGAAGGAACAAGTGAGATTCAAAGGCTGGTCATCGCCCGGCATGTGCTGGCAATGGAGTGAGACGGCAGCAACTAATGCGCAGTGGGCTTTGGCTATGACCGGGTCCTGGTGGCTCCGGCACACTAACGGTTCCATTCAAAGAATCAACAGATCTTGCACAGCGTCGCTGAGACTAAGCGACGCTGTGTGCGTTTACCAGCTCACCCTAAGCTATGTTCATATACAGTATGCTGGAGAGGTGATAATCACTAAGTAGGGATAATGGGGATATTCGTCTCAAAGAAATCTTGTCGTCAAATCAAAGAAAAGGTGCTTGAATTTGATATGAAAAGGTTGTACAGTATCTTTACTGGGTAACTGGAGAAATTCCTGCTAATTTGTATCGTATTGTTTGAAACATTTATGTGTTTTGCTTTTTTGGCGGTTTTTGGCAGTCTTTTATCTGGTTTTGGCAGTTAGATAGAAATATGATAGATGGGAATTTCTAGTTGTCTCTCATAATAAAATCACTACACTGTTAAATAGGTATCTACATCAAAGTAGGGGCAGTGGGTGATTGCGAACAAGCCAAAGGAGGCTATCGTGTTCACAAGCAACAAGTTTACCTATCGCTTTGCATCTTTTATTATTCTGTTAAGCCTAACGTTTTCAGGCTTCCAGCCTGTCTCTGTTGCAGCACAGAGTACAGACGGTATTAAACGCCAACTCAACGCTGAAAGCGGCCGGGTCAGTTTCATCGGCCCGGAAAGCGGACTCGCGCTTTCGGCCGCCAGGGCCTTGGGCACGTTCATTCGCCCACAAGATCCAGCCATGGCTTTGGCAAATCGTTATGCGCCCGAGTTTGGGATCCAGGATCCAGCACGTGAACTCACCGAGCTCAAGATCAGCCGTCCCGCAGATAGACGCGTGATCGTCCGTTATCAGCAAACCTATCAGGGTGTTCCCGTAGTCGGCGGCGAGTTGATCGTCAACACCAATCAGAACGGGGATTTGTATTCGATGAATGGGGAAGTGTCGCCAAATTTGTCGCTTCCTACTCAACCGACAATTGCTTCTGCACAAGCGACCCAAACGGCACTGGATGTGGTGGCAAAATGGTATGACAAGACTCCCGCCGATTTTGTTGCCTCCGAACCAGAGTTATGGATCTTCGATGAAAGCCTCCTGCAACCGAGCAACCGTCCGGTTGAACTCGTCTGGCGCATGGAAGTGTCTGCGGTGAATAACACTGCCCCTGTGCGTGAGTTGGTGTTGATCAATGCGCAACGCGGCAGCATCAGTTTGCACTTCAATCAGATCGATAACGCGTGGGCAGGGACAATTGCTTCAAACCCGGTTCAAACTTCCGCTACAACAACTGTACCTTCAACAAGCTCAGAGAGAAGTGACAATCCGGGAATCAGTCAATTCACTACCGAAAATATCCCTGCGCTCGCCCCAATAACGTTGTATGTGGCAACAACGGGAAACGATTCAAATTTTTGTACTGCCATAGCTTTGCCTTGTCTCACCATCAATGGCGCAATTGGAAAGGCTGTAGCAGAAGATACAATTAAAGTGGCTGTTGGAATTTATTACGAACAGGTTTTGATTAACAAAAACCTTACTGTATCTGGTGGGTGGAATTCAACCTTCACAACCCAGAGCGATAGATCCACCATTGATGGTCAGGGTGTAAGGAAAGGCATTGCATCAGATCCTGCGATTGTCACTATAGATCGCTTTATTATCCAGAATGGTTCTGACGGTTCTGGTGGCGGTATAGATAACTACGGCACGTTGACGATTAATAACAGCATCATCCGTGCTAATACGAACACGAGTTATGGTAGCAGTGGCGGTGGCATAAAGAATCAAGGCACTCTTATATTGAACAACAGTGCTGTCAGTAACAATACCGGAACCGCGGGAGCTGGCATCAACAATCAAGGTACTTTGACGCTGAACAATAGTACGGTCAATGGCAATTCAAGCACAGGTTTCTGGGGCACCGGAGGAGGCGGAATTTACAATAACGGCACCCTAACTATCAACAACAGCACCATTTCTGGTAACCAGGCTTCTGCGGCTGGGGGCGGGAGCGCCGGAGGGGGTATCTATTCATATGGTGGTACTGTGATTCTGAATAATAGTACTGTTGCCAGCAACTCCAGTTCAGGCGCCAGCGGCGGCGTTGGCGGCGGCATTTTAAATGGAAGTTCTTTGACGATAAATAATAGCATCATCGCTAGGAATACGGCTACAACAAGTAGTCCTGACTGTTCTGGTTTGATTAGCTCCGGTGGCTATAACTTGATTGGGAATAATTCGAATTGCACATTCTCTGCAACCAGTGGTGATCTGGTTGGTACAAGTGCCAGCCCAATCAATCCTCGCCTCACACCCTTGCAGGATAATGGCGGACCAACCTTTACTCATGCATTGATGTTCGGTAGCCCAGCCATTGACGCTGGCAACGCAGCGACCTGTCTATCAACTGATCAGCGTGGAGTTGCCAGACCTGTTGGCGTTACGTGTGATATCGGTGCATACGAGGGATCGGTACCTTGGGTTTCATCGCCGCTGGTCAACACCTATACTGCGAACCTTACATCTTCGCTGCCTGGCACTTTCTTGTGTAACCAAACGCAACCGAATTGCACAAATGGCAGTAACGCCCATGCCGATGCGGCACACAAATTTGCGACCGGTACATATATCTTCTATGCCACGCTATTCAATCGTGACAGCATTGATAACCATGGGATGATCATCGTATCCACAGTGCAGTATTGCAGTCCGTACTTTGCATGTCCATATGCCAATGCCTATTGGTCTGGTACACAGATGGTGTATGGGGGTGCATACGGTTTCCCATTGGCGGACGATGTGGTAGCCCACGAATTAACCCACGGCGTAACTCAGTACGAATCCAATCTTTTCCCCTATTATCAATCTGGTGCGATCGATGAATCGTTCGCGGATCTGTTCGGCGAATATTACGATCAAACCAACGGGTTGGGGACGGATGGCCCCGGGGTGAAATGGCTCTTGGGAGAAGATGTCACCGGTCTGGGTGCCATCCGCAGCTTGAGCAACCCGCCAGCGTATGGCGACCCGGATAAAATGACCAGCACTTTATATCGGATGGATGCCAGTGACAACGGTGGCATCCATCACAATAGCGGCGTCAATAACAAGGCGGTCTTCCTGATGGTAGATGGTGGCACCTTCAACGGCAGAACTGTATCCGCCCTCGGATGGGAAAAGGCGGGCGCGATCTATTACGAAGCGAACACCAATCTGCTTCCATCCGGTGCGGATTACTCCGATCTGTACTATGCGTTGCAACAAGCCTGCACGAACCAGATTGGACAGAAAGGCATCACATCCGGAGATTGTACCCAAGTGAAGAATGCCCTCGATGCGGTGGAAATGTCTGCCCAGCCCACAACCAACTTCAACACTGATGCGCCGTTGTGTGGACCAGGTCAACCACCCAGCACAATTTTCTACGATGATCTGGAAAATGGAACGGGGAACTGGACGATCAACAACGGCGGCACGCTCCGCTGGCAATATGACTCACCCTATGGTCCGTATGCACATTCCGGAGCGCACTCCCTCTATTCGGATGATTACCCACCGTACACTACTGATGCAACGGTCAGGTTGACGTCTATTGCGATCCCCGCGAACGCCTATCTCTCCTTCCATCACGCTTATGATTTTGAAGCCTACCTACCGTCACCGGGACCTTTGTATTTCGATGGTGGGGTGCTTGAGTACAGCACCAATAGCGGCTCATCTTGGGTAGATGCAGGCTTGCTCATTGACTATAACGGCTATACAGGTGTTGTTTATCCCGGGTATGTGAATCCGCTTCAGGGTAGAACTGCATTCGTGAGTAGCAGCCACGGCTACATCAGCACTCGTTTGAATTTGGCGTCATTGGCTGGGCAGACCGTGACCTTCCGCTGGCGGATGGGTTTGGATGATACCGGAGCTAGCTGGGGTTGGTGGTTGGACGATGTGCACATCTTTGACTGTATTTCCCGCACCATCTCAGGCAATGTGGGAACACCCGGCGTGAAATTGAATTACACGGATGGTATTGCCAAAAGCGTTACATCCGCCCAGGATGGTAACTACTCTTTCAAAGTGTCCAATCGTTGGTCAGGTACTGTGACCCCCACACATGCTTGCTTTACATTCAACCCCACGAATAGTATCTACAACAATGTCATCACAAATCAAACCGCCCAGAATTACACACCTATCTTCAATGCAGCCTCAGGCTGCGCCAACATTAATGTGGATATCGGCGGGGTGAACCGCGGAAACTATGGAATTCCCCCGCAAGGCAGTCAGCGCGTGGCGTATGCGCTGGATGCGGGACCGGTGAAAGTGACGAGCACCAATGGGGTGCCGCTGATTGCGGCGCTGCGCGATGCCTGGAAACTGAACGGACAGGTGCAAAGCTTTGCCCAACTG
>Ga0137333_1000004_pt1 | contig 54293 bp, 51 predicted proteins | sample EasRivERMLT231_2_FD_102286 | JGI IMG/M metagenome (GOLD analysis project Ga0137333, IMG submission 102286) | Soil microbial communities from meander-bound floodplain in the East River, Colorado, USA - East River MetaG ERMLT231_2 | ecosystem: Environmental > Terrestrial > Soil > Floodplain ... | reverse complement strand
TGGGTGAGCCAGAGTTCAGTGGTCATGGTTTGTCTTCTTTTTGATATTGAAAATCATTTTCAATAAGTATACAAAATAAAAAATATCCTGTCAAGCTGCGCTCGCTTTACGGCAACCATTGAGGCATAATGCCTTCAACCAGCACGAGCGATTCCTGCATGTCTGACATCCAAAGACCGATCTGTGGTTTGTAAACACCTCTTAACCTGAATTGCTGGAATACAAGTGTGCTCCCCCAAGGATCCCAGACCGGATTATTGTAAACATAGTCTGGTTGTTCTGCGATTACCTGACCACCCAGCGTGAAGGTATTCATGAGCCATAAGGCTGTGGATGGATCATCGGCGTTTAGGCGTAAGCCGACTACAAGTTTGTCTTCAACCGGAGACCAGGCTAGCGCGTTGTAGCCAAAGTCCCTTTCATCACTTTCTCCAATCAAGGTGATGATCTCGTCAATCGAGATTTTTGCCTCACGTATACGAGTGTGGAGCCCAAACTCATTGGTTTCGACATCGGTAAACGCAAACGTGGAACCGTCCCAAGACCACGTCACTGGATTCCCGGTTTCAGAGGGAATGATCATTTGCTCGCTTGTGACAAGATCCAATAATCGAATTTCATCTTTGATGCCATCGTAAGATGAAAGACGGGTACCATCTGGTGACCATCCCGGTCCGTATCCGATAATCTGTTGATCTTCATACAGTGGAGCATCCTGTCTGGTTTCGAGATTGAAGACCCAAATGCGTGGCGAACCGAAGGACAAATCAGCTGTGGGTGCCGCAGCTTCCCGCACATAGGCGACCAGACGATTGTCTGGTGCAATGGCGGGCACGGAACAACGATCTGGTCCGCATTGGAGCAGGAGTGTTGCATTACCTCCTGTGCGCTGGATGCGCCAAAGATCAATACCGCCTTGTTCATTGAAGGCAGCGAAGACTACAAACTCACCGTTTGGCGATGCATCGAAATTGAGTATCTTGAAAGTATCGTCCGTTAACGGGATTGGTTCTTCACTTTGCAGGTCAACCGTCCATAAACGACTTTTCCCCTGATCCGTAACCATATATACTACCTTGGGCGAACGTACTTGAAATTTCCAACCCAGGGGCTTCTTGAGGTATTTGCCGTTATTCGTGAGAATGCCGGGAGTGAGTGCCAGTGTATATTCAATCTCAGGCTCAAAGGGTTGCACTGGAATAAAGTGCATTGTTTTTGAATCTGCCCATTCAAATTTTCCTTTGATATTCGGCTGGATGGCGAATCGTTCGATTGCCAGGGATGCCTCTATCGGTTCTGAGAAAACAAGTGTCAGCGTCTCATATGGACCGATAATGTTGTCTGCGGGTAACTGGACTGTAACGCGAATCCCGATCTGATTTCCAATGAAAACCACGAGCGCGATCGCCAAAAGCAGGAATCCTGTTATAAGCCCGGCAGCAGAATCGAGGTCCAAAGAGAAACGTTTTTCCATCATTATGGATAGAGATAGGGTTGATCTGGCTGTGGCACAATCTCAATTGTTTCTGCGTGGATCAGTGGGCTGGGCTTGCCATCAAATGAAACCGCATCGACTGAACCGGTGACTTTGATCCAGGTATCCTTTTCGAATGTATCTGCCTGCGGTGTATCCACGATCATACCGACAGCGTATCCATCGGCGGCACAACAGGAGAGGATAAAACGGCTGACGAAGAATTGTCCCTGCGGCAGACTTTCATCACGATACACAAACCCAACCACAGAGGCTTGTTGCCCGATGAATGGGTTCAGATCCTTTTCGAAATAAAATAATTTGACCCAATCCAGAATATTGCGTTGTTCTGATTCTGTTTCGAACAGGCGGCTGGTGGAATCAGAACTAATGAGTGCTGATGATGTGGTGAGTCCTTTTGCCGATACCGCGGACGAATCAAGCGGCTTTGCCGGTATGAGGATTCCAATTAGCAAGGGGATGAGCATGATCCATAAATTTACCGGGGAGGGTGCATGGTCATGGTTGTGATCGTGGTCATGTGCTTCAACCTTCTGCCGTTCACGCGCTAATCGCACCTCTGTGAAAAGCCGCTGTGCTAGGATGGCAAGAAAGACGATTCCGATCTGGGTCAAGACAACGAAGCGCTGGTTGATATACCAGAGTAGCTGGTTGTTGAAGATCTTGCTCATCAGAAAAAGAAATAACGCCAGCAGAAGCAAAGCCTGAAAGGAACGGTAAAGGCGATTTGGCATATATACTCCTTATCAAGGGGCGAAATAATTGAATGCAATACCTGCAAGTAAACTCATCAGGAAGGGGATCAAGATGAGATAAGCAACCGGTTTACGGTGGAAGACTTGCAAATACATCAATGTGCTCTTGATATCCACCATGGGACCGAAAACCAAAAATGAAAGTATCGAGCCAAAACTGAATGTGCCTACAAAGCTCAACGCCACGAACGCGTCCACGGTGGAACAGATGGAAAGGATGACTGCCAGTGCAATCATCACCAGTACGGAAAGTATCTGACCACTTCCAATGGCCAGCAGCGAGGTCTGCGGAATGAAGGTTTGTAATCCGGCAGCTAGCATGGCTCCAATGATGAGATAACGTCCCATTTCGAAGAATTCATCGGCGCAGATCAAGAGTGCCTGTTGGAGTTTGTCGCCGAAGGACAGTGTCTCATTATGTGTGTGTTCATGATCATGAACTGACATGAGCATGGGGCGTAAAACATTCGATGGATCCTGTTCCACTGCAAAGACGAGTCCAACCACTATTGCGATGAACAAACTGAGTCCCACACGCCACATGAGCATAGGTCCCCAGCCGAATGCGGCAGAGGTGCTGAAGATAACAATAGGGTTGAATACGGGAGCCGCCAATAAAAAAGCAATGCCGGCTGGTAATGGCAAGCCTTTATGAAATAAACGACGCGTGAGGGGAATCACCCCACATTCACAAACCGGAAAAACCAGTCCCATCAAAGCGCCTGTGATGGCGGCCGGTACAGGCCGTTTCGAGATGAAGCGTGCCATTAATTCGCGGTCGAGGAAGACCTCCACGAGACCAGAGATGAGTGTCCCAAACAAAAGATATGGCAGCGCTTCAATGAATATCCCCAAAAAGACGGTTGCAAAGAGGTTCAACCTTGAAACCAGATTAAGGAACAGACTCCACGGAACAATACTAGCCAAAACAATAATCAGCACAAACAGCAATATGAACCAGATCACTGTGCGCGATGCGCGGCGAGATGCAGTAGTTGCTGTCACAAATTACCTGACGTCCGTTGCTTGTAACTTGCTTTTCATTCCATGATTCTAATTCCGCCAGATTAATGTGTGATAAATGATGGAGGCGGTGATGAGCAATGCAATTGAAATGCCCGTAATTTTTGGGATCGGTTTGCGTTGTTCTTCAGGTTTATGAAGTTGATCGGCGTTCAGTTTGGCGCCGACTGCGGCAGTTGCGGGGATTGCGGCACAGATCATGCACATGAGGTCTCCTTATGCTTTATCCAGGTCAGCGCTTTCAGTTGGAAGCACTTCTTGCTTGAGCAGAAAATAGGCACCTGAAGGAAGCGTGCCTGTGCCTCTGGCGGTTAATGAAGCGCGTCCGCTGGTGGGGGTGACATGCACAACTTCCCAGCCTTCGAGACCCTGATGGTCCAATGCCGGCACTTCAAAGCCTGCGCTCAATGGATCGTTGTTCATAAGCGCTTCGGCTGGAAGGTAGACCATTTTGTAACGAAAAACCTTACCACCTTTTTGTAAACGCTTCTTCGCGGATTCGATGTGGGCGCGGTGTTCGCTGGCGCGCTCGTCTTCGATCTCACGCTGCATTTTGGCAAGCGCGGGTGAAGCGATGATCTCTTGTGCCACTTCGAGGATCTCTTCATCATCGCTCAGGGTGGCAGTGACGATGAACTCATAGCCGCGACGGTCGCCGAGTTTGACGAGTCCTTCGGCCGCATCGAGCTGGTTCATCCATTCTTCATCTTCGGTCATGATCTCATAAAGGGATTCGGCATCGCGCATGGCAACGAGGTCATTGATCTGGGAACTCATGTTTTCCTCCAGGGCAAAAGTGTTTTTGGTATTGTATCACTTTGAATGTATCTCCATCTGTGAGGCACTTTATAAATTTGCGTGTCTAGTCTGCCAATAATGGGTTATGATTCAATACATGAGCCACTCACGAGGATAGGATGTTTAGGAATTTATTCAGCCAAACTTTGATCGATCTACGGGACCTGGAGGGCGACTATCGGGTTTTTAATTTACAGATCGATAAGGCGCAAATCATTCTATCCATGATCATTGCCAGCATAAGCATTTTTGGTTTGCTGATGGTGGATATGGTGTTGTTTAAGAACCAGCCTGGGATGTTTCAGTGGATGGTGATCTATCGCGGGGGATTTATTCTGCTTACAGTTCTGGTGATTTTGGTGCTCGCCAGGATCAAAAGGGTTCGGATATTTGATCGCCTGGTCCTGGGTTGGTTAGCGCTCACGATCATATTTTTGCTGGCAACGAACTTTACCCGCCCTGGAAATTATTTAGCCACCCCTTTCGATATTATTATTGTCTTTGCGATCTATGTGCTTTCGCCGCTTAAATTGCAAACGAATTCCCTGCTGGCACTTGGCTTTTCCGTTGGAACACTATATATAGATCTTTTTATGAAAAGCGATGTGGACCCCGTTGCCTTGAATGTGGCGATTGGGGCACAGATCGTTGTACAGGTGCTGGGGCTGGGTTCTGCCTTGCAGATCCAATCCTATCGCCGTAAATCCTTCAAGGCTTATATTGAAGAGAAGGACGCTAAAGAGATGGTGGCATATCTGGCAAATATTGACCCCCTAACGAAGAGTCTCACGCGGCGTCATTTTTTCAATATTGCCGAAAGTGAGTTCATGCGCTTCACACGTTATCGCCGACCGTTGTCTGTTCTGGTGCTGGATGCCGATAGCTTCAAGGCGATCAATGATACGCATGGACATCATGCCGGGGATATTGTTTTACGAAGTCTTTCGCTGGTGGCGTTGGAACAAAAACGCGCGCAAGATACCTTCGGCAGGTTGGGCGGGGAGGAGTTCGGGTTGATCCTGCCGGAGACGGGGCTTGAGCAGGCAAAGATCGTGGCTGATCGCATCCAAACTGTGTGGGAAAAAACACCTTCGATCATGGACGGCATGTTGATCCATTCGACGGTCAGTGTGGGTGTGGCAGAAGCAGGCGTTGACGATAAAACTTTTGATGATGTTTTGCGGCGCGCCGATCTCTGGATGTATAAAGCCAAGGAGCAGGGACGCAACCAGGTTGTGTCAGACTAGAATCGAAAACTCCCTCTTATGCAGAGGGAGTTTTCGATTCTATATAAAGTATGTGCTCTTGCTGGGGCTTAGCCCCAGCAAGAGCACATATCAAGCGATGCTAGCTTAGGGCACGATAGGGTAACCCTTTGTGCGCCATTCATTGAGTCCACCTGCCATGCTAGTGACCTGGTCAAAGCCGGCGCCCAGCAAAATATCACGTGCCTGCTGACTGCGATTTCCCGAGCGACAGACCACTACGATCTCTTTATCACGCGGAAGTTCGCTGATACGCGTTGATAGTTCATCGAGTGGGATCAAGGTTGAATTGGGCGCATGGAATTCGTTCCATTCCTCCACCGTGCGGACGTCCAACACATATGTGCCGTTTTGATACTTGCCGTAGGCTTCGTCCACACTGATCTCGCGCGGCAGACTATTACCCGTGCCGCCGCTTTGCAGGATGATGAATATGATCAATGCCACGACAAGTAGTATGGTGATCTGGACACCCGGACGCATCAGGGCTGAGCGCGGACGGCGTTCAGTACTATTGCGACGGGGGCGACGACGATTATCTCTATCTCTTCTATACATGCAAGCCTCTTATGAAATTAGAATGATTGGATCGCGCTTTCAAGGTCTGTATACACTTTGAAGAACAGTTTTAACCCGGCTTTCTTAAGTGCTTCGTCCACATCGGGCTGGGGGTTGAGCAGTTTTACGAATTTACGCGCATTACTGTTGTGGGTGAAATCCGGGCGGGAGTCATCGTCATCCACTTGTTGGGGAACGCCGCTATAGACAAGGGCGATCTTGTGCAAGCCAACCAGCCCGGCACTGCTCACAGCGGTGACTTCACTCAAGTCAATGATAAGGTGACGTACCGGGTTGCCAAATAGTTCTTGGGCCTTGTTGACGACCTCCATGTAGCTGGCGGCGCTGATCTCGCCTTTGACTTGCATGATGGCGATGGGATGTTCTGCCTCGTGAATGGTGACAGTGATTTCCATATTGCGACTCCTCTCGTGAATATAGCTTAGCGAAAGTTGAACTCTTCGTAATGAATCTGGTTTGCAGGCATTCTCAACGCCAGAAATTTTTTCTCGAATGCCTGCACCATGGGGAGCGGTCCGCACATATATACGTGATGGTCGGTGACGGAGCCGCCCGCTGCCTTTACTATATCATCAATACTCAACGAGCCGTCCGTTGCTGAATAACGGATATGCACCTTCAAGCGCGGATTCTTTTTTGCACCGGCTTCCAACTCATCCACGAACAGAGCTTCCTCTTTATGGCGCACCGTATAGTAAAGATCGATATCGTGGTCCAGGGTGCCATCCATGGCACGGACAAACGACAGGAACGGGGTTAAGCCGATGCCGCCCGCGATCCAGATCTGTTTCTGTCCGCCGGTTTGGTAATCGAACAAACCGTAGGCGCCTTCCACGACCGCGTCCATGCCGGGTTTGAGATTGGAGAATAAGACTCGGGTGAAGTCCCCGCTGGCTTTGACGGTAACCCGCAAAACGTCCTCTTGCGGCGCACTGGAGATGGTGAAGGGATGAGACTCGTTCAATGTCCGGCCGGGAAAGCGTACGAAGAGAAATTGTCCCGCGCGGTGTTTGGGGATCGAATCTTTTTTGGCGCGCAGAGTCACTTCGGTGGTGGATGGGTTGGGATGTTTAACGGCTTCCACAGAGTAGGGCACATATTTTTTGAAGAAACGCCCAAATACTTCGGTGTAAAGATAAGAGACCGTGCCAAGGATAAAGAACATCTGTACCCATGTAATGGCGATGAGCGCATGGAGCGGTTCGCCGATGGTCAACGAGTGAATAAAGCCGAGGATGAAAAAGATACCGATATATTTTTTGAGGTTCTTCCAGCCTTCATATGTGCCGCCGGTCAGTTTATTTAAAAATGCAATGCGCGGCGCAAGGCTGATAAGTACAATGGAAACAATACCTGTAAAGGCAATCACAGCGAGATAATTACCGAGTGCCCAGCCGGTCAACGAAATGGGGACAGTCAACACGTGCGCGAAGATCAGCAGGAATGCGGCAGTCGCCACATGGCGATGTGTGACATACATCTTATCCAAGCCGCCGAAATAAGACTCCGCCCATTTGGGTCGCGTGGATATGAATAAGGCGAATGCCATCAACACAATGTTTATCGAGCCGATGATCTCGCCCGCGTACTGGCGTGTGAAGTTTGCGCGTCCGTCGTTCTCAGGCGGAAACACAAACCATACCGCCACGGTCAACAAAACACATGCAATGATAAACAGATTACCAATATTTCGTTTCATGGTTTCTCCGGATGCAGTGCAATCTGCCTGCTTAAATCAAAAAGCGATGTGGCAATATTGCCACATCGCTTCCGCTTTTAAAATGATTTTACCGCTTCATCGAGATCAGAAAAGATCTTGAACACTGTGCTGAACCCAACCATCTCAAGCACACTTAATACTTCAGGACGTGGGTTGAGTAATTTCATGTGTTCCTGTATGCCAGCTTCCTTGGAACGACCCATGGAACGATAAGCAGCCCAACCTTCGTCAGTATCAGGGAGTTCCTCGCCTTTCGCCAGCAAAGCCACGCTGTGCAAAGCGACCAACCCGGCGCTGCTAATATAGGTCAGATCAGACATGTCAACCAGGAAATCACGCCAACCCGCCTTGTAGGCCTCGCGGGCTTTATTGATCAGATCTTGATAAGTCTGACCATCCAGCTGCCCTTCGAGTTTGACAACCGTCACTGGCACTTTCCCTTGCACTTGTGAAACAGAAATATTCATTTGCCGCTCCTCTCCAAACTATGAGTTGACTAATATTATATACCCGCTTTACGGTTTAACCGTTCCATGCGGTGTTCGAGCTCAGTCGTCCAAAACTTGCGTATGTAGGCGGGTTGGTCAATTTGCTCCACATGCTGTAAAGCAGACTTTGCCCACTTAAGCGCAGACTTCGCATCGCGCTGTTTGTGCTCGTAATATTTCGCGAGCTCGATGAACGCATACAGATGACCTCGCTCCGCTGCGCTTTCCCACAAACGAATGGCTTCGCCAATGTCACCACGCTTCTTTTGCAGGATGGATAAGCGCTTCACTGCCAAGCCGAAATCTGCTTCGTTTAACTGAGACTCGAGTCCACGCTCAAACAGCCGCGCCGCCTCGTCCCAGTGACCGAGGTCCTCGAATAATTTTCCCAACGCGATAAAGTCAAGTCCGTGTTGCACTTTGCCGTCGTATGGGTTTTGCAGCATGTCGTTCATATGTGCGAGCAGGGCAGCCATCGCCACCACGTCCATGGCGTTGTGATAGAACACCCCGCCCAGCGGACGCGCGTCGCCTGTTCGCAGATAATCAAAATACAACCAGGGGATCTCATAACCGGGCACTTCTTCGCTGGAGCGTTTTAATCCCAGCACATGTTCTTCGAGATATTTCAACGCGCGCGATTCGAGCCGGTCACGCCAGAGTCGGCGGGCGAGGGGGAGCAGATCGAGATGGGAATAATCTTGATACGGGATCGGGATTTGATGCAAACGATACCGGGTGGATAATAAAGGCGCATCGAATGACTTGCCATTAAATGTGACCAGTGATTGGCAGGGCGCTATGAATTTTGCAATCCCTTCGAGTAACGCGGGTTCTTCAGCGGGGTCGCGCATGAAGAACTGGCGCAATACGAATTGATCGTCAATGAAACGCGCGATACCAACGAGGAAGGCGTAGGTCCCTGTGCCACCGGAGAGACCAGATGTCTCTGTATCAAGGAAGGCAAATTTGGATAAATGGATCTTTTCGATGACGGGATCATTTGCCCATTGAGAGATAAAGGAAAGAGGAAAAGCAGAAAGCAGCGGAGCTTCGCCGTAGATGTATTCTTTGGGATATTTCTGCTCAGAAGCAAAGACCTCACCAAGCGGGGTGGGGAGAAAACTCCCAGCCACAACGGCGTCGATCGAGTGCGAATCAGGCTTCGGCTGGGCAAGAGGCGGGATACCCGTCTTTACGCCGAGCGACTTGAGCTTATCCGAAACAGATTTTTTGAGGGGTGATTCCATATATCCTGATGGTAATGATTATAATCAATATTGATTTTGGGTTATGAATAAGACAAGCCCGTCACTTCTGTGACGGGCTTGTTGTGTTAAATTTAGGCTTGTGCGGGATTGACCTTCGATCAAAAAATAATAAGTATGAAAAATGATCCGTATACGCAAGACCTAACAAATTCAATTTTTAGTGGTTTAGTCTGTCAAAAGTGCTTGTTTCTTCTTTTGGTATAGCGATTACGAACAGCCGACCCCAGCTCAGGTTTCCTTCGGCGTTGATGCAGGTTTGGAATGTGATATGGCGATCGCCAAAATAGACACGTTTGAACATTTGCTCGGCAGTAAGGGTTTCATTCTTATCCGGGTTTTTGAAGGAACTGTAGGGACTATTGGGCTGCAAAGCCTGGTATTTCAAAACTTCCTTGACTACAAAATATTCAACGCGTCCGTCGCCATACACCAGACGGATTTCCTGTCCAACCGCAAGACCTGAGAATGACTTGCCGGAGAGGTGATTATGAGCCAGCAGGCCCACATTCCCAAACTGAGATGCCATGCGGAATTGGGTTGCTTCGCCGTCATTGCTTGAAACATAACCAGCATTGTCCGATGGTTGTTGAATGATCGGTAGAGCCAGTACGTTGGAAGCATATACACCGCGTAACACATCGGCTTGCCCATTTTGAACTGCCTTTGAAAAATCTGTGAAGGATGGCAGGCTTGCAGTGTTATCCATTGCCAGCGCAGAGATGGGATTGAGCAACAGCGCTGCCAGAATAAGCAGAAGCAGGCTAGGGTTAAGCATGAAGCGGATATTTTGATTTTTGAGTGCCAATTAATTTCTCCTCCTCGATAAAGGCACTCACAATGATCCAGCGAAATAGTGATATCGCTTTACCCATTTCGGGGCATACGTCGGCAACCAGGCTGTCATGACTGCGCTTGCAGTTGTAGACCCTTGGCTTTGCGTCCCCGTTTTTCAACGGGTTTGCCTTTATCGAACGAACGAATGATAAGGTTCCAAAAAAACGAGCCTGGTGATGTCACCAGGCTCGCGAAGATGTTCAAGAGATTTTATCTTCGGCAACCGGGCTGTCGTGACTGCGCTTGCAGTTGTAGACCCTTGGCTTTGCGTCCCCGTTTTTCAACGGGTTTGCTATTTCGGATATTGATAAACGAAGTATAGCAAAGGGTTATGTTTTTTCACTTTTCACTTTGGTAATATGGGCTTACAGGAATGCAACGCCGATGCGCTGCCCTTGGCGACTAGGGCGTATTTGGGGTACACGTTTAAAACGTCACTTTTGATTGATATGCCTGTTCTATAACTATGCTACACTTACCTATCCAAACCCCATGACCAAAACATTGAAAAGACAACTTCCCTTTTGGGTAAAACTTTTGTATGGCTCCGGCGATTGGGGCATTTCAAGCATTGGCATGATGCGCTCTATTTTTTATGCGATCTATTTGACTGATGTAGTCGGTTTGGAACCCCGCCTTGCTTCATTTGGTGCCCTGGTCGGTATTGTATGGGACGCGGTCAATGACCCCATTATTGGTATTCTCAGCGATCGGTTGAACACCCGCTGGGGACGGCGGCGTCCCTTTTTGCTTTGGTTCGCTATTCCCTTCGGTTTGAGCTTTGTCATTTTATGGTCTGCGCCAAATTGGGAGAGCCAGGTTGCTTTATTAGCTTACGTGACCCTGTCTTTCATGATCTCTGACACGCTAACCACCCTTGTGTCAGTGCCGTTCATGTCTTTGACCCCTGAGCTGACACCTGATTACGATGAACGTACTACCTTGACCAGTTATCGGTCTTTCTTTCAATTGGTGGGGGCGTTGTCGATTGTGATCGCTGCGCCTGCCATCGTTGACCTTGTGATCGCCGCTGGTGGAACACAGCAGAAGGGTTTTATGGTCGTTGGCGCGATCTTTGGTGCGATCGGCGCGATTCCCTTATTGTTGATCGGGCTCTTTTTGCGCGAGACTTCCACCCCGGAACAACAGCAAAGTATGCCCTTTTTTGAAACCCTGAAGGCAGCATGGGGCAATATCCCATTTCGGTACGCGGTGGCGCTGCACATGTTGAATTGGTCAGCAGTGGATATGGTGGCTGTGGTGTTTCCATATTTTCTGCTTTACTGGGTGGCACAGGGAGATCTACTCGCCTCCATTCGCATCCTGGGTTTTGACCTCGCCTACGAGTCGGCTTTCTTTGGCATTCTGATGTCGGTATGTATCTTGTTCGTGCCGTTTTGGCTGTGGATATCCAAGTTGCGCAATAAGCGCGAAGCTTATGCCATGGGAATGGCTTTGTGGGTTGTTGTATCTTTCCTGATGTATACGATCCAGCCCGGTCAAACAACTTACCTGTTGGTAATTGCCGCACTCGCGGGGATAGGGGTCTCGGCCGCGTACACCCTGCCGGATTCTTTATTTGCCGATGTGATCGAGTGGGATGAATTGCGGACGGGTCGCCGCCAGGAGGGTATTTTTTATGGTATCCGCACGCTGATCCGCAAACTGACGGGGGCGTTGGTGATCTTTCTTACATTGCAGGCTTTGGGGTGGTCGGGATATATTTCGCCGCCGGAGGGTGTGATCCAGTTTACGCAAAGCGATTCCGCGTTACGCATGATCCGCCTGCTCGTTTCGCCCTTTGGGGCAGTGATACTTTCAGGTACGATCATTCTGGCCTGGTTGTTCCCGTTATCACGCGAGCAATATATGCGGATCCAAAAATTATTGGAGCAACGGCGTAGACGACCAGCAGAGTAGGTGATGCAAAATTCTTGACACCAACCCCTGCTCATGATATCTTAAGCACCGAAGGATACCAGTAAGTTCGCTTTGGAAGTAAAACCAGGTCGGCTCATGGGAACATTTCATGGGTCGTTTTGTTTTCGCCGTGAGGCGGCTCCGATGCAACACAATGAGTACCCTCCATATTTTCTTTCTTGCCATAAGGAGGCAAAAATGTCGGAACGTATCAACGGTACAGTCAAGTGGTTCAATGGAACGAAGGGCTACGGCTTCCTCGCACGCGACGGCGGCGAAGATGTTTTCGTCCACTTCTCAGCCATTCAGGGTGAGGGTTTCAAGAACCTGCAGGAAGGCCAGAAGGTCGAGTTCACTGTTGAACAAGGCCCCAAGGGTCTTCAGGCTGCCAACGTCGTCGTCCTCAAGTAATTGACCGGATGATAACAAAATCCTCGAGATGAAAATCTCGGGGATTTTTTGATTTAATTTGTAAAGTTTAGTTGCCTGTCAGACAGGTTTTCAAACGTTGAATACCTTCAGCGATATGCGCTTCGTCGTAATAGGCAAAACATAAGCGGATGTAATTGTGGACTTTGCCAGTGGGCGCAAATAGCGTGCCTTGGCGAAAATCTATGTGGAAGGTTTTGGCTCGCTGGCGAAGTTCAATGGCGCTGATCTGTTCGGGGAGGCGCAACCAGAAGAAGTATCCGCCTTGAGGAGCGGTGTAAGTGATGTTGTTGATGTGTTGGCGCAGCATTGCATCCATGGTCTGCAAGCGTGAACGATAGGTCTCAATCAGGTCGTGGACATGTTTCTCCAGGTCGCCTGATTCAACCATGCCGCGGACGATGGCAGATGTGAACGGATTCATCCCGCCACCGCTATCGAGTAATCCGCTGGTGACGAGGCGTTTGATTATTTTTGAGTGTGCTTGAATCCAGCCCAGCCGCAGACCGGGTGCAAGGATTTTGGAGAACGACCCAAGTGAGACAACCTTCTCGTTGTCGATTTATGATGCGAAAGGCTTTGGCGGGTTGGCGGTGTAACTGAGTAGTTGATAAACTTCGTCAGCGAGGATCAGGAAATCGAATTGCTGAGCCAGCTCCATCAGTCGGATGCGACGCGGTTCAGTCAGCGTTGCCCCAGTGGGGTTGTGGTGAATCGGAATCGTGTAGAGAAATCTTGGTTTATGAATCTTCAAGTTCTCTTCAAGCGCTTCAATGATCAAGCCATTTTCATCCATGGCGATGGGGATAATGTTGAGATGATGGTCTGCGAAAATTCTGGGTGCGACGAAATAAGTTGTCTCTTCGACGAAGATCGTATCGCCTGCCTGGGTGAAGAGCGTGCACAGCAGATCCAATGCGGACGAGATGCCCGCCGTGACGAAGATGTTTTCAGGATTTGCTGGATGCCCGTATCCGCGACTTAGGAATTGAGCGAGGGCGAGTCGGAAATATCCATCGCCCTGTTCAGCGCCATATTGCAGAAATGATCTGTCGCCTTGTGCGAAACGTGCCTCCGTAGCACGGCGAAGCATTTCTAGCGGGAACACCGCTTGATTGGGTTCGCCTGCGCCAAGGTCGATGATATCGGATGGGATTTGGAATTGGGCGATGGGAAGCATAGTACAAGTATAGCAGGGACACACACCGCGCCTTATGCTAGAATATTAACCAGGCTTTGGTTCGAAGACACTTTCTGTCATGCGAATCGAGATAGGGAATAGAGCCGCGTGTTGTGTTTAGTCTTTGGATTGAAAAAGGATGGTGTGAAATGTCAAAGAACCTTGCTTTCGTGATCGAGGATAATGCCGATCTTTCGGAAATTTTTTCCAGGGCTTTGCAAACTGCGGGGTTTGAGGTGGAGTCGATACTGGATGGTCTAGTCGCCCAGACACGCCTGAAGGAAACAATCCCGAATGTGATCGTATTGGATATGCATTTGCCTAATGTAGATGGACCAACTCTGTTAAAACAGATCCACGCTGATGAAAGATTGAGCAAAACCAGAATCATCATTGCCACAGCCGATAGCGCGCAAGCGGAGTTCTATCGAAACATGGCAACCATCGTGATGATCAAACCGATCACATTCTCTTCATTGCGGGATATCAGCGCGCGTCTGAAGGTGGAATGAGATTTGAAGGATGGTTCCTGTACTTTAGGAAATATAAATATACTCTGTATTTCCCACGCTAATCGATCGACCGAAGCATTCTGCATTTGCTTAATCAGCAATAAAATGAATTAATCTATGGAAAAAATTACTTGGTCACCCAAAATTCGGCAGGCAAAAATCTGGCAGTTGTACCAAAATGATGCGCTGGGAGCAGTAGATGAAGTTCTCGTAGAGGATGTAGGGCTTAGTTTGTTGTATCGCTGCCGCAGCATATTGTTGGTCACGCGTCGCGAGGTGGAATGCCCACGTTGCGGAATGGTATTCCTCTTAAGCGAACCAGGTACATGGAAAATGTTGCCCGGTGTACAACTCTGTCCAACGCCCGGTTGTGGCTGGGAAACAACTTCTGAACAGTGGCATGAGTCTTGGGAACACCGTGACCTGCTTGGTTCAGCAGCGATGCAGGCAATTGAGACATACCTACATGACTATCCGCGCGCACGAAAGAAAGAGGCCCGAATGGTGTGTATCGATCAATTAATCCACTCTTTTCATATAAGTCTGCGGACTGGCAAGGCTAGTCGTTCGTTTGCCAATAACCTGATCGAAGGGTCACATGATCAGGTTGTGGAATTCCTCGACCGGCTTTCAGCCAAAGATAGTGGAGTGGATAAAGACCAGTGGCGCACAGAAGTCAATAAGATGTATCTCAGGCGTCGGGGACAAGAATAGTAGTGGTGCTCTGCCTGTTGTCTAGCTTGCATTGTTGTAAAAAGCAACCATACACATTAAGGAAAGTTAATGGCATAGGTGGTGATGACCCCTACGGGTATTGCCATTTGTTATAATCCCCCTAACACCAACTCAGGAGAGACGCATGCCCAAAAAGAAGGGTTCTATTGCACTTCCCCTCGAAAAAGAAGAGATCATCAAGGATTATCGCCTTGCCTATCAAAGCAGGCAGGCTTCGCTTATCGGCAGACGTGAAGTATTAAGTGGGAAAGCAAAATTTGGCATTTTCGGCGACGGCAAGGAACTTGCCAACGTAGCTATTGCGCACGCTTTCAAAAAAGGCGATTGGCGCTCGGGATATTATCGTGACCAAACCTGGATGTTCATGCTAAACGTCATGCGCATCCAGGAATTTTTTGCGCAGTTGTACGCGCATGCCGATCTTGAGCATGAACCGTCCACGGGCGGGCGTTCGATGAATTCCCATTTTGGTTCACGCTATATCAATTCCGATGGTTCATGGCGCAATCAAATGGACATGTATAACGTGGCAGAAGACGTTTCGCCTACCGCCGCCCAAATGCCGCGTGCGGTGGGGCTTGCGTATGCGTCAGTTGTGTATCGGGGGTTGGAAGAATTAAAACACTTCAAGGAATTTTCCAATAACGGCAACGAAGTGACGTGGGCGACCATCGGCAACGCCTCCACCTCAGAGGGCATGTTCTGGGAATCGGTCAATGCGATCGGAGTGTTGCAAGCTCCGGCAGTTATCACGGTTTATGATGATGGTTATGGAATTTCCGTCCCCAATCAGTTCCAGATGGTGAAGGAAAATATCCATTCCATTTTGCAGGGTTTTCAGCGTGAGATGAATTCCACACCGGGAAGTCAACGCGGCTATGAGTTGTATCAAGTGCGCGGTTGGGATTATCCCGCGCTCATCGAAACATTCGCATCGGCGGCGGAGATCGCGCGCGAGTATCACATCCCGGCGCTGGTGCATGTCTACGATGTCACGCAGCCGCAGGGTCACAGCACAAGCGGTTCGCATGAGCGTTATAAATCTGCCGAGCGCATGAAGTTCGAAGAAGAATTCGATTGCATCCGCAAGTTCAAAGAGTGGATGCTTGAAAACAAAGTTGGCAGCGAAAAAGATTTTGCACAGTGGGAAAGCGATGATTACGCCATCGTTGAAAACGTCCGCAAGCGGGCATGGGATTCGTATCTCGCGCCGATCCTTGAAGAGCGCAGTCACGTGATGGACATGCTGGATGAGATCGCCAGCACTTCGAATCAGGCGTCCGCGTTGAATATGATTCGGGACCGGCTGGCAAGCCTGCCTGCGCCGTTGAGACGCGATATCCATAGCGCCGCACATGAAGCGTTAAGAGTCCTGCGTTTCGAAGCGAATCCATCCAAAGAGATTTTAATCCAATGGAAAAACGTGAACGATGAATTGAATCTTGAACGATATGGTTCGCATCTTTACAACGGGACGGCTGTTGCCGTGAAAGAAATCAAGCCGATCTACTCTGACAGCTCGCCGACGATGATGGGGTTTGAGGTGGTCAATGCCGCGTTCGATGCGATATTGGGACGTGACCCGCGTGTGATCGCATTCGGTGAAGATGTTGGTTTTCTTGGCGATGTAAATCAGGGCTTCAAGGGGATGCAGGAAAAATATGGCGCATTGCGTGTGACCGATACGGGCATTCGTGAAGCGACGATTCTCGGGCAAGCCATTGGTATGGCGATGCGTGGCTTGCGCCCGATCTGTGAGATCCAATATCTTGATTATGTTTTGTACGCGTTGCAGATCATGTCTGATGATCTGGCGACATTGCATTGGCGCACGGTCGGCGGACAAAGTGCTCCTGTTATTATAAGAACACGTGGACACCGTTTGGAAGGTATCTGGCATTCCGGATCACCAATGGCGGGCATCATTCATCTGATACGGGGCGTAAATGTGCTGGTGCCGCGTGATATGACGCATGCCGCGGGTTTCTATAATACCTTGTTGAAGGCAGATGAACCTGCTGTTGTTGTAGAAGTCTTGAACGGCTATCGTGTAAAAGAACGCCTGCCTGATAATGTTGGCGAATTTACTGTGCCATTGGGCGTGCCTGAAGTAATCCGCTCGGGGAGTGATGTGACGGTTGTGACCTACGGCGCGTGTTGCCGTATTGTGATAGATGCTGCGGAGAAGTTGTCGAAGGCGGGGATTGAGATCGAAGTCATTGACGTGCAGTCGCTGTTGCCGTTCGATATTCACGGAATGATCGTTGAGTCTTTGAAGAAAACCAACCGTGTGATTTTTGTAGACGAAGATGTACCTGGTGGAACGTCCGCGTATATGATGCAGGAAGTCATCGAGAAGCAAGGCGGATATTTCCATCTGGACTCGCCTGCAAAAACATTATCTGGCAAGGCGCATCGTCCGGCGTATGGCAGTGATGGTGATTATTGGTCCAAGCCGAGTGCTGAGACTGTTTTTGATGCGGTGTATGAGATGATGAATGAAGTTGACCCGAATCAGTATCCAGAGATTTACTAACCACAGAGACACTAAGACACGGAGAAAATAAGTAAAAGAAAGACTCAGTGTCTCCGTGTCTCAGTGGTGAAAATAAGGAGCAGTAATTATGGCAACGAAAGTCTTAGTCCCATTGCTTGGCGAAGGTGTTGAGGAAGTAACTGTTATTAAATGGTTGAAGAAAGAAGGCGACTCGGTCAATGAGTTGGAGCCGCTTCTTGAAGTGAACACGGACAAAGTGGATACCGAAATCCCTGCACCTGCTACGGGGACGGTGTTGAAGATCATGGCGGAGGAGGGACTCCCTGCGAAAGTGGGATCGGTGTTGGCGTTTATTGGGAAGGTGGGGGAGAGTGTGGATGTTTCAAGTGATCAAGTGTCAAGTGCTTCGGTGTCAAAGGTCGAAAGCGATGCCCTGAGCATGTCGAAGGTCCAAACATCGAGTGTTCCACAATCTGAGACCTTGGACGTTCGACGTTCGACTGATCTTGGTTTCATTTCCCCTGTCGTTGCCAAGATCGCAGCAGAGCATGGGGTGAATTTGCAAGATGTAGCTGGCACTGGCTTGAACGGACGGATTACGAAGAACGATGTGTTGGGTTACGTGGAAAGCGGAAGGTCGAAGACCGTTGACCATAGACCGCAGACCACGGTCAGCCATCCGCCGTCAGTGGTCGCTACACCGATGATGGGTGACCAGTTGATCAAGCATACGACAATAAGAAAGCAAATTGCCGAGCATATGGTGATGTCCAAGCACACGTCACCGCATGTGTTGACCGTAATGGAGGCGGACATGAGTCGTGTTGCCAAACATCGTTCCATGAACAAGGAAATTTTTGCGCGCGATGGTATTAATCTCACGTTTACAGCCTATTTCATGATGGCGATTGTGGCAGGGTTGAAAAATTATCCGACGGTAAATTCATCGTGGTCAGATGAAGGGATTCTGGTTCATAAAGCCGTCAACATCGGAATGGCGACATCATTGGGTGAAGAAGGATTAATCGTGCCTGTCATCAAAGGCGCGGATAATCTCTCATTGCTCGCAATGGCACGAAGTGTAAATGATTTAGCAAATCGTGCCCGCTCGAAGAAACTCCAACCCGATGATGTCAAAGGCGGGACGTTTACACTGACTAATCACGGCATCAGCGGATCGTTATTTGCTTATCCCGTTATCAACCAGCCGCAATGCGGAATCCTGGGAATCGGCGCGATGCAAAAACGCGTCGTCGTCATTGACGATGCGATTGCTATCCGCCCAATGGTGTATTTATCATTCGTGTTCGATCATCGCATTCTTGATGGCGCGTCCGCGGATTGGTTTTTGGCGAAGGTGAAAGAGACGTTGGAGAATTGGGTGTAAATGACCAACTTCGATGAGCGTGCCAAAGATTGGGACTCTGACTCCAAAAAGGTGAAACGCGCCCGCGTTGTAGCAGAGGCTATTCGTAATGCGATTCCATTATCAAAAGATATGAACGCTTTTGAGTACGGCTGCGGTACAGGGTTGTTGAGCTTTGCACTGCAAGCAGATTTGGGGCAGCTTGTGCTGGCAGATACATCCCAAGGAATGTTAGATGTGTTGCAGGAGAAGATCGTCGATGTTGGTGTGGAAAATATGCATCCCGTGCGGCTTGACCTGGCTACAGACCCTATGTCAACTGAGCGCTATCATTTGACATACTCGCTCATGACTTTACATCATATCCCTGACACAAAAGATATTCTCAATAAATTTCATGACCTGCTTGAGCCAAATGGATTTTTGCTGGTCGCGGATTTGGATAAAGAAGACGGCTCTTTCCATACTGACGGAACTACAGATGTACATCAAGGCTTTGCACGTGATGAACTTCAGCAGAAAGTGGAAGCAGCTGGGTTTGGCGATGTTACGTTTTCGAATGTCTACGAAATTAAAAAGAAAATCAATGGTATTGAAAAGACATTTCCAGTTTTTTTGATGTGTGCGCAGAAGATGTAGGAGTTATAGAATCCATGGCAAAAGAACAAGACCATCCCAATATCAACCGTAATGTTCTTCCGCAGAGGGAATTTCTCCTGTCGGGGTGTCCGTGATTCCAACAGGCGTGCCCGTTGGAGTTGGTGTGACATCAATGATCCCTAAGGTGGTCGCCTGTGCAGACGCTGCCCAATTCCCAAAGATAAGCAACATGATTACTGTCATCGCCACGATGAATACGAAATGTTTAGGTCTGTTCATGTCAATCTCCTTATTTCATTGTAAAAAAAGTCAGAATCCTTATTCCTGTTGCTGGCAATCCAAGATTCAAGGGACAGGGGTTGCTGTTGATGTGCAGAAAGTATAATAAATGGCGGCATATCTGGATGAGTTCGTCTTAGATCAAGATGCTCTTCCATTTTGTTCATATCTGGGACCATCTTTTGAACATACAAAGGAAATATTCTGCGAACATCATCTAAATACCCCGAGCCATATTCGGGAACTTCCACGTTTTGAATGGCTCCATCTGTTCCAAGATGAAGCACAGCAGGGATACTGGCAGTGCGAAAGAAAAAAGGGCTTATTTTCACAGCAGGATCTACTTCTGCGCAAACTGCCCATACATATAAGTCCTGATTAGAGCGTCCCAGAAGTTCCCATTCGCATAGAACTTCTTCGGGATGCGATAAAGGCAAAAGCATCATCGCTAGGGCATTTTCATACTCTTTCCATCGTTCCAACTGAGTAGGTTCAGATGTAACAGCAAGGCTTGCTGGTGCTATTGGTAGTTGTACGCCCTGTATGTTTTTTAGTATTTCGTCTGTAGATGTTCCCGACTGCCGCAACGTTTTCCATAAATCATCATTGTAGTTATCAGAGACGATCTTCCACTGTTCCTGTTCTTTGCGAAGAACGATGGTATGTTCGATGCCAGCAGTTTGAGAAACGATCGGGTTTTCTGGATTCAGTTTCGCTGAAATTTCATGTATCACATCATTTCCATCACTTACCGATATGGTAGCAGTCTGAGTGTCTAGGTCAATCGCGATGCTGTGAAAGTCCAGGAAAACTTTGTAATTCATATAGCGCAGGTGATTTAATCGGATGTGTTTTATCTCCACTGCCAGCTTGCCCAGTTCTGCAAGCAGGGATGCTTGCACGTCAGGCTCATTCGACATCAGATATTCAATGCCATCTAAGTTAAACGTATTGAATGCTAGATAACGAGCATCAAAATAGGATTCGAGAACACTTTTCAACTCTATCTTCTTCGCAGTGAACACAGTAGTTGTTGGGGAAGGGGGCAATGGCGATGGCGTCACGATGACAGGTATAAATGTTGATGTAGGAACGGATGAAGGTATAGCAATTGTTGAGACAGGCATCTCAGTTGGCAAGGCAGCAGGCTGGTTACCACAAGATACCAAGAATACAAACAAAACCATCCATGGGAAACTGTGCGAAGTTGATTTCATAAAGATGTATGACCCTTTCTACGCCAATACGGATTCAAGGATAGTACAATAACCCTATATTATTTTAAACGTATTTTACGGAAGGAAAGTTCTATGAGCGAACACAAGAATCATGCAGACGTAAAAATCCACCCGCCGATATTGACGTTGATTTTCATCGTGATTGCCTATGTGGCGAAGTGGGTGATTCCAGCTCCATTGAGTGTGCTGGATATTTTGCGACTCATTGGATTTGCATTGGTTGTGATTGGATTCTTATTCGGCGTTTCGGCACTCTTTGCCTTTCGCAAAGCACGCACGACGTTGAATCCGCATGGAAAGGTTTCGATGATTGTCACCAGTGGCATTTATCGCTTTTCGCGCAACCCGATCTATTTTGGGTTTCTGCTCATGGTCATTGGTCTGCCGTTGAACAGTGGCAGTTATTGGGGTGTTGTGCTTGCGCCGGTTTTTGTAATGAGCATGAATCGGCTGGTGATAGAAAAAGAAGAAGCTTATCTGGAGAAAAAGTTCAAAGATGTTTACACCAGCTACAAGTCACGCGTGAGGCGGTGGTTGTAAATCCAAAAGGGGCACACACCATCTTTTATATTTATCCTTGACATAGAATATATGTTCTATTATTATCGGGCAAAGGAAATAAACCATGCCCAAAAGCAAAATTGAAGTCCTGCCGCTGACAACAAAAAGATGGGATGATATGGTTGCGTTGTTTGGCGCGCGTGGCGGTTATGCGGGGTGCTGGTGCATGTTTTGGCGGTTGGACCGTGCTGACTTCAAAAAGTTGCGCGGCGGGGGCACAAAAGAAATTCTGTATCAAATGGCGGAACAAGGACAAGAGCCTGGATTAATAACGTATGTTGATGGTAAACCCGCTGGTTGGTGTTCGGTGGGTCCGCGTGAAAATTATCTGGCGCTTGAAAACTCGCGCATTCTTAAAAGAGTAGATGATCAGCCGGTGTGGTCGATCGTCTGTTTTTTTGTTAATAAAGCAGATCGTAAGCGAGGTTTGATGGCTGAGATGTTGCGCGGCGCTGTGGCGCATGCCAAGAAGCACGGCGCAAAGATCGTGGAAGGTTATCCGATCGATATGCAAACCGAAAAGCTGGCAGGGCAAAAACTTGGCAGTTATGCGGGCTATATGGGCATTGCATCCGCGTTTCGTGAGGTTGGTTTTGTAGAAGCTGGGCATGCTTCTGAAACACAGTTGATCATGCGTTATACAATCAAATAGGAGTATCACATGGCTATCCAAAAATCCAAAATCCAATTAAAGGTAAATGATCAGTCAGCGAATGCCTATCTCGCCAATGGCGGCGGACCCGGTGTCTTGGTCTTGCATGCGTGGTGGGGGCTCAAGCCGTTCTTCAAGCAAGTTTGCGATCAACTTGCTGAACACGGATACACCGTGCTTGCCCCTGATCTTTATCAGGGCGACATTGCCCAAACGATCGAGGAAGCAAAAATCTTTCATGAAAAACACGAAAATGATTTCATGGGGGATATCGTCAAAGCCGCGAAGGTTTATCTTTCAAATCATTGTGCAGGCAAGCCCATTGGTGTGGTGGGTTTTTCGATGGGTGCTGCGTGGTCAATGATCGTGGCTGCCAAAGAACCAGATGTTTCCACCGTGGTCTTGTTCTACGGTGCATACGCTCCGGACCTCAGTCAGATGAAGGCCAAAGTTCTGGGTCACTTTGCCGAAGTGGATGAGTGGGAGCCGCTGGATGGCGTCAAGGCGGCGGAAAAGGATATACAAGCCGCGGGGTTGGCCGTGACGTTTCACATCTACCCGGGAGTTGGTCATTGGTTCGTTGAATCTGATCGCCCCGAATACGACTCCGCTGCCGCCTCCCTGGCATGGGATCGGACATTTGAGTTCCTCAAGAAAAATCTTGGCTAGGTAAAACAAAACGGCGTACTCTCGAGAGCACGCCGTTTTTGTCGAAATTTATTTTGGGGTATTTGTATATGCTTCAAGCAGATGATCATATTGCCCCGTATTCATTTTCCAGATCGCTTCCCAACGCTTGAGCGACCACATATCGCCTCGGATGATGAGCGCGAGTTTGTCATAGTATTCAGCGAGGGCAGGGTCCGCGATTTTGTTTTTGCCCTCCACGAAGGTTTGATCGTAGCCTTCAGGAAGTTTGCGTTTGAAGTGGGCGATATGCCACTCCTGGATATCGGCTGGTTTTAGGCGGGCAAGCAACGGGTCGCCGAGGGCAAGCTCGTCAATGATATGTACATCAGGACCGGCGAAATATCCGATCATGCCAATACCCGGAACTACAATGACCTTTGTCTTTTCTTTGCGGACTTGCAGACCATATTCGGCAAAGGGATACATGGCAAGGTCTTCACGGCGGCTGAACAACAACAGATTGGTGAAGCGATAATAGCCGAAGCGTTCGTCAGCAATATCGGTGGTGTTATCGAAGGTAATGATGTCACTTTCGAGAGGGTTGGAGAACGATTTAAGCGGGGCGAGGAGGAGACCCAGCAGGAGGATAAGACTGATCCAAATATATTTTTCTAGTTTCGATGAATCTTCTACGCGACGGACAAGCAGGATGACACTCATGACCAGTGGCGCAGAGAAAAATCGTCCGCTCATGAAATCACCGCCGATGTAGATGATATAGCCAAGATATAGAACGACACCGAGGGCGAGCAGGGATTCCTCTTTGCGTTTGTTGAGGAAAGTCAAAGCCAGTGACGAAAAAATGACCGTGAGGGTGATGGGGTCCCAGCCAAGCGAGTTGAGAAAATAGAGACTCCCTTGCCAGATCGATTCGTCCCATGGCACGCCGGTGTTCATTTTGGCATAATAGGTATTTGGCACAGGGAAACCATAATAAATGATGGAGAAGATTTCCCAGGCAATAAAAGGTGATAACCCGGCAAGCATCGCGCGTAGGGTTTGCTTGGTGGGTTGTTGGAGAAACATGGCGATGAGTATGGGCAGATACAACAACAAAGTGTCCATGCGGTTGAAGGTTGCCAGACCCGCAAATAGACTCAGGATAAAGATGATTTTTGTTGAAAGGGGTTTTTCAATTTTGAAATAATATGCGGCGAAGCAGACAGCGAGTAGATGTGTGGCGGGGTTTTCAAGCCCAGAGGTGGAATAATCCACGAAAGATTTGGAGAGGAGCAAGATGGCAAATGCCAGTAGTAAGCCGAAGTCATTTTTGGGAATGTTTGTCAGCAGAACGAACAATGTCAATGTGGATACTACAATGGAAAGCAGGATCAGGGTGATGTAGGGATTCTCGATGATTGCATGCGCGCCCGCGAGCATGAACATCCATAGCGGATTGGTATAGGTCTGCACGCGTTCGTCTACGTTCCAGCGTAAGCCGTAGCCATGAATGAAATTATCGGAGGTGCGCAGGGTGATGAAGGCATCCTCCTCCACCCAGGAAGTTTGAACCAATAGGGCGATGAAGATTACCAGCATGGGGATGATCAACTTGCGGGAACGGAGCGTTTCTAGCCAGGTCATCGTTCGCAAGTGTATCATGGGTGAAAACGGGTAAAATAAGACATTCCGTTACAATTTCGAGAGTTCATCTCGATTAAATTCAAGGAGATTTTTTATATGGCAGAAAATTTTGATGTGGTTGTGATCGGTGCTGGACCTGCGGGCTACGTAGCCGCCATCCGCGCCGCACAACTCAAGCAGAAGGTCGCGATCGTGGACAAGCAATGGCTCGGTGGTGTGTGCTTGAATATTGGCTGTATACCATCCAAGTCATTGTTGAAAAACGCGGATGTGGCGTACACACTCCGCAAGCGCAGCAAGGATTTTGGTTTCTCGTTCGATAATTTGAAATTGGACTACAGCGTGGCGTTCAAACGTTCACGTTCCAATTCAGACCGCCTCACCAAGGGTGTGGGCTTCTTGATGAAGAAGAATAACATTGCGGTGTTCATGGGGTCAGCGGTGTTCAAATCAAAAGACACGTTGGCTGTTACTGATAAAGACGGCAAGGTCACTGAACTCAAGGCGAAGAATACCATCATCGCCACCGGTGCCAGCGCGGCAATGCTCCCCGGCGTGACCGTGGATGGCAAGAAGATCGTTACCTACGTGGAAGCGATCATGCAGGATACGCTTCCGGGGTCGGTTGTGATCGTGGGTGCAGGCGCGATCGGTGTGGAATTCGCGACTATTTGGAATTCGTATGGCGTGGATGTGACCATCATCGAGTTGTTGCCGCGTGTGCTGCCGCGTGAGGATGAAGAGATCAGCAAAGAATTGACCAAGGAATTAACCAAGGTTGGTATCAAGATCAAGACTGGCGTCAAGTTTGAAAGTATTGCAGTTGCTGGCGATAAGGTCAAGGTGAAACTGCCAGATGAGACTCTGGAAGTGGATCAGGTGCTGGTAGCAGCCGCCTTTTCACCGAACAGCAAGGGGCTGGGACTCGAAGTGGCTGGTGTCAAAGTGAGCGACCGCGGCATGGTCGAAGTCAACGAAAAGATGCAAACCAACGTTCCCGGCATTTGGGCGATTGGTGATGTGACTGGCAAGTTGATGCTGGCACACGTCGGTTCGGCGATGGGCATTATCTGCGCGGAAAATATCGCGGGTGTGGAAACGATCACGCTGGATTATGAGATGATGCCGCGTGCTACATATTGTCACCCGCAGGTGGCGTCATTTGGACTCACCGAAGCGCAGGCGAAGGAACGCGGCTATAACATCAAGATCGGACGTTTCCCGTTTCAGGCGAATGGCAAGGCGCTGGGACTCGGCGATTATGCCGGATTCGTAAAGATCGTGATGGATGAAAAGTATGGCGAGATTCTCGGCGCGCACATGATCGGTCCTGAAGTGACCGAGTTGTTGCCCGAGTTGACGCTCGCACGCATGATGGAATTGACCCCACATGAGATCGCGCGCAATGTCCATGCGCATCCCACACTCAGTGAGGTGCTGATGGAAGCAGCTCACGGTGCCGAGGGAAGTCCGATCCATATTTAGTTTGAGAAACGAAAATCTGCCTTGCAAATTTTGCAAGGCAGATTTTTTTTATTTGCCTTTTATTGCGTTGATTAACGCTTGTGGATCGAGAATGACTCCAAACTCATACTCTTTGCCATTGTGTTGGAGTTGAATTGTTTGTCCTGTTTTCAGGGCAGTATCCCAGAATTCTTATGGCGTGATATCTGGTTTGACTTGGACTGCCAGCGCATACATCCCTGCCAAATAAGGAGTAGCCCAACTCCAGCCACCTTGACGATAGAATACATAATCACTCGTTCCAGTTGGACTGGCGGTCGTACGTGAGTCCATAGGCACGAGCAAGAGAGCTGTCCGTTTTGGTAGCTTTCCAATAGGATAAGAAGCCAATGCCATTCCAGCATAGAAATCTTTTCCCCACCGTATGCTAGGAACATAAGACTCGAACTGATTCGGATCATCTAATGGGTTGCGCCCGAGACCCTGGAAATATAATTTGTAGGTATGCCCCAGACTGGAACTGATAACAAAAATACCTGCAGCTTTCGCTTGATTAACAGCTGCAATGATCTCATCATAACCTGACTGGTCGGATCTCGTGCTCCAACTTGTCTGCATGGCGATGATACGGATTTTGCGATCTTCGGGCAGGTTTTTATTGACCTCCAAAATCCTATGCACTGCCTGGGCATAATATTTGAAATTATAAGTGAAATTATTTGTATCATGAGCCCAATCACCTATCCACGCGCCGATGTAGTAAAGGTCTGCTTCAGGGGCAACACCAACCGTGTTGCCTACAGCAATCGAAGCGACTGCTGGACCGTGCATTTGTGATGTGGTGTCTGGCTGTATGTTTATTTCCTCGTGCAACTGAAGGCGGTCCTGATACTCTTGATGATCGACAAGCATGGGCTGGTCGATGATAGCAATACCTATTCCTTTTCCTGTAATTCCCTGATCATGCAACGCTCGAATTCCCAACCCAGGGTCTTTACCAATTTCCATAATTTTCTGCCAATCAAAATCGGTTGGCATCTTATCAGCTGCAGGCCATTGTGTTTTGCTGTCAAAAATAGCATAAAGTAAATTGTTTTTTGATTTTGACAGATCAAATTTTGATAAATTCGACGAACGTAGATCCATTTGGAATGTGTTTGTTAGTATAAGAGTGTAAATTGCTATAGTCTGCTGGCTCCGGATACCGGGCTATTTGGGGTTCAGATAATATTGATTCAGTTTGGGTAACCGTGGCAGGTGCCCCGCAAGATGCGATCAAAGCTATAAGCATAAACGACACGATTGTTCGATAGTGTTTTGACATTTATTCCTGCTGAGTTACAAGTTTTATTTACCTTTTATTGCGTTGATTAATGTTTGTGGGTCGAGGATGACTCCAAACTCATACTCTTTGCCATCGTGTTGGAGTTGAATTGTTTTACCGGTTTTCAAAGCGGTGTCCCAGAATTCATCTGGTGTGATATCTGGTTTGACTTGGACAGCCAACGCATACATTCCCGCCAAATATGGAATAGACCAACTCCGGCCGCCTTCACGATAAAACACGTAATCTTCATTTCCTGTAAGGTCAGCTGTAGTACGTGAGTCCATCGGAACAAAAAGAGTTGCTGTGGGAAAGCCATTCTTGTAAAAATCTTCTTGCCATCGTAAGCCTGGCTCGTACGATTGAAATTCATTTGGGTCTGATAGTGGACTACGCCCCAAGCCGTGGAAGTGAAAACTGTAGGACTCAGACAGACTTGAGCTGATCACAAATATCCCATCCTTCTTTGCTTCATTTACAGTGGCAGTGATCGCATCATAACCTTTGCTATGTAAATCCCAACCAAACGACATCGAAAGTACTCGAATCTTCTGGCTCTCAGGTAAACTCCTGTTGATTTCCACAATGCGGTGGATGGCTTTTGCCCGGCATGAAAAATCAAAATCTTCCATGTTTTTAAACTCGCCACAACCGCCAGTAGCAATGTAATACAAATCAGCATCTGGTGCAACGCCTATCGTTCTTCCTACCGCAATGGATGCGACGGCTGGCCCATGCATCTGAACTTCCGACCATTTTCCAGTAACATCCTCAGCTACCTCATATATACGAATGCGATCTTTGTATTCGATGTGTTTCACCAGTAGAGTCAGGTCAATGATAGCGATAGCCACTCCTTTGCCTGTAAATCCCTGGTTATGTAAATTCCTTATTCCTAAGCCTGGGTCTTTGCCAAGCTCCATGACTTTGATTGGGTCAAAGCCCGCGGGCATTTTATCCGCTGACGGCCACTTAGTTCGAGTATTAAAATCTGCATACAACAGCTCATCTGCTCTGTTTGAAAAATCATCATCTGATAGATTCAACCAACGCAAATCTTTTGCTTGTGGTGATGTTATGGGAGTAGCTGGTACTCCACAAGATGTGACCAGTGCTACAAGCACAAGTAACACGACAATTCGATAGAGTTGTGACATTTGCTCTCCTTGATTACATACCTTATTTGCCTTTTATTGCGTTGATTAACGCTTGTGGGTCGAGAATGACTCCAAACTCATACTCTTTGTCATCGTGTTGGAGTTGAATTGTTTTACCGGTTTTCAGGGCAGTGTCCCAGAACTCTTCTGGTGTGATATCTGGTTTGACTTGGACAGCCAACGCATACATTCCCGCCAAATATGGGACCGCCCAACTCATGCCACCCTCCCTGTAGAAAACGTAGTCTTCTGTTCCAGTTGGGCTGGCAGTGGTTCGTGAGTCCATGGGGACCCAAAGCATGGTTGATGGAAGAGTGTTTTGATAAAAATATTCCTGCCAGGGTAGGCCAGGCTCATACGATTGGAAATTATTAGGATCAGCTATCGAATTACGCCCCAAACCAATGAAATTCCATCCATATGTTTGCTCAAGGCTGACACTGATAACAAAAATTCCTTCCGCCTTGGCTTCGTTTATAGCGGCAATGATTTCAGCATACCCTTTACTTTGCGGTCCCCAGCCAATTGACATTGAAAGGACGCGTATTTTACGAGCGGACGGTAAATCTTTATTGATTTCAATGATACGTCTGACGTTCTTTGCCAGACAGGCAAAATCAACAGATTCGTATGTGCCTTGGCTACACATTGCAGTGGCAATGAAATATAGATCGGCATCCGGCGCGACGCCAATAGTACGCCCTACCGCAATCGAGGCAACAGCTGGCCCGTGCATCTGGGTTTGCAGCCACCCATCAGTGATATCTTCAGCCTCCTCATAAACGCGGATACGATCTTTGTATTCAATATGGTCAACCAACAGAGTCTGGTCAATGATGGCAATCCCAATTCCTTTGCCTGTAATTCCCTCTTCATGTAATGTTCGAATTCCCAACCCGGGGTCTTTACCAAGTTCCATGATCTTTTGCCAGTCGAAATCAGCTGGCATCTTATTTGCTATGGGCCATTGTGTTTTGCTGTCAAAATCTGCGTAGAGCAAATCTTCCTTGGACTTTGACAAATCCAGTTTTGTCAGATCTGATGATCGCAAATCAACCTGCCATTGATCTGTTGAATTGGGATTGTAGATTGGGGGTTCAGTGTACACATTGATGGCGCTATAGTTATCTGGCTGTGGATGTCGGACAATTTTGACTTCAGGCATTCCTCCGCAAGCAGCGACCAACGCTACAAGCACAAGTAACACGACAATTCGATAGAGTTTTGACGTGTATGCCTCCTGGTTTATATATCTCTTCGACATGTGTCAGCATACGCTTTTCAGAATTTATTTTACAAGTGCTTAAAATCATATCATCTGTATGATTTGGAGAAATTGCATCTAAGAAGTTATTTCAGCTGTTGTAAGAGTAGGTGGTTTATGGTTCAGCGTAGATCAGGTTCGTTGGACGGAAGCAGGCTAGATGGGTGTGAGAAGCGGGAACCTTGTTAAGTGAAATTCTGTCTTATGGGTATAATACTTAATATCCCTTTAATGTGACCGACTTTTATTGTCACCCTGAGGGTAGGAGGCTTTATGAACCATTCGTCCGATAATCACCCGCCTACGCAGCCGCGTAACGGGCCCAAATTTTCGCAGAGGGGTCTGTTAAGCATTGCCATGTTGATATTAAGCATGGGCGCTTTTGGAATTGCTGCACTGGCTGCCACAAAGATGGTTTTTGATGTTTTCGGCGATCAGCCAACCGGTTCAGCCCTGGTCGTATTGGTACAGACGATCGTGATCGGGCTGGCTTATGCTGTTGGCTGGGTGACAGCCCTGGTGGCGATCAGAGTGTATAGCAATTTGATTTTACCAATACTGATCAAATGGTGTTTATGGGGATGTCTGCTTGCGGTATGTTATCTATATCTTGAGATCCTGAAACGTATGTACGCCCAGCCTGATGACTTTGGAAGGTTTTTCAAATATCTGGTTGTGATGGCAGGCGGATTGGGTGCGCTGGTGGGTTTCCACCTGCTCATTGAAGATCACGACCTGCGGCCCTTTTCCGTGCCGCTGTTACTCATCAGCCTGAGTCAATTGGGCATGATCGTGTTTCGGTATGTTTTTGATACTGCCGATGTCAAGGTGGGCTTTTTATGGAAGGACCTGGTGTTCTTCTTTATGATGACCACTGTCTCGGTTTCGATGCTGGCACATTGGGGTTTGCTCGCACCTTTACGCAGGCAGTTGACCAATTATTTTGATCACAGAAGTCACCCCATCCGTCCACACGATTGATCGGCTCATTTTACTGCGGAGATTGATAGATACGGGGAGAATATCTCCGCAGTGCTTCCTACTACTTTCCTAACCAAATATTTAGCAAACAAGGGTATGATGCACAGAATTCATAAGGAGACTCTTTAGTATGGAAACCAATCAAAATTCATCTTCATCTGTTCCCAAGATCGTTGGCGGTATTGTGGCTGTTTTGGTCTGTTGTGCCTGTGTGGTGATCCTCGCCGCCGGCGGACTTTTTTATTATGGATATCGCAATGTGCCTACACTGGATCTGACTTCCATCCCGCCCGTTTTTGAGGAAACGAACACGCCTCTTCCGCCCGTTGAGCTGACCCGGACTCCGATCGACTCGGTCACGGCCGATACGCTTCAGGCACTCATCACAACTAATGTCCCTGAGAATGACCCGTACGAACTGGCTTGCCGCCTGAAAAACATCTGCGATGTATCGAAGACGGTGCCAGGCAAAACATACAAAGTGGGTGACAAGGAAAAGTTCTGGGTCACGAATAATGACACCGCCGAAAATCGCGAGATCACCGCTGAATTGCTCTACATTACCCCGCATTCCTATTTCTGGGCGGAGGCTGGCACGGACGTGGACCAGGGCGACATGAAAAGATTGATGGATACCTTCGAAAACGATATTTATCCCACCGACCGCGAATTCTTCGGCAGCGAATCGACCCCCGGCATCGATGGCGACCCGCATATTTTTGTGATCTATGCCAGTGGGTTGGGCGGGAATATTGCTGGTTATTTCAATTCATCTGACGCCTTTAATCCCCTGGTTCAGGAATACTCCAATGCCCATGAGACGTACATGCTCAGCACCACGCAAGATCTGGCAGATGACTACACCTACGCCGTGCTGGCACATGAATTTGTACATATGATCCAGTTCGCATCTGATCGTAATGATGTGTCGTGGCTTGGTGAAGGTTTTGCTGAGGTGGGGACATTTCTCAATGGATATTATGCCGGCTCGTTTGATTGGCTGTATGCATCGGAGCCTGACCTGCAATTAACCACCTGGGGCGGTGCCTCAGATGATAATGGACCTCATTACGGTCAAGCATTTCTCTATCTTACCTACTTCCTTGATCGTTTCGGCGAAGAAGCTACCAAGGCACTCACCAATAACCCTGAAAACTCGATCTCCAGTGTGGATGATACGCTCGCTCAACTGGCGATCACCGACCCGCTTACCGGTCAGATCGTTACTGCTGATGATGTTTTCATAGATTGGGCGGCCGCGTTATACCTCAAGGATAAAAGTGTGGGTGATGGACGCTACACTTACAACAATTACCCCAGCGTCCCTCAGACCGAAACAACCGAAACCATCACCACTTGTCCGCAAGCTGCATCGAGTCGTTCAGTTAGTCAGTATGGCATTGATTACATCCAGATCGAATGCACTGGTGATTTCACCCTGCACTTCAGCGGCTCCACAGCCATTGGACTTCTACCCACAACGGTCAATTCCGGCAAATATGCCTTTTGGTCGAATAAAGGTGATGAATCCGACATGACGCTCACGCGTGAATTTGACCTCACAGGCGTGAGTGGTCCCGTTGAAATGAGTTATTGGACCTGGTACGACATTGAAGAAGATTGGGATTATGCCTTTGTGGAAGCTTCCGCCGATGGAGAAACATGGGAGATCCTCACCACTCCCTCTGGCACAGATAGTGACCCCTCCGGCAATTCGTATGGCTGGGGCTACACCGGCGCTACGGGCGGCTGGATCCAGGAGAGTGTTGATCTTTCAAAATTCGCTGGTCAGAAGGTGCAAGTCCGCTTTGAGTATGTCACCGATGCGGCGGTCAATGGTGAAGGCATGTTGCTGGATGACATTGCCATTGACGCAATTAACTACCAGTCCGATTTCGAAACGGATGATGGCAGCTGGGTTGCGCAAGGCTTTGTGCACGTTGAAAACATCCTACCGCAAACGTATCGGCTGAGTCTGATCATCAAGGGTGACACCACAACCGTAACGTCCATTGAGTTGAACGAAGATCAAACAGCCGACATTCCGCTTTCGTTGAAATCGGGTGAACAGGCTGTGCTAATTGTGACGGGCACAACCCGTTTCACGACGATTCCTGCCGCATATCAGATCGAAGTAAAATAAATGTAAGGTGGGATCTTCCCGCCCTACACAAAATGGAGACACCATGTCAACCGCCCCAAAATCAGAAGTATTGACGATGTCCGAGTTAGTGGCTTATCAAGACGGCTCGGTAGTCAGTCGCCAGATCACCAAAGCGGATGCGGGTAACGTCACGCTCTTTGCCTTTGATAAAGATCAGGAACTCAGCGAACACACTGCGCCTTTCGATGCCCTGGCACATGTGTTGGATGGTGAAGCCGAGATAAAAATTTCAGGCAATCCATATCACCTCAAAGTCGGTGATGCCATCATCATGCCGGCCGACGAACCGCATGCCCTTCGTGCAATCCAAAGATTCAAAATGTTGTTGACGATGATCAGAAAATAAACTAAAAAAGTCCCGCAGAGAAAATCTGCGGGATTTTCATTTCTATGAGAAAGGTGTGACAGCTGTGTTTATTAAATTTCACCGCTGACCGCGATTGATTTATTTCTTTGCCAGATCAATGCCATCACGAAGGGCACAACTGCCACCGCTGCAGCGATCAACGCCATGGCGTTATAACCAAGCGCGCTGAAGATAAATCCGCTGCTTAAACTGCCAGCCGCAGAGGCAAGCCCTACCAACAGATCATTAAAGCCTTGTGTACGGGCGCGTTCAACCGGCGAGAGTTGATCTGCAAGCAAGGTCGAGCCACCAACATAACAGAAGTTCCAGCCCAAGCCCAGCAAAAAGAGCGCAATACCTAAAGGCAATACATCAGGCGAAAGTGTTGCAGCAATACAGGCTAATACCAATGTGAACGAGCCGAATAGAATCACAGGTCCACGCCCCAATCGATCTGCCAGGCGTCCTGAAAGAATGGAGAAGGCAAACATGCCAAAGGTGTGTGCAGAGAGAACCGCAGAAATATCTCCCAACATATGCTCATGGTCTTTCATATACAACGAAGTGATGACCATCACTAACACCATTACCATTTGTCCCAATAACATGGCAACAAGCGCAACGAGTGCTGCAGACTGACTAAAGATCACGAAAAAACTTCTCGCCTGACCTTGATTTACATCCGCCTCAGGAAACTGCTCTGCCACTTCACGTCCCAAATCGCGCGGGTCCGGGCGCAACCCAATAAAAACTACAACTGCACCGATACAAAATAATATCAGGCTGATCGCGTATGCGCCCGCCAATTCATCTCCGGCAATCGGTTTGAAGAATGTACCTGCGGGTCCTGCCACAAAGGGTCCCACCACCGAACCAACCGTCCCGCCGATCACAACATTTGAAATGGCTCTGCCGCGATTTTCAGGTTTATTCACCTCAGCTGCTGCAAAGCGCCCCAACTGCACCGCGGCATTTGCAATCCCCATCAAGACCATGCCTCCCAGAAAAAATGAGAAGGAGTGCACAGCAACTGCATAAAACGCAATGCCTGACCCAAGTGCACCTAATAAAAGCCCAGTCACCATACCATTGCGGCGGCCCATTGAGTCAAATAAATAACCCCAGCCAAACGCTGCCAGCGCGCCAGCCAGCAAATAAATTGCAGTTGGCACACCAGCCCAGCCTGCGTGATTAGCGAGCGCTGCACCGACAATCGAGTTCAATGTGGCGGCAGCAATGAACCCAGCCGATGCAAGGCTCTGATTTGCAAAAAGCACCCACGTGATCTTACGAGCCAGTTTTGAAAAGTCTGTCATGAAATTGTCCTCTTTTGAGTCTGCCGATTATACGCCGGATGCGGGTAGAATCAGAAAATGACATTGGATATAAGACCCGCTTCAGACTACCCTCTGCCTGATCTGGCTCAACTGCTGAATCTCAGCTTTGAGAATTATCTTGTCCCTGTCACCTTCAACCTGCTCCAATTCCTGACGATGATCCGCAAAGACAGCGTGGATCTATCTGCCAGCCGCGTATTGACTGCGGATGATAAGCCCGTTGGCATTGCGCTGATTGCGCGCCGCGGCTGGACGAGTCGTCTCGCGGCGATGGGGATTGTGCAGAGCATGCGTGGCAAAGGCACGGGTTCCTGGTTCATGGAAAATTTGATCCGTGAAGCGCGTGAACGTAATGACCGTGATATGGTACTTGAAGTGATCGAGCAAAACGCATCCGCCGTGAAGTTATATCAGAAATGCGGCTTTCACAGTGTGCGCCGCTTGATCGGTTTGATCCGCAAGGACGCCAAAGAGCGGGCGAAAAAACCCATCACAGAGCTCGATCTACGTGAAGCGGGCAGTTTGGTCTCGCAGCATGGTTTATCAGATCTGCCCTGGCAACTGGCAGGCGAGACGATCGCACATTTGAATCCTCCGGCGCGGGCTTACCGTAACGGATCGGCTATGATGGTCATATCCAATCCAAATGTTGAGCATGTGGTGATCTGGTCACTGCTGGTTGAGGCACAGGCGCGTGGTCAACAGTTAAGTGTGGATATGCTAAAGAGTCTCATCGCGCATCATCCAGGAAAGACCTGGCATGTGCCTGCGATATTCCCTGAAGAGTTTTTAAAGATATTCGACCGCGCAGGTTTTGAGAAGGAAGAATTAACTCAATGGCAGATGCGGTTGGTGCTTGCGTAATATCACTTCGCTCCATCGAGGGCTAAGCCCTCGATGGAGCGTGGATAAGAATCGCTGCGACTCGAACTTTCGTAACAGAAGCAGTTATCGGTTAAGTACGATGCGGATTTCCGTCATATAAGAATCAAGGATATAATCTCAATATCCCATCAGAAGGACGCCAGGCATGTCATTTCCAACAAAGCCAGCTTCGAATAGAAAAACGATCGGTGTGTTTGCCTCGCAAGTCGGGCGCGCCTGGGGCGCTGAATTTCTCTCCGGGATCACTGCTGCAGCTGAAGCGAACAACGTAAACCTTGTGCATTTCATTGGGGGCAGATTAACACCCCATGTTTCAACGGATAAACCCAACCCTTCTTTTGGATTGTATGATCTTGCCAAACCTGACCAGTTCGATGGCCTGATATTGACATCGGATATTGCCTACGGTGCAAGCCCTGCCGAATTAAAGGTTTTTTCGGAATTGTATGGCAATCTGCCCATCGTTACGCAATCGGTGGAAATGAGCGGCGCGACCATGTTCGTGCCTGATAATACCGAGGGCATACGGGCGGTGGTGCGGCATTTGATCGAAGAACATGGTTATAAGCGCATTGCATTTATTTGCGGCATTCCAGGACAGGTGGATGCTGAACAACGTCTGCAAGCCTATAAAGATGAACTCAAAGCGCATGACCTGCGTTGTGACGAAGATTTTATTGTGGATGGTGATTACACTGCCGAGAGCGGCAGGGACGCGATCCATACATTGTTGGATGAACGTAAGCTGCGTTTTCAAGCGGTGGTAGCGGCGAATGACCGTATGGCGTTTGGCGCGTTGGATGCGTTACAACAGCATGGCATGCGTGTGCCGGAAGATGTGGCTGTGACCGGTTTCGATGACCTGCGTGAAGCCCAGACAACCGGTGTGCCCCTGACCACGGTGCGTCAATCATTCTACACAGCCGGCAAACATGCGCTTGAGACTTTACTTAAAAGAGTCAGCGGGGATACAGTTCCACACACGGTCGTAACGCCAACTCAATTACTTGTACGCTGGTCTTGCGGTTGTCTGCCGGAGAATGTCCGGCAGGCGGCGGTGTTGCCGCGCGATGTGGCGAAGACCGGCAAATTGGAAAATAAACGGGAAGCTGCGTTACGCGCGCTGTTAAATTCAGCCGGCGTCACCGAACAGGACCCGGCGCATGCACAATTCAAAGATGCGTTCGGCCGCGCCTGGGATGGTTTCCTGTTGGCATTGAATGACAGAACCTCAGACGATGAATATTTGAAGACCATCAATGCCATGATCGAGCTTTTGCAGAAACATGAACTGGTGACCACGGTCTGGCATAATGTGATCTCGATGATGCGGCGGTATGCGCTGGGCGGCATTACCAGTCATACCTCCATGTTGAAGGCGGAAAACCTATTCCAACAGACGCGTTTGCTGGTGGGTGAGCTTTCACAGCGTTCACAGGCATATCGCCGGTTGGTGCTCGAACAGCAGGAAAGTGTTTTACAGGGCTTTAGTTTTTCCATGGCACCCGCCATGACGCTGGAAGATATCGGGAGTGCGATCACGGAACACTTCCCGGATATGGGTATCGAGCGCTGGTATGTGATGTTCTACAGCGATGTGACCTCACCACAATCTGTTTCTGCACCGGCGCCTGAGGGCTATCGTTTGTTGTTCCAGTATGAAGGTGCCAGGTTCGAGATCCCACGCAAACAAGCTTATATAGGCACTGGTCAATTGGTGCCGCGCGGCAAAACGCCGGAGGACCATCGCTATACCGCGGTCGTTATGCCCTTGACTCTGGCGAAAAACCGTTTCGGTTTCATGTGGGTCGAGATGGGTCCGCGTGATTGGGAAGTATATGTGCGCATTCGTAACCTGGTCAGCAGCGCGTTATTGCGGACCATGCTCGTGCAACAAAAAGAACAGGTGCAACAGGAAGTGGAACGCCTATTGGCAGATGCCCGCGAACGCACTGTGGAACTGGCGATCGCCAAGGAGTTCGCGGAAAAAACCGCGGCAGAGAATGCCAACCTGTATTCCAGCGAACAGTTCCGGCGGCGTGCAGCCGAGGCGCTGGCAAGATCGTCGCGTCAGCTTTCTTCGTTGAGCACCGTGGCGGAGGTCCCACAGCAGATCGTGGTGCAATTATCCCAGGTGGTCGCGAATGAACGTTGTGCCTTATTCATCGAGGACGTGAACGGTGTTCCGCGTTTGCGTGCGCATCAAGGTTTTGCTGAAGATGCGCGGATGGATGAGCTGAATTACAGTGTGAAGGGCGTGAATGCTTATCACTCCATCGCGAAGCAGGCTGAACCGATGGTGATCGGCGATACCGAGAACATGCAGAGTTGGGAACAGCCTGCCTGGCATCCGCATGATCGTTCGTGGCTGGGTGTGCCTCTATATGCGAAGAACAAGGTCATTGGCATGTTGGCTTTGACCAGGACGAACCCCGCAACCTTCAATCAGGATGATGTGTTGCTTGCCAGTACTTTTGCTGTGCAAGCCTCCATCTCACTGGAAAATGCCCGCCTGTATGATGATCTCAATCGCTTCAATCAAATGATGGAACGCATGGTGGAACAGCGCGTGAACGAATTAAGCACTGCTCATAACACCCTGCAAAAATTGGATAAGAACAAAAGCGATTTCATTCAAGTTGCCGCGCACGAACTGCGCACGCCGCTCACGGTCATTAAAGGCTACATGGGCATGATCAAAGCTGCGCCGCCGGTGAAAGATAACCCCATGCTGGCGCAGGCCATGGACGGTGTGATCCAGGGCACTGACCGCCTGCATCAGATCGTCAACAGTATGTTGGATGTGGCGCGTCTTGAAACCCAGGTAACGACTCCGCACCTCGAAGCCATGACGTTGGGACCAACCTTGCGCCTGATCCAAAAGGATTATTTGGAAGATTTGAAAGCGCGTCAACTCACGCTGGAGCTTGATCCTAATATTAATGCGACTCCGCCTCTGTTGGCTGATTCTGATCTCATGAAAAAAGTGTTGGATAATGTGATTGTCAATGCCATCAAGTTCACACCTGATGGCGGCAAGATCACTGTCAGCGCGCATAAGGTTGATGTGCCCGGGCGTGGTGAAGTTTGCGAGATCCGTGTCAAAGACAGCGGCATCGGGATTGACGAAGAAAATCACATCATTATCTTCGAGAAGTTGTACCAAATCGGCAAAGTGGAATTGCATTCCTCCGGGCGCACCAAATTCAAAGGCGGCGGACCTGGCTTGGGGCTGGCGATCGCGGCAGGCATTGTCAAAGCGCACCAGGGCAAGATTTGGGTTGAAAGCTCCGGGTACGATGAAGAGAAATTGCCTGGTAGTACCTTCTTTATTCAAATCCCGTTCGCGAAATAAAAAATAATTGTCATTGCGAGGGCGATAGCCCGAAGCAATCTCCTATCGCGATGACATAACATAAAAAATATCCCGTCATTACGACGGGATATTTTCGTTTACGCATCCGCGTGTTGTTTATCCTTCTTTTTCTTTGTCGCGGCAGAGGTCTGAAAGACGATCTTGTTATTCGCTTCGTCCACATCCACGTGGACAATGGCGCCGTCCTTGAATTTGCCGCCGAGCAGTTCCATCGAAAGCGGACTCTCGACATTCTTCTGGATGGCGCGGCGTAATGGACGCGCGCCGAAAGCAGGATCATATCCAGCTTTGGCAAGCCACTTGCGCGCAGCATCCGTCAACTCGACGGTGATATTGTGTTCGTTCAAGCGGTCCTGCACTTCCTTCATTTGCAGCACAACGATCTCTTCCATCTGTTCGATGGACAGTGGCGAGAACATGATGATCTCGTCGATGCGGTTGATGAACTCGGGACGGAATGCGCCTTTGAGCGCCTTCTCGATCTTGTCATGTGACTCGCGTTCCTCGTCACTGGCCTTGCCTTGCAGGAAGCCCAACGTGCCACCTTTTTTCACATATTCAGTGCCCAGGTTCGAGGTCATGATCAGAACCGTATTGCGGAAGTCCACCACGTTGCCCTGACCGTCGGTCATGCGTCCATCATCCAGGATCTGCAATAATGCATTCCAAACTTCTGGATGTGCCTTTTCGATCTCATCGAACAATAGCACACGATACGGGCGTCTACGGACGGCTTCGGTCAACTGACCGCCTTCTTCATAGCCAACGTATCCCGGAGGTGCGCCGAAGAGCCGTGAGACCGTATGCTGTTCGCGATACTCAGACATATCGATGCGCACGAGCGCTTCTTCATCATCGAACATGAACCAGGCAAGTGCCTTCGCCAATTCGGTTTTACCAACACCGGAAGGTCCGATGAAGATGAAGGACCCGATCGGTCGTGATGGATCAGATAACCCTGAGCGTGAGCGGCGGATCGCATCCGAAATCGCGTGGATGGCTTCCTCCTGCCCGATGATGCGCTCATGCAAGCGCGCTTCCATGTGCAGAAGTTTATCGGACTCGGTCTCGAGCATTTGCGTCACGGGAATGCCCGTCCATTGATGCACGACCGAGGCAATATCATCTACATCTACCACTTCATCGAGCTGGTGTTCAGATTCCCATTTATCGCGCTTCTCGTGATATTCATCTTCAAGGCGCAGTCTTTCAGATTTCTTCTGCGCGGCGCGTTCGTAATCACGGTTGAGACCAGCCTGTTCTTCCTCGGCTAACATTTTATCCAATTCGGTCTTCATCACTTTGAGATCGGGCGGCATGGAATATAAAGCCACGCGCAGTTTCGCAGCCGCTTCATCCATCAGGTCAATGGCTTTATCGGGCAGACGCCGGTCAGTAACATAACGGCTGGCGAGGCGCGCCGCGGCAACCAAGGCATCATCCGAATAGCGGACTTTGTGATGTGCTTCGTAACGGTCGCGCAAGCCCATCAACATTTTGATCGTATCTTCAACACTTGGCTCTTCAACATAGATGGGTGCAAAGCGACGTTCGAGTGCCGCATCTTTTTCAATATATTTATGGAATTCATCCAACGTGGTCGCGCCGATGGTTTGAAGCTCACCGCGCGCGAGGGCTGGCTTGAGCATGTTGGACGCGTCCATCGCACCCTGGGCTGCTCCTGCTCCGACAACCGTGTGCAACTCGTCGATCATCATAATGATCTCACCCTGTGACCGTTGGACTTCCTCGATCACGGCTTTGAGTCTTTCCTCGAACTCACCGCGGAAGCGTGAACCGGCGATCATCGAACCGAGGTCAAGTGCCACCACACGTTTGCCCGAAAGGATTTCAGGCACATCGTTGTTGGCGATCTTTTGCGCGAGACCTTCGGCGATGGCGGTCTTACCGACACCGGCTTCACCGATCAACACCGGGTTGTTCTTGGTGCGGCGGGATAATATTTGAATCAGACGCAATATTTCATTATCACGTCCGATGACGGGATCAAGCTTGCCCTCGCGCGCCATTTGAGTCAAATCGCGGGAGTATTTCTCCAGCGTCCGGTAACGGGACTCAGCTTGCGGGTCGGTGACGCGCTGCCCGCCGCGCAAATCCTGAATCGCAGAATAGACGCGGTCGCGGGTTAATCCCGCAGACTCTAAAATGCGGGCCGCGGGCGTATTCCGCTCGGTGAGGATCGCGAGGAAGATATGCTCAGTGGAAATGTATTCATCCTTGAGACGGTTGGCTTCCTCGTTGGCAAGATCAATGATGCGCTTTACGCGTGGGGTGATGAAGATCTGCCCTGCGCCGCCACCAAAGATATTGGCTTTGGGGCTGGCACGCAGGGTGGCATCGAGCCTTTCGGTCAGCGCTTCGGGGCTGACGCTCAATTTTTCTAAAATTTGTGGGATCACTCCGCCGGGTTGTTCGATCAACGCCAGCAGGATGTGTTCGGTATCGATCTGGTTATGCCCATAGCGTTGGATGATCTCCGCGGCACGCTGGGCGGCTTCCTGGGCTCTCTCAGTAAATCGGTCAAATCGCATCATAGGGAAAGTTCCTTTATTAAGCAAAAAAACGATAATAGGCAGGGATGACCCATCAAGGTCATTCTACCTGAGCGTTATGTCGAGGCTTTCGCGCAATCTAGCCTCCCTGAATGCGACTGGCGGGTCGCCACTACATATCGTAATACGGGCGATTATAACAAAACCGCATCGTCGAATTGTCAGCGCGGCATAAGAGGAGTATTAGATTTGAAGGGCGTGGCAGAGCTGGCTAAGGGGCAGGCGTGGACAATGCTTGGGAGTAGAAAAAATCCGAAACCAGAAAAATATTTGTAAACCGCACAGAGTCTCAGCCATCTGGTGCATCATCCCGGTGATTGTCTGGAACGCTATTTTAAGTGCGTCATTTTTTCGGCAATTCGATCCAAGGATAACGGCACGAAGTCTGTACAATCAACTCCTACGTCAAAAGACTTACCGATCCCTTTCAGCTTACCATGCGTGTGGCCAAACAAATGCCAGGAACCATGATTTGATCCTTCCCAAACCTGCATTGAGTAATGGCAGAGGACAATTACCTGAGGTTGTCCCAGCTTTCCTAATTTCTCAAATGCTAAAGAAATGAGCGGTGGTATGACCAGAACTTTCTGGTTAACTATAAAATCCTGGAGCCAGAGCCGATCCATGTTGCCGGGCAGGATTCTAAGGTTGCCATTCAACTGAGTGGACCATTTTGTGAAATGACTTAGATCCTTGGTTGTGAAATCACCTAAATGGTAAACAGTATCGTCGGCGGTAACAACGCTATTCCATCGTTCCACCATGACAGCATTCATCTCGTCCACGCTCTGAAATGGACGATTGAAATACTCAATAGCAAACTCGTCGTCAAAATGTGTATCAGAAGTAAAGAACGTTTGCATAATAAGACTTAGTGGCTTGGTAGACAGCAAGCAGGCGTGGACTCTGCTTGAGAGCAGAAAAAACTCGAAGCGAGGAAAATGCTTTTAAATCGCAGAATCCCCAGCGTCCAGTGCGCTTATTATTTGATTGACTCTCCAATAATGCGAGCATCCATTTACCAAATATAAGGCACGAGGCGATACCGCACTTTCTGTGTATACTCAATATACCCAGACAAATCCTTTTTCAGGAGTTTCTCCTCACCCAGTATCCTCCATACGAGTGTGGGGAATACGATAGCAAGGAATGCAAGTCCAACCCAGGAGCCCAGGGCTAGTGGTACACCTGCCATCATGATGAGAACTCCCACGTACATTGGATGTCTTACTATGCCATAAGGGCCTGTGGAGATCACTTTCTGGTCATCAAATGTCTGGACTGTGGAACCGCCAAAGCTATTCTCCCTGAATACCAAAAAATTGACTAGCAAGCCGAGCGCGACCAGCAAGTCTCCAATCAATGATACGTAGGCTGGAACTGGTGACCATGCAAAACGATGATCTAAAGCGCAATATATCAACAATACGAGGATACCAATCAGCGCCAGGGACATAATGATTCGTTGTGCAGCATTTTGTTCCGCCGCTGGACCAACATTCTTTCGCCGTTCCAAGAGTGCCGGATCTTTTATCGAGAGATATACTCCGATTGCATTCACGGAAGTCGTGAAGACTAAAATAAAAACTCAAGCCTGCCAATAGTTAAGTGTCCAGGCGGGGATGAACAGAAGTAGCCCAAGGATGACCGCTCCTATTAGATACGATAGTAGTGCCTGCGAAACAAGTTTCTTCATATTGTTTACAGCCTTCATAAAGTTTTGGCGAAGTAGTCGGGTTGCATTCGCATGGTCGGCGGCTTGGTCGCCGTCAATTCAAACAAATCTTGAATACACCGTTGTCAAGTCAGAGGCTTCGATGACACCCGCACCAATGCTGGTTTCCTTCAATTCGACGCTGCCGAGCTTCATCATTATTCTCTACGCTCTAGTTCGTCGGGTGTCGGTTTCTGGAAGAACGCAATCCAGGGTTTCATCATCTCTTCGGAGATATGGAAAGCCATTGGCGGAAGTTGCAAATTCCTTTGCACCAGCCGTCGAAGCAATTCATCCTCCGGCACATCGAGGAAATGGACTTCACTACTCGCCCCAAGCTGCTTCGCCCGCAAGCGATAGTCTTCTCGTTCTTCCCGTGCCCAAAAGCCAAAATCAAGTATCACATTTGTTCCTAACACAAGCGCCCGATTGGCCACCTCCCAGAGCAGTGCCTCAATGAGACCATGCCGGGCGTTATGCTCTGGCTCTTCTGCATCTTGACCGAAGAGACGCAATTGCCATTCATCAGGCGTGAGTCGAAGCGCCAAGCGCTCATATTCAAGCTTTCGTGCCAGCGTTGTTTTTCCTGAACAAGGAAGTCCGACCATCAGGTGGAGAGTCGCCACGTCTAGTACTCCAATTGTGTAAACGAGCCGCAAAACTAGCGTTTATACAGCACTTACGCGGTACAAGCACCTTATATACAGATTATATGCCTGCAAAAACTATATGACAATGACAAGAAACAAAAACTCCCACCGACCTTTCGAGTCAAACGGAAGTTTGAAGATGTACAAATCGATTTCCGTTTCCAGTTCTATATTTGTTTCACTCCTAAATAATGCTTTGGTAAACGTAGCAGATTATCCCAGTAGTTGTGCGAACAACACAACAGTACCGATCAGATTGAGCAAACAATGCGCAATCATCCCGATGTAAATGTTTTGATTCCACTTGACGATATAGATCATCGGAATCAATAGAACGACACGTGAAAAGAACATCCAGGGCGTCCAAAAATGATAGAACGAAAATAAAACAACGTTAATCAGAGGCGCCCAACGCCCCAAGCGTGAAATCCGCGGCAGGAGATACCCACGGAAATAAAGTTCTTCGACAATTGGACCAAGCAGCCCGTTCAAGATCAACGCGCAGATCGCCGTGACAAGGATGGTCTCACGTGAATATATGGTTTTGATATCAAGCACGTTCTTTAATGTATACCAATCGGGCAGCCAGCTAAAACTCTTATTCAAGATCAAATTGTCCAACGGCGAAACGAGGCCCGTAACCAGGACACCCCAAACAAGAATAAGCAATGGGAACGTCACATACATCCACCCGGGAACACGTTCACGATAATTAACCACGCCAGTAAGCGAGCGCTGTCCGTTTTTCTTTTGCCCCTGATAAAACAAATAGCCAAGCTCCAGGAGTATGACAGCCAGGATCATTGGCAAATACAAGGCGGTAATGGATGGATACCCCAGATTGGTAAAGATTGGCACGCTGAGAATGTACACAACGGTCCCAATTGCCCCCGGCAGCAGATGTAAAACAATCACCTGTCCGATGGAAAGTTGCTCAATCGATTCGTTCGTTGATGTGGCATTACTGAAAGAGTCTGATTTATTCATGCTGCCTCTTTTATCTTCCTGAGCAATATGGTTATGTTTTGTAAAAGCAATGTTACGGATTATATGCCCACAGAAAACATATAGCAATGACAACAAAAACTCCCGCCGACCTTTTGAGTCGGCGGGAGTTACGGATCACTACTTACTAATCACTGGCAACTGTTCCTCATACGACTTGCGATGCACCACACTCATTTGTCAAGCTTAAACTTGGCTGTGTCCCCAAAGCCAAACATTCGCGGATAGACCAACCTCAGACCGTGATCGCCTTTTTTGATAATAAAAATCAATGAGCCGCCCAGGTTTTGCCCGGATGGTATCTCGCCTCCCTCAAACAGTCCCCTGATATCAGAGAAATTACCGGAGAGTTCTGCGGTGTAATCCCGCCCGGCATCGCTTTCGACACCAAAATCGAACTCGGTCACGCGGCATGTCTCGCTTTTGGAAACACAACGCGTCTTGATATACACCACCAGATATTCCTCGTCTTTTTCAAGAATATTGAATCGATTGGCTGTCCCCACGACATGATCCGCCGGGCTGACGATGCCCGTGACGGTGATGCCCAAATTGCCGACTGTCAACTCTTTGTTAATCGCAGCCGGGGCTTGCGCTGTGGGAAAGGAGAAATTGGAAACTGGCATTGTAGAAGAAACTGGCAACCCGGATTGGCCGGAATTTAGCATCTGTTGGACCTTCTTCAACCACAAATCCTGCAAGAAGAGCAGGCTGATGATGCCCAAGGCTAAGGCACCCAGCACGGTGACGAGGATGGTTCCAAGTGATGATTTTCGCATTAGGTGATTTTACTGCATTCGTGGAGACGACTTTTCGTACAATTTCTAATTCATACTCAACGCGACAACAAACTCAGATGCAGTGGTAAATCGTTCATCTGGTTTCTTTGCCATCGCTTTTTGAATTGCATTGCAAACCCGTTCGGGTAGATCAGGCAACAGTTTACATGAATCAGGTGGCGGCTGAGTCAGATGCGCAATGAGTAACGCGCCCGGATTATTATGTTTGAAGGGCAGTTCGCCTGTCAGCATTTGGTAGACCATCACGCCCAAAGCGTAAATATCTGCCCGTCCGTCGAGCGTGGATGATTCTTGGATTTGCTCGGGGGCAATGTAATCGAAGGTGCCCATCACACTGCCAGTGCGAGTCATGGCGGTTTTTGAATTGAGGATTTTTGCAATGCCGAAATCCGTAAGAATGGCGCGCTGATGGCTGTTGGATGTATCCAACAAAACATTCGAAGGCTTGATGTCACGGTGGATAAAACCCTGGGAATGAGCGTAATCCAGTGCGGCGGCGATTTGCTGTATCAATGGCAAGGCTTGTGAAAGAGCGAGTCGTCCATGCGTGCGGATGAATTTGTCGAGGTCCTGCCCGGTGAGATACTCCATCACCATGTAATGTTTGCCATCTTGTTCACCCGAATCAAACACGCGGACGATATTGGGATGAGTGAGTTTTGAAACGACTTGTGCCTCGCGCGTGAAGCGTTGACGGAACTCGGCTTCTTCGGCAAGTTGCGCGGGCAGAATTTTGATGGCAACCAGTTGATTGAGTTGGGGATGCGTGGATTTATACACTTCCGCCATCCCGCCGCGCCCGATCAGTTCGAGATTCTGATAGACACCGAATTGGGTGCCACGCAAGATTTGCGTCGCACTGCCGGATGAAGTATCCAAAGGCGTCTTCTGATAATCAATGTGGATGTTGTAAAAACGCTGATCGACAAAACGTTGGATGCGCCGGCGCGCCGGGTTGAATGAACTTCCTGCAATTAACGCCGTCATACCAAAAGCCAGGACAAAATTTTGTCCTTCGACAATACGCGACACTAGGAACAAACTGCCGCCGAAAACCAATGCCAGCAACACGGTTAATGCGCCGTAGACCAGCGAGCGGTTGATGATGAAGTCAATATCCCACAGCCGGTAACGCAGGATCGAAAAGCCCAGGCTGACTCCAAAAAACATGCTGCTCAGATAAAAGAGAGGCCAGTACGTCAGCCACCAAACAATCTTGAGATTGTCATTCCACGGTATGATGCCCAGGTTTATAAGTGCATCATTCAGGAAATTTATGTTGGCCATCACTCCCAGCATGGTGAAACCGAACACCACCCATTTGATTTGTTGTTTTTGAGCCGGATCAGCTATATGCCGATAACGATATATATTTGAATAAACAATAGAGGCGGCAAACAGAAACTGGATTCCTTCGGGCCATGGCGAAGGCCAATTGAATAAATTGAAGGCTGTATCGGGGAGGAAGTAGTTCCCCGATTGAAGCGCTATCCATGCGATGGCACACCAGCGCAGCCAACGCGGGATAAAGCGCCCGTCTGGGAAACGATATCCTAGAATCAATAGCAATGCCCCAATATAAGTCGCTGCATTTGTAATCGGGAGCAGATTTGGGTAGAAATAAACGGCGCTCACTCTTATGTCCGAGTCGATATTAAGTGGGACCGCCATCATTAGTATCAACGAGAACAACAATCCAAAGAGCGTGTCCGATTTTTTCCAGAAGATCAATATCCCGGTGATTAACCAGGGTAATACTTCTACAGTTTGACCCAAGGGCCAATAGATGGAGAAAAAACTTCGCTTCAACCCAAATTGGGAGAGTGTCTGATTTAGTTCAAAACAACGCGCCTGTTCTTCAAGTTTAAAAGTGTTACACGGCTGTCGCCAGTCGTTATACAGCGCACTATTACTGGCAATAAAAATCACAACTGCCGTCAATGCCAGAAGTATCCAGATGCCGCGCGCGAGCAATAACCAGTGATCCTTGATGTGGTAGGAAGATGTAGTGGAAGAGTCCATCGTTCGATAATTGTATTCTAAGAAACAGTAATCAGGAACGTGTTTTGTATAACAAAAACTCCCGCCGACCTTGCGAGTCAAGCGGGAGTTTTTACTTCCTATGCGCTACTCTCTATTCACTAAGATTCCCAGACAAGTTGCAATGCGCCGCATTTTAAGCGCAGATTTGCTTCGCGGCGTGATACTAAGGCAAAATAGAATATGGCCCAATAAAAATTAACTCATCTTGTGTTATATCATATTCATATAATGAATAAATTGTATTTTCGATTTCAGGTTTATATTCCTCACTCGAAATACTAAGTCTTGAAATATCGTCCCAAGAATCTGGATATAGCAAACCTTTTTCAACTTTTAATATTAATCGAGATTCGTTTTTAAGGGCATCCCAAATATACAATGACGAATCTATAACAAAACCTTCCTTGTTACACTGCGATGTAGAGTAAGCCAGCTTTGTGCCGTCAGGTGACCAAATTAAATTCATAACGCCACCTGTATTTATCTGAATAATTTCACCTTTTTGTAAATCAGTGATCGTAATTCCATTAATATCTACGGCATATCGTCTTCCCGTAGGGGAGAACCTGAATTTTCCAGGGATACGATCAATAAGTGCAGTCCATGAGCCTGCATTTAGATTAAGCCGAAAAAGCCCGAGTGTCCCACCATCTTTAGAAAAGCAAAAATCGCCTCCTCCAGACCAACCTACACTTGCTGTAAAGTATAAATATTCTCCCGCAGGGTCCCAAAAAACTACTCCCAGCCCACCTGTTACCCCTTCTGATGAAAAACTTGGATGCAGAAAGTCTTTATAATCCAAAACCCATTTTATTCCTTCTTTATTTTGTACAACTAAAAGTGAATAGGTTTTATCTCCACAACTTGTAGCCAACCATTTTGCATCAGGAGATAGATCAAAATCATAACGATCTTTGCATCCTTTAGGAAATTGGTCAATTTCTTTTCCTGTTTGTTCTCTTATTTGTTCGTCTACTGCTCGTTGTGTCTCCCTAATAACAGTAAAAGTAGATACCCATATTTGTTGTGTAGGATTTAAAGTTGCTGTTGGAGTAGAAAAGTCAGGGATTGGGGTTGAAGTTTGAGTTAGCTTATGAAAAAAAGAAGTTGAAGTTGGTTTTTGTGTGAAAGTTGATGTAACTGTAATCAGGTTTTCTTCTTGCAAAGTAGGCTCAACAGAGTTTCCACATGCAATAAGCAGAATTAACAATAATCCCGTTAAGAAAATCTGGGGGAGTTTCAATTCTCTCATTTATATCTCCCAATAAACAAGGTGACAGTCACTATAAAAGTGACTGTCACCTTGTTTAACTTACTTACCGATCACTGGCAACTGTTCCCCATACAACTTGCGATGCACCACGCTCAACGCGCGGACTTGCTCCGCGGCGTGATACGAAGACCGCACCAACGGATTCGACTCCACCCACTTGAAGCCGATCTCTTTGCCGAAGTCGCACAGTTCGGCGAATTCTTCCATCGTGTAATAACGGTCCATGGGCATGTGCTTCTTGCTCGGTTGCAGATATTGACCGATGGTCAGAATATCCACACCCCACGTGCGTTGATCACGCATCACGGCTTTGACCTCGTCCATGGTTTCGCCCAAGCCAAGCATGATGCCTGATTTGGTCAACACATCAGGGTCCAATTTTTTAGCGTTCGAAAGCGTAGCTGCTGCCCATTCATAGTTATCCTGCGGTTGGACGGTTTTGAACAAGCGCGGCACCGTCTCCACGTTGTGATTCAGAATCTCAGGTCGCGCTTCCATCACGATCTTCAAGGCTTCGAGCGAGCCTTTGAAATCAGGGATCAACACTTCGATGGAACAACCCGGCAACACTTCGCGAATGCGGCGGATGACCATCGCAAAAATTGGCGCGCCGCCATCGCGGCGTTCATCGCGGTTTACGGAGGTGATGACCGCGTGTTTCAAGTTCATCGATTTCACAGCTTGCGCCACGCGTTCAGCTTCGCCCCAATCGAGCAATACAGGCTTGCCGTGTTTGATATCGCAAAAGGCGCAGGTGCGTGTGCAGACATCACCGAGCATCAGGAAGGTGGCGGTGCCGCTGCCCCAGCATTCGCCAAGGTTCGGGCACATCGCTTCTTCGCACACGGTGTGCAATTCTTTCAAGCGCATCAACGACAAAACTTTTTCGTAGGTTTCGCCCGAGGGCGCACGCACCTTGATCCACTCGGGGCGACGCAAGGGGCGGTGATTTGTTTCAGGGGAGACTCGGTCTCTCGTAGGGGTAGCAGGCATAGGGTCCTCATGTAGCGCGACATTAATGTCGCATTACTTTTTCTTAACTTTCAATCGTAAACCTTTGACTTCGACGACTTCCACCACGTCGCCCTTACTGATCTTTTCAGAATCCTGGACAGCTTCCGCACTCCACAGCTCCGATTCCATCTGGACCTGACCGCTCGCTTCATGCCACATTTTGGCTGTTCCGGCTTTCCCGATATAGGATTCGGCTCCCATGCTGATGGGTCTGCTCATCGCGCGCAGGGCGTAGACGAGAATACCGAGGAACAACGCGCCGATGAAGAGACCCGTGCCCACCACCAGCGGCACCGATACGCGTTGGAACTGCGGCGTGCCGGTTGAGTTGAAGAGCACCAGCGCACCAACAATGAAAGAGGCTACACCTGCCACGGTGAGCGCGCCATGCGTTGGCGCTTTGATATCGAGAATGAACAGCACGAAAGAGGTGAGCATGAACAACAGCCCGAAATAGTTCACCGATAACAAGCCGAGCCCATAAATGGCAACCAACACCAAAACCACGCCGGTAAAGCCAGCCACCCAACCACCCGGGCTTGAGACTTCGATTAGGATCGCGAACGTGCCCATCGATAACAAGCTGAAGACGATGTTAGGATCGGTGAGCAATAACAGGAGTTGTTCGATGAAGCTCATCGCAAGCGGTTGGGTGCGTGCATTGGTTGTGTTCAGTGTGCGCGGACCGTCGCTCATTTGAACAGTGAAACCATCGAGCGCTTCGAGCAGGTCGTCCACATTATCCACCACGAAATCGATCAGGTTGGCTTCGAGCGCTTCCTGTTCGGTGACGGCTCTGGCTTCCAGGATCATGGCTTCGCCCAGTGCGGTGGCTTCTTCGCCGCGCGCACTTGTATACGTGCGGACGGAAGCCGTGAGCGCTTCCATCTCCTTGGCTTTCATGGTTTCATCGAGGTCTTCACCCTGACCACCCACTGGGCTCGCTGCGCCAATGATGGTCTGCGGCGCCATGGCGGAGGCGTGCCCTGCCATCGTCACCAAGGCACCGGCTGAGGCTGCCATCCCGCCACTGGGCGAAACATAAATGACCACTGGCACTGTACTGGCGCGGATCTCGGTATTGATCTGCTCCATGATGTTAATGAGTCCGCCGGGTGTGTTGAGTTGAACGATAAGGATTTCGGCGTTGTTCTGTTCCGCAGTTTCGATACCGCGTGAGATATATTCCAGCATCGGCGGCATGATCGGACCATCGGCAGTCATCACGATGACGAGCGGGTCGTCATTTTGTGCGTGAACCGTTGGGATTGTAATCAGCAGGCTGGCAAGGAAAACGAGTAGAAGACCAAAGCGTTTCATAAGGATGATTATAATCCTCAAAGTTAAGGGCGGGATAATTATCCCGCCCTTACAATGTATTGCCGATCTTCGAAACACTATGAAATTTTCGTGTAAATATTTATCAATGTTTTCTGTGTCTTAGCCAATCCGAGCCCATGACCAGGATCAGGGAAAATAACCCCAATAACAGCGCTGCACTGTACGCACCAATATACTCTCGTTCGTCAAGAGCGCGATAAATAAATAACGTGGCAGTTTCCGTCCGACCCTGCACACCTCCGCCAATGACCAGCACGGCTCCGAACTCGCCGAGCGCGCGCGCGAAGGTTAAAGTAATTCCGTAGATCATGCCCCAGCGTAAAGCCGGAAATGTAACGCGCCAAAAAGTCTGCCAGCCGTTTGCACCGAGTGTCGCAGCGGCTTTTTCCTGCCTGGTATCAAAGGCTTCCAATACGGGAATCAATTCGCGGATCATAAAGGGTGTGGTTACGAACAAGGTTGCCAGGATCATCCCTGGCATGGCAAATGCCACTTGTATGCCTAGCGAGTCGATCAGCGGAGCGAGAAATCCATTACGCCCGAAAAGTAATAACAACATGTAGCCTGCAACCACAGGCGAAACGGCAAAGGGCATATCCACCAGACCGTTGATGAGGTCGCGGCCCGGAAATCGGTGACGGACAAAGACCCAGGCTACCAGAGTGCCAAAGATCGTGTGGATCACGACAACCACTACGCTAATCCACAACGTATTCCAAAATGCCGAAAGAATCTCAGGCTTGTTGAGGGATGTGACGATTGCGCCAAAACCTTTTTCGAAAGCCTTGATCATTAAGGCAATAATGGGAGTCAAGATCAGAAATGCAACGTAAAGTATAACGACCAAGATCAACAACGAGCTTGTCCATTTCTCCTTGTTTTTACCCAACCAGGTTAAGATGGAACCTGGCATTTTTGCCAGAGTGGGACGCGGGGAATTTATGGTACTCATAAAATTTCCCGTTTTGTTTTGGAACGATTGCGCAGGTAATTTGCGAACATCAACAAGCCGAAGGCAATGGCGACCATCACAATGGAAACAGCGCTGGCACCCAGGCGATTCTCGGATTCCACTTCACCAAATACATAGACAGCTGCAGTTTGAGAACGGAACGGAATGTTCCCAGCAACGATCACGATAGAACCAAACTCGCCAATGGCACGCGCAAAACTGAGTAGCGCACCAGTGATCACTGGCAGAGTCAAAGGCGGCAGGATAATGCGCCAAAAAACTGTCCAGCCACTGGCACCGAGTGTGGCAGCCGCTCGCTCCTGGGCACGATCAAGTTCCATGAGCACGGGCTGAACGGAGCGCACAACAAATGGAAAAGTCAGAAACAGCAAAGCCAGAATAATTCCCGGAGGAGCGAACATAACCGCAAAATCGAATTGCTCTTTTAGCCATGATCCCAGCGCTTCCTGTGGACCAAAGAGAATGACCAGCATCACACCTGTTACCAATGTTGGAATTGCGAGGGGCAGGTCAATGATGCCGTTGAGCATCGTTTTGCCGGGGAAGTCATAGCGCACCAACACAAAAGCTGTTAGTGTGCCCATGATGGTATTGATGATTGTCATCACAGTGGAGGTCCATAGTGTTAGTTTCAGCGCGTCCCAGGCAGCGGGAAGTGTGATCTGCCTCCAAAATTCGCTCAGACCATCGCGAAATCCATCCTGCAAAATAACGAGCAAGGGAATGATCAGTATTACTGCCAGATAGCTGAGAGCCACCGAGCGCACTGCCCAACGTCCCAATGGAGGTGGTGTGACTTGTTCTTTACCTGTTGGTGTAAGCGTTGTTTGTAAGTTCATATTTGGTAAGGAGGATAGCTGCCTGGCAGCTATCCTCCTGCTAAAGAATCGATTTACTCGCCCGTTTGAATGCCCTCTACCTGGGCAAATATTTTGTAGAAAGTGCCTTCATCGCCAAAGAACGTGGGAGTAGCATCTTTCCAACCGCCGAACTCGTCGATCGTGAATAGATCCCGAATCGGTGGGTAGGCGGTTGAGGTCGCCTCGGCAACTTCCGGGTCGGGTGAACGCAGACCATGTTTAGCAAAGATTTCCTGCGCTTCCTTTGTGAAGAGAAAATCAACAACGGCTTCTGCTACTTCGCGTATGCCGTGTTTATCTACATAAGTATCCACGATTGCCACAGGATTATCAATGCGGATTGTGGATGAGGGCAGAACCAATTGGTAATTCAATCCGGATTGTTGACCTACCAAAACTTCATTCTCGTAGGTGATTGCCACATCACCGACACCTTTTTCAAAGTTGGTGATCGATTCACGCGCACCCTTATCCATCACAGAAACATTCTGCAACACAGCAAGGAGAAAATCCTGTGCGCCTGTATCGTCGGCAGTGAAGCCATCCACGTGGCCGCGTTTGGCGGCACCGTACAATGCCAGAATATTCCACATCGCACCGCCGCTGGTCTTCGGATTCGGAGTCAGGATCTCCAGCTCTGGCTGGGCAAGATCAGCCCAATCTTTAATATTTTTTGGATTGCCATCGCGTACTGCAAAAGCGACAACAGAGGTGCTGACCATTCCGCCATAAGGTTCACTGCGCCAATCATGTGTGATCAACCCGGCTTTTTCAATGCGTATGATATCCGCCTCCAGTGACAAAGCGACAATATCCGCCTCAAAACCTTCCGCCACTGCGCGTGATTGCGCACCCGAACCTTGATACGATTCTTCGAAGGTTACTTTTTGACCAGTCTTTGCCAACCAATAAGCCTGGAAGGCAGGGATGATTTCGCCATAAGCCTCACGCGGTGTTGTGTATGCGCCAAGGGTTAATTTAATTTCGTTCCCGCTTGCGGGTATCTCAGTTGCAGCAGGTGCTTTCGCAGAACACCCCGTAGCTATAAGGATGATCATGAGCAGAGCGAATTGAAGTGATTTATGTAATTTGGAAAACATGTTTATCCTTTCATTTACCTTTGTAATTTGATATGAAATATTCTGACTAGTTGTAGTTAACGGTTTTCTTGTGATAATGCGACCTGACGATCAAGACCGAGCAGTTACCAGCATTTTTCATCACACCCTCGATGAGTCCATTTAAAAAGATGCGTCCATCTTTTTGCGGGAGCGGCGC
>Ga0137333_1000002_pt1 | contig 58470 bp, 56 predicted proteins | sample EasRivERMLT231_2_FD_102286 | JGI IMG/M metagenome (GOLD analysis project Ga0137333, IMG submission 102286) | Soil microbial communities from meander-bound floodplain in the East River, Colorado, USA - East River MetaG ERMLT231_2 | ecosystem: Environmental > Terrestrial > Soil > Floodplain ... | reverse complement strand
TCCCTAGTGAGAAACTCAACTCAGGCTCGCGATAAAACTTATTATTCATCACGACTAATGATTCCACGCGTTCCATCAGGGCATAAGCAGTCTGTTCATTCGTATCTGGCAGGAGCAGGGAAAATTCATCGCCGCCGATGCGTGCTGCGATATAGCCATCATCAAGGCTGGCTTTCAATACTTCCCCTGTACGGCGGATCAATTGATCTCCCACCTGATGACCATAACGATCATTTGTTATTTTCAAATTATTCAAGTCAATAATGATCACACTGATCGGGTCGCGACGCTCGCTCTCAAGCCGATGCAGAGTTTCATCGAAGAAAGCGCGGTTATACAAACCGTTCATCACATCATGCGTGCCGAGATAACGCAGATATTCCTCAGCTTTTTTGCGCGCGGTAATATCTTGCAGCGCCACCAGCACCCAATCGAAATCCTTTTCGTGCCCGGGCATCAACGTCCAATGCAAATGCACATTCACCAGTTCGCCCGATAACGCGTAATTCACGCCTTCACGCTCATAATAAGTTTTGCCGTTCCACATATCCACAAGTTCGTTGGTAAAGTGACTGCTCATTTCGCTGCGAAATACTTTATTGAGATTCGCAAGCAGGACCTCTTTGTTTTCAGCTTCGAATAGGTCGAGCGTTTTCTGGTTCACATCTAAAACGTGGATCATGCTCATGAAACCGTCAACAGCTTTGGGGTGCGAAGCGAGATGCGATTTCAAATCCACGACCCCTTCTGCGCGCAAGCGGTCAAATTCCTGTTTGAGTGCAGAATAATCCTCCTCCCATAATGAGATCGGCGCATGCGTAAATAAAGCATGGAAACGTCGCTCCGCAATTTTCAGTGCAGTAATATTTTCGATGGATACCAGCACGCACTCCCACGTGGATTCACACTCAGGCAAAATGCGCCAATGCAAGCGGATGTAGAGCGCTTCGCCATCCAGCCGGTAATTGATCCCGTCTCCGGACCAGCTTTTCTCCCCGTTCCACAATGCCAGCAACTCAGACCGCCAGTGAGTTCGCATTTCATCGCGAAACATTTTATCGAGGTTGGCGAGTAGTTCGGCTTCGTCTTTTGCTCCAAACAAGTTGAGCGTCTCACTGTTGACATGTTTCACTTGGATGAGCTTCAGGCTTGTGTTGATCTCATGCGGATGTTCATCAAGATATTTTTCAAGATCACTAACCCCGCTTGTACGCAACCCATCCAGGAATTTTTTGATGCCGCTGTAATCTTGTTCCCACAATGAGATGGGCGCATATTCAAACAGACTTTCAAAATGCTCCCCGGTTTTTCGATTCACCATGTTATTCTCCTTGAATGGGATGATTACATTATACGGATTTATTGGCTTGCATACAATTATCAAAGACGATAAGATTCACGCATGGGATACTTACTCTTGGAAGGCGGCGCGGAATTCGGCGGACGTATGCGTGACCCCGACCTGCAAGCCATTGAACTCGCTGGTGGATTCAACGCGCCAATCCGCATTATTCCAACCGCCGCTGCGCCTGATAACAATCATCAGCGCGCTGGGAATAATGGTATTCACTGGTTTCAAAATTTGGGTGCAAAGGATGTATCCGCGGTTTCATTGCTCAGCAAGATCAGAGCGGATGATAAGAATATCGCACAGTCTCTGCGCGATGCAAAGTTAATCTATTTGTTGGGTGGTTTTACACATTATCTTGGTCAAACACTGAAAGATAGCCTTGCCTGGGATGGCGCAATGGAAGCGTATCGTAACGGCGCGGTCATGGCGGGCTCCAGCGCGGGCGCGATGGTGATGTGCGAGTTTTATTATGACCCAAGTGCGGGACGTGTGCATGAGGGCTTGAAGCTTGTCCCAAATTCGCTGGTCCTGCCGCATCACAATACGTTCGGGAAGAGTTGGGCGCCAAAACTCTTGAAGAAAATTCCGAATGTGTCTCTGATCGGCATTGATGAACGGACCGGCATGTTGAACAACGGTGAAAACAATGCCTGGAATATTTATGGCGCTGGCGCTGTGACGTTGTATCGCAACGGCGCCTCCGAAACATTTTCAGCCGGGGATACTTTTTCAGTCTGAACAAAAGGTTACACCTGCATTTTAAAATGAGTGTAACCTGTATAATTAGCTATTATGTTCGATATTTCAAACGCACGTTTTGCTTTTTTGGATCTTGAAACGACCGGGCTTTCGCCCTGGTTTGGTGACCGTGTCTGTGAAGTGGGAATTGTCATCACAGAAGGAAAACGTATCAAAGAACAGTATCAGCAATTGGTGAATCCAGAATCTCCGCTTTCACCGGGGCTGCCAGCACCAATGGGTTGACCGATGAAGACCTAAAGTCGGCGCCGTTGTTCGAGGAGATCGCCCCCAAAGTATTGGGAGCATTAAGTGATACGGTTGTGGTCTGTCACAATGCCCAATTTGATATCCAGTTTTTGGATAGTGAATTCAAACGTTTGGGACATGAGATCCAGATCCCAAATTTGATCGACACCTTGAGTCTGGCGCGTCAATTTTTTGACCTGCCGTCTTATAGTCTGCTTTCCATCGCAGAGGCATTCCACGTGCCGATGACGAATACGCATCGCGCTTTGAATGATGCCCTGACTGCGCGTGGCATCTTCTTTGGCATGATGGACCAGATGAAACAATTCAACAAGCCGCTTGATGAATTCATTGGTATTTACAATTCGCCGGTCTGGCCCAACGACGGGATTCAATTGCCCACTGAATTGGGTGAGGCGATTTATAGCCAGCGGCGGATTTTTATCCGCTATATCGATGGTGATGGGCAAGAGAGCCAGCGCTGGATCACGCCCAAGCAGGTGATGGGTCTGTCTGATTACGTTTATCTACAAGCACATTGCCACTTGCGAAATGCGGAACGGAATTTTCGTTTGGATCGGATCGTTGAAGTGAATGTGGAAGTGGAAAAATAATGATTGAGGTAATGACATGGATACGTCTGATATAAATCGTTGGAGTGGAAAGTCGGCAGAGGCTGTTTTAGCTGAGTCTTTTCGCGAAATTAGAAATCCAATAATTCTCATAGCAGGATATTTGAATGTGTTGAAATCTACTGATGTGTCTGAGGAACAAGCTCGGCACTTTCTTGATTTGGCTTTGAATTATGCCCTGTCCGCAAATGATATTGTGGATTCTGTTTATAAGTATATGAACAAAGAAGGGGGTAGTTGAAAATATTCGCACTAACAATCAGATAAGGTTTATTCTTCAGGGATCTGATATTTCATGCGAGTGGCATAAGGGATATAGCCCTGCTTTACCCAGAATCGATTCCCTGCTTCATTATCTATCGCTACATTCAGCATCGCGTCTTTGAGTCCACGTGAACGGAACCACTTGTGGATGTAGTTCAACCCCAATTCGCCAACACCTTTTCCGCGATACGCTGAGTCTACATAATATTGCGTAACGTAGCCTCTGCGACTCCATTCGGGCATATAGGCATGTTCTGCCACATCAAATGCCATGCCGTAACCAATTGCCTTTTCTCCATCGTTCATCAAAAAGACAAGCATTGTCTCTTCGCCCATATGTTTTATCAGGAAGCTCTTGAACCGGTCAGAAGGCGAGAAATCATTGTGATGCGCGGAGAGGTCGTCTCGCAATCTGCATAAGTCATCGATCTGCTGTTGATTGTTTTCCGTGATGCGGGTGATGGTGATGTGTGTTTTCATAGCCTGCATTATATGGCAGGTGTGGGAGAACTAAACCACTTGTCTTGCTGTTGTTAGCTACACTACCCCCCAATATGGGACATTTCCACCTTGGGTAAAGCAATTGTGTTCTCGGAGCGAATTTCTGAATAGCGATCCGTGCGCTTGCTCCATACACTGGTGAGCATTTGCGAGATCTCCTCATCCGTTGCGCCGCCCCGTAGCAGGCTTTTAAAATCATGTCCCTTAACGGCAAACAGACAAGTGTATAACGAGCCTTCTGCTGACAAACGGGCGCGATTGCAGGTACTGCAAAATGCCTGTGTTACAGAGGCGATCACACCGATCTCGCCTTTGCCATCCTTGTAACGCCAGCGTTCAGCCACCTCACCGCGATAATTTGGATCAACAGGTTCCAGCGGCATTTCCGCGCTGATCATTTTGACAATCTCTTTGGCGGGTACCACATCATCCATGCGCCAGCCGTTGGAATGACCCACATCCATGTACTCGATGAAACGCAGGATGTAGCCTTTTTCACGGAAGTGCCGTGCCATCGGTAGAATGCTGGATTCGTTCAGTCCGTGCTTGACAACCATGTTCACCTTGATCGGTCCCAGACCGACAGCAGCGGCAGCATCCATACCTTCCAGCACTTTCTCGACGGGAAAGTCCACATCGTTCATGGCTTTGAAGATCTCGTTATCGAGCGAATCGAGGCTCACAGTTACACGTTTCAACCCTGCATTCTTGAGCGCGCGCGCTTGTTTGGCGAGCAGGGCTCCATTCGTGGTCAGCGTCAGGTCAAGATCGGGGATCTCAGCCAGCATGCTGATCAGGAGATGCAGATCGCGCCTGACCAACGGCTCGCCGCCCGTTAGGCGGATCTTCTGAACACCATGACCAACAAAAATGCGTGCCAGTCTGGCGATTTCTTCGAAGGTCAGGATCTGGTCACGCTGCAGGAATTGATGATTCGGTCCGAAGATTTCCTTGGGCATGCAATACACGCAACGAAAATTACACCGGTCGGTGACGGAAATTCGCAGGTCGCGCAGGGGGCGGTTGAGAGTATCAGTAAGAGTCATGGTAAATTGGGTGGAAGCAGCTCAAAGTTGGGAGAGAACGGTTTGTCATCCAGCGTGTAGTGAAGAAGTTTGTGGTAAGCCTTAAGTACCTGTTATTATAACAATTATGTATGAAGGCTGGGTTAGTCAATTGACTATGCCACTCAGCCGTGCTATCATGGTTCATTATTTTACTTTTATTCTGTACATTAAAAGGAGTTATTCATGCAAAATAGTAGTAGCCTTAGTTTTCGTATCGTTGAATTTATTTTCCGTATTATTGGCTGGGTGGTTGTCAGTATTTGGGGAGTTCAGTTTGGGGGATGGGCATTGAACCTCTTTGGTATTCCTGAAGCCAGGGAACTTTTAGTTACCAAGTGGATTTTCTTTTTGGTCGGCGGCTTAAGTGGCTTCATTCTGATACCATATATCACTACACGCCCGGCACGCGCCATTCGCAGAAGACTGGGTCACCTCTCGGCTGAGACGCTGTTTGCAGGCTTGGTTGGGTTGATCGTTGGCTTGCTGGCGGCGGCCTTGCTGGCCTTCCCGTTATCTTTACTGCCCACGCCATTTGGCGAAATTCTGCCACTTATTGGCACTCTGGCTTTTGCGTATTTTGGGGTTGTGCTCTTTGTGATGCGGCAGGGCGATATCATGGGATTGTTTAGTTCGTTCAGTGGACGCGGCGGTGAAGGCGGTTCTTCCTCTTCATGGACAAACCTCAACCGTACCATCTTACTGGATACCAGTGTGATTATTGATGGACGTGTCGCCGACATTGCCAAAACCGGATTTTTACCCGGTACGCTTCTCATCCCACGTTTTGTGTTGAACGAGCTCCAATATATTGCTGACTCCCCTGATGGCTTGCGCCGCCAACGTGGACGTCGCGGTATGGAAGTGCTCGCCGAACTCCAAAAGCTTCCGAACATTCTCGTCCGTATTAGTGATATCAACGCCGAGGGCGTGCGCGAAGTGGATGATAAACTGGTAGTGCTGGCGCGCCAATTGAAATGTCCGATCCTGACGAATGACTTCAACCTGAACCGTGTGGCTGAATTGCAGGGTGTGACGATCCTGAACATCAACGAACTTGCCAACGCAGTCAAATCGATCGTGTTGCCCGCTGAGCATATGACCATTAATATCTTCCAGGAAGGCAAGGAACATGGTCAGGGCGTGGGCTACATGGATGACGGCACAATGGTCGTTGTGGAAAATGGTCACGAACACATCGGTGAATACAAGGAAGTGGTCGTCACCAAAGTTCTGCAAACCGCTGCGGGCCGTATGATCTTCGCCCGTGTAGAAGAAGAGAACGGCAAGAAAAAGAAGTAAAATTTAACCACGAAGGACACAAAGCACACGAAGGCTTTTTCTTAAAACCTTTGTGCCCTGCGTGTCACCTGCCCCGCCTCTTTTGCGGGGTTCGTGTTTAGAAAAGAGAATGCAATGATCAAACTTTACAACACGCTCACCCGCAAAAAAGAAGAATTTGAAACCCTTGAATCGAACGTGGTCAAACTCTACGTCTGTGGTGTCACGGTTTATAACGATGCGCATGTCGGTCACGCCATGTCTGCGCTGGTGTTCGATGTTATCCGCCGTTACCTCGAATATCGTGGCTATAACGTCAGGCATGTTATGAACTACACTGACGTGGACGATAAGATCATCAACCGTGCCAAACAGCTTAACGAAGATCCGCTCAAACTGTCGCAGCGCTATATCGAAGACTACGCCAACGATCTAAAGAATCTGAACGTCCTGCCCGCCACATCCAATCCGCAGGTAAGCAAGACGATGCCGCTCATCATCGAATTCATCCAGGGCTTGATCCAAAAAGAAGCTGCCTATGCCGCGCCCAATGGTGATGTCTATTTCAGCGTTATCAGCGATGACGATTATGGCAAACTTTCCGGTCGCAAGCTCGATGATATGCAGGCTGGTGCACGTATCGAAGTTGAAGAGTCAAAAGATCACCCAATGGATTTTGCCTTATGGAAGGCTGCCAAGCCCGGTGAAATTTCATGGGATAGTCCGTGGGGCAAGGGACGCCCTGGTTGGCACATCGAATGCTCGGCGATGAACCTTGCTGAACTCGGTGAACAAATTGACATTCATGGTGGTGGCAACGATCTCATATTCCCTCATCATGAAAACGAAATTGCGCAAACCGAATCGTATACCGGTAAACAATTTGCGCGTTACTGGATCCACAACGGCATGTTGCAACTCGGCGGCGAGAAGATGTCCAAGTCACTGGGTAACATGGTCACCATCAAAGACTTTCTCACCGTACGCGATGCTGATGTGATGCGGATGCTCGTACTGGTCGGCTCATATCGTGCGCCGTTGATCTTCAATGATGAGACGCAAGACGCCGCGGAAAAATCCCTTGAGCGCCTCAAATCCGCTTTTCGGTCTGCCTCGCCATCCGCAAAAGGGCTCTCCACTGAAGCTGCTTCTGCACTTGCCGCTCAGGCTGAGTCGACCAAACAGTCCTTCACTGGCGCCATGGACGATGACTTCAACACTCCGCTTGCCATCGCCGCTTTGCACGAACTTGTCAAAGCCATCAACACTGCACGCGATAACGGTGCAAATGACGAACAGTTGAAGTCTGCACAGATGATGTTACGTGAACTCACTGCTGTGCTTGGCTTGCAATTGAAAGAAAAGACAGGCTCAAGCGATGTAGAGGCACAGGTCAATGCGTTGATTGCGGAAAGAAACGAAGCGCGCAAACAAAAACAATGGGCGCTCTCTGACCAACTCCGCGACAAGTTGAAAGAACTCGGCGTGACCATTGAAGACAGCAAAGATGGCACAAAGTGGAGATGGCAGTAAAATTGATTGTAGGGACACAGCATCGCTGTGTCCTTTTGTTTTAAAAGATCGAGCCTTCAATTCAAAAACGATTCAATACAAACAAAGCTGTTATGAAAATAACAGTGAAAGCAAAGATTAAAAGCCTCAATATTTCAGCTTTATCTTTGGTATGTAAGTTACTTGTCAAAATAGACTTCCATAGTCTATGAAAAATTCTTCCCATATTAACCTCCAATAACTGTTCTAATTTCTTTGGTTTGTTCTCAAATATTCTTGTTGCTTTATTTCTTATACTCATTTTTTGGTTATCTCCTTGCAGAATAGTTGGTACATTTACTAATACAAAACAGGTCTTACACACAAGAGTGTAAAACCTGTTGTTCGGAAGTTTTAGTAAGTTTTAGTCAGTATTGGTAAATGTTCAATCTAGTAAACCGGTATCACCTGCTTTTACAATATCAGCTATTGTTTCTGTGCTCACATTTGCTAATTTTGCAAGTTCCTGATAATTACTACCGCCTTTCCATCTGCCCTTAACTTTTCGCCATACTGCTTTCCAGTCGTTTAATCTTTTTGGTTGCTTAGGAATACGCGGTAATACTTTGCTTTCAGACTTCATCTTGCCAACTTGAGTCGCCCTTTGATCTTCTCCTGAAGATTGCTTGAAGTGTTCTTGGATTTCATTACTTAACTCTTCCAGCCATCCAAATCGCTTTTCCATTACTTTATCTTTATAAAGCCCAAATTCCCCGATGTACCAATCTTCGGGATCAGCTGCCCACATTCGAGCTATTTCGGTCGAATCGCTCCACTCAATGATTTCGACTCCGCCCCAATAGATTTTGCCTATTTCACCATCTTCCATGTAACGATCGAGACCTATATGTCTTTGCCAGAAATGAAGTTCGAAACGCCTACTTGTTTCATCGAGATTTAGTTTTTCTATAACAAAATGGTGTTGACCTAAAGCATGTCGTATAAAAGTTTCAATATCTTGTGCTGGTGCAGGTATTTTTTCGTTCTTAAGTAAATGAAAAGGATAAGACATGGCTCTTTGATTTATACAAAATATGGACGATAACAACTTCCCTCTGACGATAATACCACCCCTTTGATTTGTTTGTGGCCATACCTTATCTGGTGGATTTGCTTGCCTCTGGCAACACCAGTGGAATATCCAAGAACGGATGCTTGACCACTTGTACCGGTAAACAATAAGCATCTGCGATTAGCTCTGGTAGTAATACTTCTTTAGGCGTTCCCATCGCTTTGATACTCCCTGCTACCATGAGAGCAATGCGGTCTGCATAATGTACGGCATCGCCTCCCCCAAGTGGTGGATATAGATCTCCCCTAACCGAAGGATGCGATTGGATAGCGCTTTATGTAAAATGAATGCATTAATCTTGGTCGTTTAGGGTCTGCTAAAACCACGCGACCGAGTTTTAACAACCTCCAGCTTTTCAAAAGAATTCCGCCGAACACCAGTTGATCTTTTGAATTTTTCACTCTATTACTGAGATGCGCACACATAATAATCACCCCTTAAACTACATGCCGCTTTGGAAGAAAACGAATATTTTTTCTGCATTTGTGCTGATACTGTTGTTGGTTGCCAGTGTTTCACCTTTTATAGATTCTGCGCCAGTACAAGCCTTGGCTACCTCGATCACATTTATTGCTGAAGCCGATTCGCGAGTCAGCGAAGCCTATCCAGCCACTAATTATGGCAATAGCACATATATCCAGGTGGATGGCGCAAGCGACCCGGATGTAGAAGGTTTCATTCGTTTTACAGTCGCTGGAGTATCTGGCACGATCCAAAACGCTACATTACGCGTTTACGATACGACCAATGGTTCTGTCAATGGACCTGCTGTGTATGGAACCAGCACTTCGTGGACAGAGACTGGCATAACCTGGAACAACCGTCCCTCGCGTATTACGAGTGCGCTTGACAATAAGGGTAATATCAATATAGAAACCTGGGTGGAATACAATGTCACTTCGTTGGTGACTGGGAATGGAACATTCAGTTTCGTGCTCGTGGCAGACAGTAACGATGCCGCCACGTTCTCTTCCCGCCAGGGCAGCCAGCCGCCTCAGTTGATAATCATGGCTGATAGTGTTTCAACTCCAACACCTGTTAACACTGCAACATTGTCGCCTGTCCCGGTGTCCATGACACCCACCCGCACGCAAGTGTCAGGCTCTGCCTTCACTTTCATTTCCGAAGCGGATTCGCAAGTAAAGGAGTCCAGCCCCACTACGAACTATGGGAACTCGTCCACGCTGCAGGCAGATGGTGCGAGTGACCCGGATGTGGAGGCGTTCATCCGCTTCACAGTGAGTGGCATAACAGGCACGATCCAAAGTGCCAAGTTACGCGTCTACGTTTCAACAAATGGTTCTACAAATGGGCCGGCTGTATATGGAACTGGCACTGCATGGACAGAGACGGACATCACCTGGAATAGCCGTCCATCGCGCAACACTGGCATGCTCGATAACAAGGGTAATGTCAATATAGCTAGCTGGGTGGAATACAATGTCACTGCCTTGGTGAACGGGAGCGGAACATTCAGTTTCGTGCTCGCAGCAGACAGTAATGATGCTGCTACGTTCTCTTCCCGTCAGGGCAGCTATGCGCCTCAATTGGTGGTTACAACTGACAGCATTCCCACCCAAACTCCCACTCCAAATCCCACTCCCATAGATCCGGTTGTCCTGGTTGGTGCTGGCGATATTGCAACGTGCAATCGCGATGATGATGAGCTCACTGCGCGTTTATTAGATAACATCCCAGGCACGGTGTTCACTGCTGGCGACAATGCCTATGTTGATGGTACGTATACTGAATATATCAATTGCTACGACCCAACCTGGGGACGACATAAGTCCCGCACCAAACCAGTACCTGGCAATCATGAGTACAACACGGCGGGCGCAGCGGGTTACTTCCAATACTTCGATAATATTGATTCGTACTACGCCTATGATCTGGGTACCTGGCGTATTTACGCTTTGAATTCTGAAATCGATGTATCGGCTTCAAGTATCCAGATGGCGTGGCTGCAAGCTGACTTGGCCGCGCATCCCACGCTCTGCGTATTGGCGTACTGGCATAAACCGCGCTGGTCATCAGGTTCCTCACATGGCAGCAACCCGGCGATGCAGGCATTATGGCAGGTGCTCTATGAGGCTGGCGCAGAATTGGTGATCAACGGTCATGAGCATCATTATGAACGCTTTGCACAGATGGATGCCTCGGGTTCGGCAGTTTCACAGGGATTGCGTGAGATTGTCGCTGGTATGGGCGGTGGTGCAGGCCACTACCCGTTCGGAACCATCTTACCGACCAGCGAGATGCGTGATAACACCTCTTTTGGCGTGTTGAAATTGTCCCTGGGTACTGGCAGTTATCAATGGCAGTTTGTACCTGTGGAGGGAGCGACATTTACAGACGGCGGCACCAGCACTTGCCATTAGTTGATCAAGAATGAAGATGTTTTTGGAAATGAAATAAACGCCCGGTAAATAACCGGGCGTTTATTTTTTGACATTAGTTGTATCGGGCAATACCAGTGGAATATCCAAAAACGGATGCTTGACCACTTGCACTGGCAGACAATACGCCTCTGCGATCAATTCTGGACGAAGAACTTGCTCCGGTTTCCCCTCGGCTTTTATCTCCCCTGCAACCATCAGGGCGATGCGGTCTGCATAATGCGCCGCGAGATTGAGATCGTGTAACGCCACCAACACCGCGAGGTTATCTTTGTGTGCGAGTTCAGAGACTAATTCCAGCAGACCGACTTGATATTGCAAATCCAAATGCGCGGTGGGCTCATCGAGCAACAATATCGGCGTAGACTGGCACAACGCCCGCGCCAGTAAGACCCGTTGCTGTTCTCCGCCTGAAAGTTCACCCACGCGCCGATCCGCAAATTGAGTTGCGCTTACGCGTACAAGAGCTTGGCGTGCAATCTCTTCATCCTTTTGCGAAGGCTGACCGAGAAAACCGAGATATGGGGTACGCCCGAGCAGAACCGTTTCCCAAACTGTATAAGCAGGCGGCATAGAAACCGCCTGTGGAACTGTGGCAATATACTTTGCACGTTGCATGGGAGTCAACGTAATGAAGTCGTCGCCATTCGTGTGGACGTGACCTTCATAAGGAATCACTCCACTTGCAGCGCGGATGAGTGTCGATTTGCCAGCGCCGTTGGGGCCGATCAAGGCGATGATCTCGCCGCTTTGCACATTGATGGAGATGTCATGCAAGATGCGGCGCGAGCCATAAGAGACAGAGAGATTTTGGATTTTCAACATAATTTTCCTGCTCGTTGGTCGAGTGCCGCGAAGCGGCGTATCGAAACCAACTGTTTGATTCAAACTTTACCTATCTTGCTTACTGCTGGTTTCGATATACTCGCAACGAACGCTCGTTACTCAACCAGCGGACATATTTAAAATATCAAATACCAATACAACGCGGTTTCTTTGGTATTTGGATTGATGGCTTTATATATGTTGCGGTCAAAGCCGCTCAAGACAAAATCACAACTTTGATACAACATACAAGCCGGGACGTTGTCGTCCTGTGTTTCGAGCATGACGCCGGGAAAACCGCTTTCACGTGTCCATTGAATGCCACGCTCGAGGAGTTTGCGTCCAATGCCCAAGCCGCGATATTCGGGATTAACAACGAGGTCTTCGACATATCCGAATTGATTCCACCACTTGAGCATTCTGATTCTTCCGGCAAGCTTCCCATCCACTTCGGCGAAGAAGATTGTGGGACCAGCCTCGTCAAATCCGTATTCTGTATCCTCCGCATGGACTTCTCTTTCATAGGGTTCAACCGGAATGATGGTGTATACCAGTTTCTCGTTTTCGATACCAAGCACCAGCCGCGAATTCACCGCTGACTTGCGCGAGAATGATTTTGTTTGAGGAGACTCTTGTGGTTTGATTTTTCGGATTTGAATTTCCATAAACCACTATCCTTTGATGACCATCGGGATGCCTGCCACCATGAAGATGACTTGCTCCGCTTCACGCGCCAGACGTTGATTTGCCCAGCCGATCCCATCGCGGTAGACACGCCCCATCTGATACGGCGGGACGAGTCCCAACCCAACTTCATTCGACACCATGATCCAGTGTTGATGCGATGCGCGGATCGCTAAAAGCAATTCTTCCGTTTCGTTTTGAACAGCTTGCATGAACGGCGCTTCATCCACAAGATCATCCTGTACAAATTGCATCAGTAAGTTTGTGACGAGCAATGTGATGCAATCCAGAATGACCACTTCTGATTTTATCTTCGTTATATGTGATGCAACCTCAAGTGGAATTTCAAGTGTCTGCCAATGAGCGGGTCGCTCTGACTGATGTTTTTGAATGCGCGTGGACATTTCCTCATCCAACGCCTGCGCCGTTGCGAGAAACGTCACAGACTTGCCAGATTCTTCTGCGAGTTTCTGCGCGTACGATGATTTACCACTGCGTGCACCGCCAAGGATAAGAGTGACGGGATTAAGATTTGTAGGCATTACGATAATCTCTCAATGACTTCCATCGAAGAAATAAAATCATCTTCTGAAAAGATTTCAAGCGTCAGCACACCCGCATACTTCGCACGGATGAGTTCATCCCACACCGCGCGGACCTTCTCCTGCGGCATGAATGCCAGTGAGCGATGGTCGCGTTCGGCAAGCCCGTGAATATGGATGACGCGTGTCCTCGGTAGTGCAGATTGCAAATATGGGATTGGGTCATGCCCATCCAACCACAAGTGACCAATATCCACGCAGCGGCTGACTGGAATTCGATCCAACACGGGTTGAATAAAATCAAGCGGATAGGTTTCTAAATTCTCAACAGCTAATTTGTCCGCACCGCCAACCCATTCTGAAACGATCTCCAACGCGCGTACAGAATTATCCTGCCATTGTTTAATTACTTCAGCATCTGTTGAAGTACGAACTACTTTTCCATCCAGGTGCAGAACATATGCCCAGGGATTCAATCCACGTGTGCAATCGATAACACGCTTTGCTTTGACTAAAGATTGGTCTTGTGTGGAACCATCGTCACCCAGTTTTAGGTCAAGCGGCAAATGGACTGTAAAGGTCAAGTCATGCTGGCTTGCAATTTGCGATAGTTCCTCGATCACTTCTGGTGCTGGCAGGTTGTTTGGACCATCATCTACTTCAAAGAGAATCAATTCAATATCTCTGACTTTGCCCGCCAGATAACGCGCATTGGGTAGAATATCAGCGGGAATAATATAAGAGGTCGTGCCAAGCCGAAAAGGATAATTCATGAAACTCCTACTACAAAGGTTAGCAACACAACTGTTTCAACAATCTCAACGACCATGCCAAACACATCGCCGGTCACGCCGCCGATCCGTGACTTTGCCAGCCCTAAAACAAAAACGATTGCAACCAACCCAGTAGCGATAGACAGTATTCCGCGCACACCAAGAATGATCGCAATCGTCAAAGGCATCAACGCACCCCAAAAAATAAATGAGCGCCGAAAGCCCGCTGCAAAATCCGCGCCCATGCCCGATGGGCGTGCGAGTGGAAGCAATGCAGCTGGCAGAATACACCAGCGTGCCAGACTCGCTGCGAGCAGGATTCCAAAACTTGAAACGGGTGTAAGTGATATTAGCACTACGGCTTTGAGTAATAAAAGCAGGATCAAACCGATAACGCCAAAAGCACCCATCCGCGGGTCTTTCATGATTTCAAGCCTGCGTTCAATAGATACACTTGCAAATAAACCATCGCAACAATCAGCGAGACCATCAAGATGCAAGCCGCCTGTTAGCACAACCCAGATGACGAGTGTGACAACACCTGCCACAAGCGGAGGCAAGAAAAACATCGTTGCTTTCCATATTAACCATGTCAACGTGCCGATGACCAGTCCTACAAATGGATACCATACCGCTGCACGTCCGCTATCGCCCGCCGACCAATCGTCGGGGAGTTTGAACGGAAGTGTGGTCAATAACCCAAAGGCGACTCGTAAACTTCGCATCTTATTCCTTATCACTCACGCCCGCTTCATCAAAAGTCGCCATCTCGCGCAAAATGCGCGTCGAGGCTTCGATCAAATGAAATGCCAGCGCTGCGCCTGTGCCTTCACCGAGTCGCATGTTCAAATTCAGCAAGGGCTTCAAGTTAAGCCAATCGAGCATGAGCTGATGTCCGCGTTCTTGTGACACATGCGCCGCGATCATATATTCACGCGCGGCAGGCGCAAGCGTATATGCGATCATTGCCGCGGCAGTAGAAATAAATCCATCGATGACAATAGGTTTACGTTTCGCGGCCGATGCCAGCATCACACCTGCCAGCCCACCGATCTCAAAACCGCCAACTTTCATCAATACATCGAGCGCATCATTTGGGTTCGGCTGATTCACATCCAATGCGCGCGCGATTACTGCCAGCTTTCTTTTCAAGCCCTCATCATCCACGCCTGTGCCGCGCCCGGCAATTTTCTCCGGCGCCTCGTTCATCAGCGCACATGCAAGCGCCGCAGCGGATGTGGTGTTGCCAATGCCCATATCGCCTGTTGCCAGGATGTTTGCGCCTTTGGATATTTCTCCCAACGCGACTTCGATTCCGCTTTGAATGGATTCTTCTGCCTGGGCACGCGTCATGGCTGGACCCTGAGCCAGATTCATCGTCCCCGCACTGATTCTACGCTGAAGTAGGGGCGGGGTTAACCCGCTCCTGCGTGGTTTGTCAATTTCCACAGCGACGCCCATATCTACGACAACTACATTTGCACTTGCCTGGCGTGCCAAAACATTGATCGCTGCGCCGCCGCGTAAAAAGTTCAATACCATCTGCGGTGTGACTTCAGCAGGATAAGCACTGACGCCCTCGCGCGTCACACCATGATCTGCCGCCATAACGATGACAACTTTATTTTCTACTGCAGGAAGCGGATTCGCTGTCATCCCTGCCAGTTGAATCGAAAGTTCTTCAAGACGCCCCAAACTTCCCTGCGGCTTGGTGAGCTTGTTTTGACGTTCACGTGCCGCTTGCATAGCGACTTCATCGAGTGGTTGGATTTGTTTGATGATTTCTTCGATTTGTGTCATTAGAACTCGATCCCTGCCTGCGCTTGAATTCCTTGCTCATAAGGATGCTTAATCAGAGTCATCTCAGTCACGAGGTCGGCTTGCTCAATCAAGGCATCAGGGGCAGATCGGCCCGTGATCACAAGATGCAGGTTCGATGGGCGATTGAGGCGCAGCCAATCCAGCACATCATTTGTATTGAGCCAGTTGTAAGTCATTGTATATGTAAATTCATCGAGCACGATCAAATCATAATTGCCACTGGCGATCTTTTCTTTCGCGATCTCCCAACCATGACGGGCGTGTGCAATGGTTTCATCCATATCCTTCGATGTCCATGTGAAGCCATCGCCGGTAGTGTGCCACTCGATGCCAAGTTTTTTTGCAGCTTTGATCTCGCCCCATTGACCAGTCTCGGCCTTGATAAATTGAATCACACAGATTCGAAAACCGCGCCCCCAGGCACGCAGTACCACGCCAAATGCTGCAGTGGATTTTCCCTTGCCATCGCCGGTGTTGACGATAAGCAGTCCCTTTTTTATATTTTTGCTCATTACCATAATCCTTGTGTTTTGGAACTGCGCAGGACCCATAAGAAAAAAGGCGCGCCTGCCAATGCTGTGACAATGCCGACAGGAAGCTCCTGCGGCGCTAGCACAACCCGCGCAATGACATCTGAAAGCAACAATATCGTCGCGCCCCCGAGAATGGATAAGGGAAGCAACCGCCTGTAATCAGAACCAAACCAAAGCCGCGAAAGATGCGGGACGACGAGTCCGATGAATCCGATAATTCCAGAAAAAGCCACGGCTGAGGCCGTCGCCAGCGAAGCGCAGATCAAAATGATGCGTTTTGCGCGAGTAGTATCCAAACCCAATTGCTGCGCCTGCTCATCGCCGAATTGCAGCAGGTTCAATGCGTGTCCGCTGAATATCAGTGCGCCAAGTCCGATGATGATGTAAGGCAGGATGGCCAGTGTGAATGCCCAACCCAGTTGAGTCGAGCCGCCCATCAACCAGCTCATCGCACGCCGCAATTCGCCATCTGAACGCAGCATAAGAAACGACATCAATGAAGTCGCAAATGCTGAGACCGCCACACCTGCCAGAATTAAATTTGTGACAGGTGTCGTTTGACCGACACGCGCCAGAAAATAAACAATTGCCACAGTCAATAAAGCGCCTACAAAGGCTCCCAGCGGAATTGCCATCAATCCCCAAAACGAATAAGGCCATTCGACAGTCATGGCGATGACTGCCCCCAACCCTGCGCCAGATGCGATGCCGATCAAAAACGGGTCGGCAAGTGGATTACGGAATAGACCCTGATATGCCGCGCCGCTCCCGCCCAGTGCCATGCCGGTCAGCGCGATCAACACAGTACGAGGGAGGCGGATCTTCCACAAAATGGAATTCGCCAATTCTGAGCCGTGCCCTGTGATTGCATTGAATAATTCGCGTGGTGAAAGAAACACTGAGCCAATTGCCAAACTCAAAAGTAAGGCAAGCAGAAGAAAGAGGAAAGAGGAAAGAAATGGAAAACGACGCATGTGATAAGTAGAACGTCCCGCAGATTTGTTTGCAGAAACCTGCAGGACGTTAGGCGTTAGGTGTACTTTATTACGAAGCTGGCACCAATTCGGGATGCAGAATCTTCAACAATTCTTCCAGGCCATCCACCAAACGTGGACCTGGGCGGCTTGCGAGATTGTCATCAAATGAGAAGATTTTGTTTTCCTGCACGGCGGTCAGATCACCCCAACCTGCACGCCCGGCAATCGACTCAATGGTCACGCCATACAGCGTATCACCCAAAATAATAATATCCGGGTTTTGCAAAACGATCTCCTCGACGCTGATCTGCGCGTACTGATCGCTCAACACACCGCCGATATTCACGCCGCCGGCCATGGTGATCATCGTATCCATAAAAGTGTCGGGACCAGTCGTCCACGGCTTGGCAGTGTCAGTGCCGTCAATTTCATAGAAGACAGTTGGCTTTTCCGTAATGTTCGCTACGGCTGCTTCTACAGCTTCCACGCGTTTGGAGAGTGAATCAGCGAGCGCTGCCGCTTCATCTTCGTGCCCCGTGAGTTGTCCCATTGTCCCGAGATCTTTATATACGCCTTCAAAATCAGTTGGATTCTTAAAGTAATACACTGTACTTCCCAGATCTTCGAGTGACTTAACCTGTTCGGGGGTATTGATCTCCGCCGCAATAACCAAATCTGGTTCAAGGGCAACGATGGCTTCTGTATTCAGATCACCATAGGTAGCACCAATGCTTGCAATGCTCTGAACTTCGGCTGGGAAATCGGAAAGGTCATCTCGCCCGACAACTTGGGAGCCCGCGCCGATCGCGAATAGGATCTCAGTGATCGACGGTGCGAGCGACACAACGCGTTGTGCAGGTTCATTAAGTTGCACTTCGCGGCCGAGTCCATCGGTAAGGGTCAACGTTAAAACCACTGGGGCAGTTTCTACAGTTTTTGTGGCAGGAGCCTCAGTTACGACAATTTCTGTCGTAACGGGAGCAGTTGTCGGTGTGGCTTGAGGCGCGCATGCAGTCATGAGCGCGATCAATAGAGTGATTAGTAAGGTCTTGCGTAACATGGTTATTCTCCATTATGTAATTTGTCATTCCGAGAGGGAGATTGCTTCGGGCGGAAGAACACCGCCCTCGCAATGACATGATTTAGTGAAATGAAAATCCCCAGCAGTGGCTGGGGAGGTTGGAGAGGCAATCCGAATGGGGCCGTCATCCACCTCCTTTCCGCGAGAGTGTGGCGAACCGACCAGAGCGGGCGACCTGACTTCATTAGTCTGCTAGTTAACTTGTCTGCTAGTCAGCTAGTCGGGTTGTTTTTGACTAGGAGACTAGGGGACTAAGAAACTATTTGACTAAATTCACAGTTGCGCGACAGTGCTGGAATTACACCAGCTTCGCCGCTTGCTGATCGTATTTAATTGTTTGTATTGTATGCCGTGAGCGCAGAGACGTCAACCTGCGATTTGGCGTGCTAGCTTCCTGCTGAGACGGTTGAGTTGTATTTTATGAAATGGCATGAGTAGATACCAATATAAAAACCCCAACATGCCATATGGGGAAAAGAAGACGGTTTGGGTGAGACGGGTTTGCTCAATACGCCATTCGATCCACTGCGTACTGAAATGATTTTTATTGCAAATAAGAATTCGTGAATTCTCCATTTTTGTTTCTACATGCCAGCCGTATGTGCTTGCAAAGTATGTGAGGACGCTAAATATATTTTCAGGTGAAGAGTTTATTTTTAGTTCACGATGGTCAATGAAACAGCCTTCATGTTTGAGGGATTTGGTCCTTGAGTCATCATCCACCCATATGCGTTCGATATGATCGGGATGCGTTATTTTGAGAGCCTTCTGAGTCGCGGCGTCAAAATCGATGAGTTTGACTTCGGGAAATACTTTCAAAGCATCAGGATGTTTGACAATGCTATCCGTCGATAAACCGCCGATCAACGCATATGCTATCGGATAAGGCACGGGCGTCATTAATCCCACACCGAATGCCATAAGGCTGACGGGAATACCAGGGAGTAAAAACATTTTGCGCTTGAGTCCGCGGGCGTTTGCATAACGTAACATCAGGTCACCATAGACGGTGATGTTGGGTCCGCCGATCTCGAAGACGCCGCCGCGCCCGTTGGGGTTGGTCAGTGCGGCGAAGAGATAATCGATCACGTTTTGAACAGCGATCGGTTGGGATTTGTTTTTCATCCACGTCGGACCGGGGACGATGGGAAACAACTCGGTCATGAAGCGGATCATTTCAAACGAGATGCTGCCGGAGCCGGTGATGACGCCCGCGCGGAATTCTGTGACGGGCACTTTGCCTTCACGTAGAACTTTCCCGGTCTCGATGCGTGAACGCATATGCGGCGCGATGTGTTGTTCTGGGTCGGCGAGACCGCCGAGGTAGATGATGTGTTGTACACCTGACATTTCAGCGGCAGATGGAAAATTGCGCGCGCCATCAAGTTCGATCTTTGTATATCCATGCCCCGCGGACATGTTATGGATCAAATAATACGCTGTATCAACACCGTCAAAGGCATAGATTAATGATTCAGGAGTTGTGACGTCAGCTTGGAAAATGTCTACTTGATTGAACCAGTTCCGACCTTTGAGGCGAAGCGGGGCACGTGCCAGGCAGCGGACGCGGTAGCCAGAGTCCAATAACCGTGGAATGAGACGGCTGGCAATATATCCGGTTGCGCCGGTGACGAGGATGAGTTTAGCCATACGAATGGGCTAGGACGCGGGCACGGGAAGTGAGGCGTCTGGTTAGTCCATCAAAGATAAAGCGATGGGGAATCCACATGGCATACCAATATAGAAAACCAAAGAGCCCGTGCGGCGCAAAATACGCGGTGACGGTGAAAAGCGTTTTGCCGTCCTGCGGATCAGATTTAAATTCGAGCCAGGCTTTGCCGGGCAACTTCATTTCAGCGCGCAGACGCAAAAGATGATTCGGCTCCACTTCCTCGACGCGCCAAAAATCAAGTGACTCGCCGGTGCGCACTTCATCAGGATGACGTCGTCCGCGCCGCAAGCCAACGCCACCGACAACTTTATCCATCCAGCCGCGCATCGCCCATGACCAATCCATGTAGAGCCAGCCGCGCGCGCCGCCGATGCCCGTGTAGGCACGGTAAACAGTTTCAGGTGTGAGATCAAGCAGCACCTGACGCGTTTCGATATACATGCCATCTTCCACGGTAAAGGTATACGGTTTGATATCGCCAGCTACGGTGACGAGTGCATCCGCCCAACTGGTTTCCACGTTATCGCGTTGGATGCGACCGAGCGCGAGACGGACAGCGGTTTGGAAATCAATAGGCTTGATCTGCGGGAAGAGGCGCTTCGCCGCTTCATCTCTAACGATGAGGCTGGCACGTAATCCCTCGATCAGCGGCAACACGACGCGCCAATGAATGGGCGTGATCATATGTACCCAATACGCTGAAAGGCGCGGTGTGTTGAAGGGTGTGCGGATCAGATAACGTTTGAGGTTGCGCTCTTTAGAGTATTCAAGCAGCATTTCGGCATAGGTGAGGCGGGTGGGTCCGCCGATTTCGATAAGTCTGCCGATGCTATCGGGAGAGTCAAGCGCAGCAATGAGATAGGACATCACGTCACGAATGGCGATGGGTTGTGCCTGCGAGAAGAACCAGGCGGGACACACGAGCAGCGGCTCACGCTCACTCAGATAACGGATCATTTCAAAAAGCGCTGACCCGGAGCCGACGATCATGCCGGCGCGAAATTCTGTGACGGGCACACTGCTGTAGCGGAGAATGTAACCAGTCTCATGGCGGGCACGCAAATAAGGCGAGAGATTCGTAGTTGGGTCAACGAGCTCGCCGAGGTAAATGATCTGTTCGATCTTGGCTTCGCTGGCGGCATCGGCGAAGTTGCGGGCAACGATGAGGTCGCGGTCAGCGTTATCTCTGCCGCCCTGTTTACCGTGGATGAGGTAATAGGCGATGGACACATCTTTTAACGCGGTGGTTAAGGTTTCAGGAATCAACGCATCGCCGCTGACGACTTCCACTTTGTTTAACCATAAACGCCCTTGTAGGCGCGCAGGGTCACGAACGAGGACACGTACGCGGTAACCAGCTTCCAGCAGGCGCGGCACGAGCCGTCCGCCGACGTAACCAGTTGCGCCAGTAACGAGAATGAGTTTTGGTGTGGGCATAATAACCAGAATAATCCGCTGGTTGAGTAGAGGCGGTGTTTGTCCGCCCCGTATCGAAACCAGCAATGACAAGTATGTATGAAATTGGTGGTTTCGATACGCCTTTCGCTATCGCTCAAGGCTACTCAACCACCGGTGTGTTATGAAAATTGTATCCCACCTCATCAATTCCATGCTATGATAAAAGACATCTATGCAGGCGGCGAATCCTCCTACATCTTTGCGCGAACGACTGTTCACTCAGCCTCCGCTGATGTGGATTTCGCTTGTCTTCCTTGCGGGGATCATTTTGGGAAGTTTGCTCTCTGTTTCAATTTGGATTTGGTTGGGACTTGCTTTTGCTTTTCTCATACTTGCAATTCTCGCACGCCTCTTCAACTTTTCGTCCCTCACTTTCATCCTTCAGCCTTTCGCCTTCATCCTTTTTATCGCTCTTGCCCTCGGTGCGGCGCGTTATCAATTTTCTGTCCCAGATTTTGACGCCTTCCATATTGCCTTTTATAACGACCGCGATTATGACCTGCTCATAACAGGGATGCTGACCGAGCCGCCTGATTATCGTGATACCTACACCAATCTGCGTTTGAGAGTCACTGCTGTGGATACTGGCGATAGCGAATTACCGATCAAGGATAGTTTGATCCTCGTGCGCGTTCCCAATAACCAAACATTTCAATATGGGGATGTCCTGCGTCTGCGTGGCAAACTAAAGACGCCTCCAGAGAACGAAGATTTCTCTTACCGCGATTATCTCGCGGCTAAAAATATCCACTCGTATATGACCAATGCTGAAGTGACGGTTTTGCCGAATAAAGGCGGCAATCCAATTATCGCCGCGTTATATTCCTTCAAACAGAGATCGCTCGATAACATCTATCGCATGTTTCCCGACCCTGAATCTTCTTTGTTGGCGGGTATTTTACTGGGTGTGGATACGGGGCTTACGCAAGAATTACAGCAAGCCTTTAAGAATACGGGCACAGCGCACATCATCGCTATTTCTGGTTTTAACATCAGTATTATCGCGGGTATTTTCTTTGCGTTCTTTAGCCGCTTTCTGGGTGATCGGCGCGGCGCGGTCCTGGCGATCTTGGGAATTGCCTTGTACACGCTGCTTGTTGGCGCAGATGCGGCAGTTGTCCGCGCGGCGGTGATGGGGAGTCTTGCGCTGTTTGCAAGGCAAGTGGGGCGTCGTCAGGTTGCGCTCAATACATTACTGGCAGTGGCTGCTTTTATGTGTGTTTGGAATCCGCTGTACGTTTGGGATGTTGGCTTTCAGCTTTCGTTTTTCGCGACACTGGGTCTCATTCTCTATGCCACTCCATTTTCCGAATTTGCAAATCGCATTATCGCAAAATATTTTCCCGCGTCAGTGGCTGAGAAATTTGCAGAACTTTTTTCTGAATTTGTGCTCCTCACACTCGCCGCGCAATTGACTACAATTCCGATCATGGCGTATCACTTCCAACGCATCTCGCTGGTTTCATTTCTTGCCAACCCGTTCATTCTGCCGGCGCAACCGGCGGTGATGATCCTCGGCGGTTTGTCAGTGCTGTTGAGTCATGTGTGGATCGTGTTGGGTCAGCTCGTGGCGTGGATCACGTATCCCTTTGTGGTGTATACGATCCGCATGGTGGAGATCTTTGACCGCGTGCCGCATGGGACTCTGTTCCTCGGTGACTTCTCCGTCTGGTTCGTGATTCTGTTTTACGCCGCGCTTCTTGCTGTGACGTTTAGCTGGTCCAGTTTCAAAGAGTGGACTCAGTCCCTCGGGCAGAAGACAGGTTCGGTGGGAGTCGGAAGCGTGCTCGTCATCCTGATCATTGGTTTGGTGTTGGTATGGCGCGCGGCGGCTTCGCTTCCCGACCGCCTCTTGCATGTCACGTTCTTGGATGTCGGCTCTGCGGATGCGGTGCTTGTCCAAACGCCAGGCGGAAAGAATGTGTTGATCAATGGCGGGGCGAGTGTAACGACATTGGCAGATGAATTGGGCAGGCGCGTTTCGGCTTTTGATCGCAGACTGGATTGGCTCGTAATCGCCGCGACAGATGAAGAACAGGTTGCCGCGTTGCCGCGTGTGTTGGAGCGCTACCCGCCAGATGCCGTGTTGTGGAGCGGTAATGAACAGGCTTCATTCTCATCATTGGTGTTGAAAGAGTATCTGACCACGAAACAAATTTCAGTGGCGATTGCCGAAGTGGGACAGGTTTTGGATCTGGGCGATGGCGGCACGTTGAAGGTGTTGACGACGGGCCCGCGTGGCTCTGTGTTATTGATCGAGCATAAAAATTTCCGGGCATTGTTGCCGGTTGGCATGAGTTTTGAAGCGCTGGAGGAATTGCGCAATGGCGCGAGTATTGGACCAGTAAGTGTGTTGTTGCTTGCAGATTCTGGTTATGCCGCATCGAACCCGGATGAATGGTTTGTGAATTTGAACCCTGAGTTGGTTATCTTGAGCGTTGACGCGGCGGATGAAAATGGCATGCCAGATGGTGAAGTGCTCAAAGCCTTGAAGGATTATTCATTACTGCGCACCGATGAAAGCGGCTGGATAGAAATCACAACGGATGGCACGCAAATGTGGGTGAACGTGGAAAGATAGCAAGTCTTGAATTTTGCAGTCAAAAAATGTATAGTAGTAACACCAAAGGAGTTCTTTTTATGAACGAACTGTCCATTACTACATCGCAGGTTCAAGGGGAGATCGTGGTGACCATTTTGCATTTGAACGGTCATCTGCATGGCAGTACGGAACCTCAATTGCTTGATCATGCCCGTCAGGTGCGTGAAGATGGAGCAAGTCATCTCTTGCTTGATCTATCGGGCTTGGAAGTGCTTTCCAGCGCGGGTCTGCGCGCGATCCAAAATATTTTTAAACTATTTACGCCGCCTGCCGATATGGAGATCATCCGCCAGCATGGTGTGGAGCCGTATAAGTCGCCATACTTTAAACTGCTTTGTCCGAATCCCCAAATTTATTATGTATTGAATATCACTGGCTTCATGCAGAACCTGCTCATCTATCATGATTTGGATGAAGCGGTGAAGTCATTTTCAAGTTAGTGAATTCAATGCGGTTACAAAAGTCTCAACCATCTTTTCGATATTGATCTCTTCTTTAACGATTCGATAAGACTCAGCTCCCATCCTTCTTAGACGCGCTACATCGGATAGCGCGTCTTTCATTGTGAAAACGAGCGCATCGAAATCGTCAGGCGGAATTTGCCAGCCATTCTCTTTTCTGACCAGATCATCCTGAGTGCCATCCCCTTGTGCGACGATTACCGGAAGCCCGTAACTCATCGCCTCCTGGACGGCGAGTCCGCCGGTTCCGGGCAGGACAAAGAGGTCTGCTTCTTCAAAATAGGGTTTTAGTTCAGCTCCATGCTTTGCTCCGATAAATTCCGCGCTCGGATAGAATTCTTTGGCAAGCGATTCAAGTGTGGCGCGTTCAGGTCCATCACCGATGACGACGAGGCGCGGCGTTGATTCGATTTGCGCACAGGCGCGCAATAACGAGTCGAGCCGTTTGCGGGCTTGAAGGCGACCGACGAAGAGGATTATAGGTCGAACGTCAAAAGTCGAACGTCGAGGTGGTAGTGGGCGAGATGGTGCTGGTGAGACTGAGTTATGCGCGACGAATATATTCTCGCGTGGAAAACCGAGTGCGGCATACTCATCCGCGCCGCGTTGGCTGTAGGCGAGCAGGGCGTCGAATTGAGTCAAGAATGAGAGTCGGCGCATTTGACGGAATCCAGCTAAAGGTCCAGAAAGAGGCGGTGAACCTAATCCCCAACCGATGACCGGCTTATGTTGCTGATGCATCCATTTCACAGCGGAAGAAGTAGCGAGATAACGCGGATTGGCTTCCATGATAAGCGCATCGGGATTCCATTCTTTCAACCAGTTCATCAATCCGCGTTGATAGCATAAATAAAATGTACCGCCAAACAGATGGACATTCTCCCCTAATTTGTAATTAGCGATTTGTAATTGTCTTGCCGTTGCAATGCCTTCGACTGGACGTGGCAGACCCGTAAATAGACTCAGCCCTCTGTCACAGGCGGATGCAAGCAGGTCAAAAAAAGGCGCGCGATATGTAGGAAGTACACGTTGTTGTAGAGCGAGTTTGCCGGGAAAAGATTTCATTGCACTGGGACGCACCGTGAGAAGATAACCGCAGTTTCATCGCGATATTGTTCGCACCATTGGTCTGATGTTTCAATTGCCTCGATCAAACGCGTTTGATTTTCAAAGGATAATAACAGTAGGTTGATGCCTTCACTTTCGAAAAGTGATTCCCATTCTTGTCCGGTGACGCTGATCTTTTGATAGGCTTTCATTTGTTCAGGAGTGTAGACAAAGAAACGCGTATCCAACCAGGTCGGACGTGAGGGCAGTGCATAGATCAAGTAACTTCCGAACGCATAATCGTTCCATAAGGGCTCGGGTAATTCCGGATGTGCCGCCAGCCATTCCACAGCTTTAATGGGCGTGGATTTGTCGAATACCAATGGCGCAGTGGACCACCATTTTTCCCGGATGCCGGGCAAGCTTAACAGGGGCAAGAGAATGAACAAGCCAGAAAGCACGATATTAAATACAGGTGCTGAAGTCTTTGTGGTTGCATCCAGTTTGTAGTTGGGAATGCCAGCCAGTAATTTGGCGGTCAGGATAGCCAGAATAAATAAAAACCAGATCATATAACGAACACCTGAAAAAGCCAGCCAGCCAAAGCCGAGAAATAAAATCCATTCCATAGTAGACAGCTTGCGGTTTGAAAATGCTACGAGTGGTGGCAGGGCAAGAATCCAGACAAAGAAAATATTTGCCTGCCAGCCCTCGTTTTTCGGAGGAAACCACTCTGTGCTAAAGAGTTGATCTGATGGATTGTTGAGCATAAAGATGACTTGACGCCAGGCATTGAGTCCATGTGGGGTGATCAATGTGCCTGCTACCATCAGAATAAGCGCAATTAGCAATGGCTTTCGATTGCCTGCACCAAATACCAACGCCGTGCCTGCCAGCACCAACGCCAGAATAAAGGATCCATGCAGATTTGACCAAAGCACCATGCTTACTGGCAAGATCCACAGGTAGCGATTGTTCCCTTTTTGCCAGGCAAACAAAGAATATAAACATAAGGCAAATAATGGATACGCAAACAATTGCGTACGTATGACCCAGTTACCACTGCTTGCAAGTCCCATGAGAATTATCAGAATGGTTGCCGTACGGGGACCTGATTCCTGCTTTGCCAAGAACCATATCAAACCATATGCCAAACCGAGTAATATGCCGCGCAACAAATAAGTTAATGGCGCACCTCCCAGATCATGAGCCAGCCAGAAACCCACACAAGCCAGCCAGGGTTGATAAATAATGGGGTCACCTGCCTGACTCCAACTAAAGGTCTCAGTGGTAGGGACAGTGCCGTTCAACAAAGTTTCCTGTCCCACACGTACACACCACCAGTAGTCATTTTGAATGATGGGAAGCTGGAACGAAAGGGTGATCAGAACCAGGAGCATCTGACTCAGCCACAGAAAATTGTAACTACGCAGTGATGTTTGATTCATCATGATGGAATATGCGGAGCCTGCCACGCAGGTGACTTGTGCACGTGGACAACTTTCCACGCGCCGTCTTGTTTTATCATCACGCGGCTTTCATTGTGTGAGGCTACTTTCACGCCTTCGGATGAAGCTGTGCTAATGAGTAATGTGTAACTGGCGATTACCGTCTCGCCATAATTTTGGATATGCAGATTCGACAGGTCGAATCGTGTTGTGGTTTTGCCTTTTGCATCTGCTCCAAAAACTGTTCCACGCTCAGCATTGGATGACATCATGAATTCGTGGAAAGGGAGTCCGTCAATGCGATGCGGGGTAATCCACCATTCGTAGAGGGTCAAATCCTCGCCAGTAGACTCGTTGTAGGCTTTTATGTCGTTCTCTTGAATGGCTTGCAAGTGCCTTTTTAGAAATTCGATGATTTCTTCGTTAGACATATCTATCTCCTAGCCAAGTAAAACTTTGAGATACTCATCCACCATATTGTCCAAACCCAATGTGGTCTCTGCTTGCTTGCGAGCGGATGTTCGAAAATGGTCGTTGTCTTGTAGAACTTCTTCTGCCACATCAACGAGTGCTTGAACGTTTGGCTTTTCTAATTTCCATTGATTAGCGCCATAGGGGGCAAGTCTACCGGCGCTTCCCTGTACGATCTCGGGAAGTGAGCCGGTGTCAAAGCCAATCACAGGAAGTCCGCATGCCAATGCTTCGATCACTGAATTTGGGCAGGGCGGATTGACTTCAGCAGAGAATAAAAGATGTGACGAACGCATCATCCACGGGATTTGTTCGCGCGGAATGGTGTTCATGAATTTGATACGGAATGCAGTTTGATTCTTTAATTTGTTTTGGGTGTGTTTGTCAACCCGACCAACGATCATCAACTCGATCTTGTGTTTATGTGAAAGAAGATTGGCAAGTTCAATGGCACTGTACAACCCGGAATTCTGCGCGCCAGCCATGCTTCCCTCCACGATTAATAAACGATAATGACCGGAAGGACGTTCATGTAAACCATGAGGAGTATAGCTATCTAGGTCAACACCATTAAGAATGACGGAAGATGGTACACGAGCTGGTTTATACCAATCCTCCCACCAGTTTTTTATAAAGTTGCTTTGATAAATTACCTTGTCTGCCAAACGTCTGCGAATAAATGAAAGATTGGCATTGCCATAAATTGCGCGGATTGTATAACGCAATCCCGCCCAGCGCACGCGATGTATCCAATTGACACCATCGAGACGTTGTACGATTCGCTGTCCGCGACGGCGAGCTCTCCGTAACGGAAGCAGGTTCTTTGTTCCGGCGAGAACGAGAACAACATCGGCTGGTTGCGCGAGATCGTTGGTCACATCAACGCCGCGAGTGCGTAGTCCGTTTTCGAATTTGAGTCGAAAGGATGCAACACCAGCCAAACCTTCCACGCGCGGTACAATGCAAATACGAGACATGCAGTAATTATAAGCCTCTCGCTGAGCGGAGGGTCGAGTGATAACGAGACCCGCCGTCGAAGCGTGTCACTGCAAAGATGTGCTTCGACGGCACTCGCCTGTCGGCTCGTTCCGCTCAGCACGAATAAGATTCTGTGGTTAAATTAGCGCAGGAGTCTCTTATGACCAAACCTGATCCTAATTTTGTTGCTTTTCTAAAATCCTATCCAGCCTATCCAACCACACATATCATTGATGATCTTCGTGCCACTGAGTATGCCCGTCTTGATGCGGGTGGTCATATTTACCTCGACTACACCGGTGGTGGGTTATATGCCGAATCGCAATTGCGTCGCCATAATCGTTTGCTTGCCGAACATGTCTTTGGCAATCCACATTCGAGCAATCCCACGTCACAGGCGGCGACACGTCTTGTTGAACATGCGCGCGAATATGTGTTGAAATTCTTCAACGCCGATCCTGATGAATACCTGGCGATCTTTACGAACAACGCCAGTGGCGCATTGAAATTGATCGGTGAATCGTATCCGTTTTCCAATGGGCGTTATCTTTTGACGTTCGATAATCACAACTCGGTAAATGGGATTCGTGAATTCGCGCATGCCCGTGGCGCAGATGTGACGTATATCCCGGTCGCATTGCCAGACATGCGCGTGGACGCTTCGCAACTCAGCCGTGAACTGTCTCAGCCTTCGAAAAGCGGACACAACCTTTTTGCTTTTCCCGCTCAATCAAATTTCTCCTCCGTTAAACACCCGCTTGAATGGATCGAAGAAGCACATCAACATGGTTGGGATGTCATCCTGGATGCGGCAGCATTTGTCCCAACGAGTCAACTGAATTTAAGTGAAGTCAAGCCAGACTTTGTGCCGATCTCGTTTTATAAAATGTTCGGTTATCCAACTGGGCTGGGTGTGTTGATCGCACGTAAAGAGGCGTTGGCGAAGTTGCATCGTCCATGGTTTGCTGGCGGGACGATCACAGTTGCATCTGTGCAGGGCGATAAATATTACATGGCTGACGGGGCTTCAGCGTTTGAAGATGGAACGATTGATTACCTGAATATTCCTGCAATCGAAATTGGACTCAAGCATATCGAGTCGATTGGTTATGATGTGATCTATGAACGTGTCCATGCTTTGATAGGCTGGTTGCTGAGTAACTTGACTCAGCTGAAACACAGCAACGGGGTGCCGCTGGTTCGGGTCTATGGACCAACCTCCAGTGAAGGAAGAGGCGGAGCAGTCACCGTCAATTTTTACGATAAAGATGATAAGGCTTTTGACCATCGTTATATAGAAGAGCAGGCGAATAATGTCAATATCTCCCTGCGCACGGGTTGCTTCTGTAATCCAGGTGCGGGCGAGGTGGCTTTGGAAATTTCGCGTGTCGAGCTAGACGTCTGCTTTGCCCAGCCCGGTAATGAAAGCCGCTTTACGGTGGACGATTTCAGGCTGTGCATTGATGGAAAATCCAGCGGGGCGGTGCGCATTTCGGTGGGAATGGTCACGAATTTCAAGGATGTGCAGGGATTTTTGGCTTTTGCGAAGGGCTTATTGACCTAAAACTACCGATTCCTACGGGATTCAGACAAAGATTCCTTGACTTTCGTTTTGTTCTGCGTATAATTCATCTGTTGGATGAAATACAACGAGTTCTACATCGCAAGCGCTTTAGAGAAAACTCTAAAAGCGTTTGCTTTTGTTTGTCTCTATCATAAGCGATCCACTTATACAGAGATATGCTCGTAGTGAATATTTTTTTCTTTTGAAGGAGAGGATCCAGTGGAAACCAAGGGACTGACCGCACTCCGTATCAGTTTGGCATCACCTCAGACCATCATGTCCTGGTCTTATGGAGAAGTGCTCAAACCGGAAACCATCAATTACCGCCGCTTACGACCTGAAAAGGATGGCTTATTTTGTGAAGCCATTTTTGGACCTCAGCGTGACTGGCAATGCTATTGTGGTAAATACAAGAACCCCCGTTATAAAGGCATCGTCTGTGATAAGTGTGGCGTGGAAGTAACTCGCGCTGCAGTGCGACGTGAACGCATGGGACACATCAACCTTGCGACACCTGTGGCACATATTTGGTATACGCGCCGCATCCCATCTTATTTGGGTATGCTGCTCGATATCTCGCGCCGCAACCTTGACCGCGTGCTGTACTTTGCACAGTACATCGTTACGTATGTAGATGAAGAAGCCCGTAACAAAGCTCTCAAACGCATCGAAGATGAGATTTCTGTCTCCGAGCGCGAACAAGCGACCGAGATCAATTCCAAGATCGCCGAAGTCAAAACCAAACGCGACCATACCATCACCGATATCAATCAGAAACGCGCCAGCCTTGAACAAGGCTATGATGAAGTGATCGCTGAAAAGCTTGACCCGGTTATTAAAGAAGGTCAGAAGCTTGAGAAGCTGCTTCAAGGTCAAATGGGCGAAGCTGCCAAGAAGGCAGTCGTCTTTGAATTGACTGGCGAAAAGATCATCGACGCTGGTGATAAGGTCGCAGCCAAGCACCTAACCCAGGTTCAGAAGATCGTTCAGAAGAATCTCGAAACTGTTGAAGGCGAACTAAAAGATCAGCGCGCCAAGGAACTTGAAGACCTCAAGATGGAAGCGGGTCGTGTTAAGGCTGATGCAGACATGAAGATGGAAGCCCTCCGCTCTCAATTGGAGAGTCAGGCAACCGTTTCATCCAATAATACTTCGCGCCAACGTGATGAACTGTTGGAACTGCGTCCCTTCACTTTCATCAGTGAAATCCGCTATCGTGAACTCAAGCAGCGCTGGGGACAAGTCTTCCGCGCTGATATGGGTGCCGAAGCGTTCTATGACATTCTCGAACGCCTTGATCTTGATAAACTTTCTGAAGAACTCTGGCACGAAGTTAAGACCACCAAATCTAAGCAGAAGCGCAAGAAAGCTACCACCCGCTTAAAGGTCGTGGAAGCTTTCCGGCGTTCTGGCAATCGCCCTGAGTGGATGATTCTCACGATCCTACCTGTTATTCCTCCAGACCTGCGCCCGATGGTGCAGCTGGATGGCGGACGCTTTGCAACCTCTGACCTCAACGACTTGTATCGCCGTGTGATCAACCGCAACAACCGCTTGAAGAGATTGCTCGAACTCGGCGCGCCGGATGTCATCATCCGCAACGAGAAACGCATGTTGCAGGAAGCTGTTGACAGCCTCATTGATAATTCACAGCGTGGCAAGGCACTTTCCCGCCGTGGACGTCGCGAACTTAAATCCTTGAGCGATATGCTCAAAGGCAAGAAGGGGCGTTTCCGCCGCAACCTGCTTGGCAAGCGTGTGGATTATTCCGGTCGTTCCGTGATCGTGGTTGGTCCGCAGTTGAAGTTAAATCAATGTGGTCTGCCCAAGAGCATGGCGCTTGAGTTATATCGTCCGTTCGTGATCGCCCGCCTCGTGCAGGGTAACTATGCTGCCAACGTGAAGGGTGCGCGTCGTTTGATCGAACGCAACCGTCCCGAAGTTTGGGAAGCGTTGGAAGGCGTCATCGGCGAACGTCCTGTTTTGTTAAATCGTGCGCCTACCCTGCATCGCTTGGGTATTCAAGCGTTTGAACCGATCCTCATTGAAGGTTCTGCCATTCAATTACATCCGTTAGTGACCACCGCGTTCAACGCCGACTTTGACGGTGATCAAATGGCTGTGCACGTTCCGCTTTCACAAAAGGCCGTGAATGAAGCGCGGACTCTCATGCTCGCTTCAAAGAACCTGCTCAAGCCTGCGGACGGTGAACCGATTATTTCCCCATCCAAGGATATGGTCTTGGGTGTGTATTACCTTACCATGAAGCAGAAAGCTGTTCATAAGGGTGATGGACGCGCCTTCTCTGATTTTGATGAAGTAGAGATGGCATACGCGCTGGATCAGGTGGAAGTCCACTCTGAGATCAAGATCAGTGCCAAGACTTGGTACGATGAAAAAGGTGATCGCCTGCCCGAATCAGTAACACGCGTGATCGATACGACAGTTGGTCGTGTGCTCTTCAACCGCGTTCTTCCGCCCGAAGTTCAGTTCGTCAATGAAAAACTTGATAAAGGCGGCGTGAAAGATTTGATCGCCGAAGTCTACGAACTTTGTGGACAGGAAAAAACAACCGACGTTGCAGATAAAGTCAAAGCCATTGGTTTTGAATATGCAACACGCTCAGGTATCACACTTGCGGTTGCTGATATCACTATTCCGCCAGAACGTAAGGCGATCATCGAAGAAGCCCTCAAAGCCGTGGAATTGGTCCAGCGCGACTTCCGCCGCGGTCTTTTGACCGAGCAGGAAAAGAACGAACGCGAAATTGAAGTTTGGCAGGCGACCACGGAAAAAGTGGGCGATGCTGTCAAAAAATACATGGACCCAGATGGCAACCTCTCGACCATGGCATCCTCCGGTGCGACCAAGGGTGGTTTCTCCACCATTTCGCAGTTGGCGGGTATGCGTGGTTTGATGGCTGATCCCTCCGGGCGTATCATCCCAATGCCGATCCGTTCGAACTTCCGCGAAGGTTTGACTGCGCAGGAATACTTCATTTCAACACATGGCGCCCGTAAAGGTCTGGCTGATACTGCTCTGCGTACCGCGGATGCTGGTTACCTCACCCGCCGTCTTGTAGATATTGCGCAGGACATCATCATCAACGAACATGACTGCGGTACGCACGATGGCGTTTATATCCGCAGAAAAGATGACGTTGCTGGTCAGGCCATGAGCAGCCGTCTTTTCAGCCGTTTGTTGGCTGAGACCGTGATCGACCCCAAAACTGGCGAAGTGATCGGTGAATACAATGACATAATCAAACAAGACCTGGCGCGCAAGCTCGCAGCTACTGGTTTGTCAGAAATTAAAGTTCGCTCACCACTAACCTGCGAGCTCCAGCATGGCATTTGTTCCAAGTGTTATGGTCTGGACCTGGCACGCGGTAACATGGTCGAACTTGGCTCGGCTGTCGGTATTGTCGCCGCGCAATCCATTGGTGAGCCCGGTACCCAGTTGACCCTGCGTACCTTCCACACTGGTGGTGTCGCTGCTACCAGCGCTGATATTACAACGGGTCTCCCCCGCGTGGAAGAAATTTTTGAAGCGCGCAAGATGCCAAAGGGTGAAGCCGTCGTCGCAGAGATCAGCGGTACCCTGCATATCAACCAATCGGAAAAATATGCCGATATTCGCGAAGTGACCATTGAACACAGCGAACTTGTCAGCGATGAATACAGCCTGCCCGAAGACTGGAAGTTTGCGGTCAAGGATGAGGTGGAAGTCAAAGTTGGTGAGGTGCTGGCAACTTTGGACGAGGCGAAGATCGTCGCCCAGCATGGTGGGCGTGTCCGTGTGGAGAAAAAGGATCGCAAGGTGATTGTCTCCTACGATCAGAAAGAGTCCACGACTTACGATATCCCCAACACTTCTCGTTTGCTCATCAAGAACAACGAAAAAGTGGAAGCGGGTACTCCGTTGACTGAAGGTTCGCTCAACCCGCACCGTGTGTTGAAGATCCAGGGCCGTGAAGCCTGCCAAATGTACCTGATGACCGAAGTGCAAAAGGTGTATCGCTCACAGGGTCAGAATATTCACGACAAACATTTTGAGGTCATCACCCGCAAGATGTTGAGCAAAGTGCAGGTGATCCGCCCAGGTGATACTAAATATTTGCCGGGTGATTCGGTGGACCGCCTTCAGATGCGCAAGATCAATGAACAACTTTTGGCGGAAGGCAAACAACCCGCCAAGTTCTCGGAAGTTTTGCTCGGCGTTACAAAGGCTTCACTCAGCACTGACTCATTCCTGTCGGCTTCCTCCTTCCAACACACCATCAAGGTGTTGGCAGGCGCGGCGATCGGCTCCACCACCGACCCGCTCTTCGGCTTGAAAGAGAATGTGATCATCGGTAAGTTGATCCCCGCCGGCACAGGCTTTGTGCAGGGGCGTTTCAATGATATTGGCAACACTGAAGTTGGAGGTCCACAAGTACTGTGGCCCGAAGTTTCAGATACTACCGCTACTGCGGCAGATTAATCTCTCAAGGGCGACCATTTGCTGGTCGCCCTTTTGATTTAAAATAAGTTTCATGCATAACTCACGCGTTTCAAAAAAGCCAGAGGGACAACTTACCCGCGGGAAGACCGCTTCGAATCGTCTGCGCCGTGTCGATAACTTTATCCTGCTCTATGAACCTTCGCTTCTCACGCGGACCGATAACCTGTTCGTTGATTCGATGTTCGTTGACCTCGGCTACGGCTTTGATGCACGTACCACGCTTGAAAGCGCCGCGCGTTTCCGGCGTGTGAATCCAGGACTAAAAATTCTCGGCGTTGAAATTGATAAGGAAAGAGTTGAAGCAGCCCTGCCATTTGCAGATGATAAAACCTTTTTTCGTTTGGGCGGCTTCAACCTGCCGTTAAAAGTTGGCAAGCATGTGCGTTTGATCCGTGCCTTCAATGTGTTGCGTCAATACGAAGAAAAGGACTTTGCGCCTGCTTATGAAAGACTTGCGCAATATGTTTTGCCAAGCGGCTTGATGATCGAAGGGACCTCGAATCCGTTTGGGAGCATTTGGTGCGCGAATGTGGTGAGGTGTATGGAATCAAGAAGCTTGCTTCCGAATTTTCGACAGCAAGCTGTCGGAGTCCAGAGTCAATGGAAGTTTGAAGCTTTGGTCTTTAGCACGAACTTCCGCTTGGGGTTTGAGGTGGAGGAGTTTCAAACTATCCTGCCCAAGAACTTAATTCATCATGTAGTTCGGGGCGAACAGATCTATGATTTTTTCGAAGCATGGAAACGCTCTGCTAAAGAAACATCTGCGATGAAAACATACGGAGCAAAGCAATGGTTTGTAGCCTCGGGTGAGGCGTTGGCACAGAAGGGATATAAGATCAATTTGCAAAGAAAGTTTTTATCGAAGGGATATTTGGTGTGGGAGCGTTGAAAGTAGGTTTTGGATGTTGGCGTATAATTCTGCCTATAAACTATTATGCAGAACCATCTGTATGCATTCATATTGGGTATGAGAATTCCAATGGCTATATAACTGATAGTTGGGAAAGGTGTTTGCAAAACATAATTCAGCAAAAAGGATTTTCTCTTATGAATAACCGCTCCAAAGTTCAATCTGTAATTTCTTTTGTTGCAGCATTAGTCTGGCTCGCAGGTTCGCTATATTTTCTTACGTCCGCTTTGACCTACAATAGGCAACAAAGCTTTACACCGTCTGCTTTAACTTATGATTTGGTAGAAAAGCAGTATCTCGGTATAAATTTAAAAATGCCATTCATTACTTTGTTTACAGTTCTATTTGGTCTTGGTTGGTGGTGCCGAAACTATTCTGAAAGTTTATTGTTAAGAAATGATCGAAGAAAAGCCATTTTTGTTTCTTTAATTCCTGGAATACTCCTGCTTTTGTTTTTTGTTAGTGCTACTCAGTTTCCACATGGATTCTTGGAAAGCGCATTGAATGCGTGTGGTTTTATCGTTGTCAGTAGTTATTACTTGCGGCAGTCAATAGTTAGTCCTGAAGCATTCGTAAAATCATCGGAGCGTAATTAGTATCCACAATTCAGTTTTCCTTTCCAGCGTTATAATCAACTCATTGTCGTCCCATACCAACTGGAGGAACCATGGCATTTCAACTTGTCTATTTGTCACAGCAGGACCCGCAATGGAAGAACGATCTGCTCGGCTTTGGTGATCCCGGTGATACGCTGGGCATGTATGGTTGCGCGTTGACCAGTGTTGCCATGCTCGTCAGCGGACATGGTTACAGCGAAACTCCCAAAACACTCAACGAAAAACTCAAAGCCGCCAATGGATTTGTCAGTTCGGGTATTCGCTGGGATGTGGTCAACAAGGTGCATCCACAGATCACGCTCAAGGAACAGATCTTCTGCGAGAATACCGACGCGCCGCTTGCCAAGATCGATGCCGCACTTGCAGCGGGTCAACCGGTTGTCGTGCGCGTGGATAGCTCGCCTGCGCCCGGTTTGCAATGGCATTATGTAATGGTCTATGCACGCAAGGGGAACGATTACCTGATGCTTGACCCTTATCCTTATCAACCCGGCACCGCCAAAGAGGATTTATTGATGGCGCGTTACAGCCGTGGCAACCCGCTTCAACGTTCCATTCAACAGATATTGATTTATCAATGCTCCACCGCTGGCGGGACGATCTCGACACCTACAATCTCCACGCCGACGACAAACACGCCTCCTTCTACGCCGACAACGAGTACATCACTCGGAAGTGGGCCACGTGCCCGAGTCATGGCTGAAGTTACCTGGGGGCTCAATGTTCGTTCGAGTACAGATATCTCCAACATGACGAATTTGGTGGTGAATGTTCCCGCTGGCACAGAACTTGCATTGACCGAAGCCAACGCTGAATCAAAGCTGGGTGTAAATGGTCAATGGGTTCGTGTGCGCACAGCCCAGGGACAGGAAGGTTTTGCTGCTGCGTGGTATTTGGAAAAAGTTGCTGGCACGACCCCGGCTCCAGTAACGGAACCAGCCCCAAGTCGAGTAAACGAGGCGCCTGTCTCTTCGCCTCCAACTCCTACCCCAACTACAGAGTCAACGCCAAGTCCGGTGAGTGAGACACCTGTAGTTCCCGCACCTCCGCCCGAGCCTGTGAAGGTCCAGGTGGTTGTGAAGGCGGCTGGGACGAAAATATATAAGTCTGCCACGGCTGCTGTGGTGATGTCAACGGAAAAAGCAAACGCGCGCCTGACAGTAGTGGAACCTGTGGATGGCGCCAAAGCCAAGATCGGTGTGAAAGGCAAACGCATCAATGTGAAGGCTTCCACGGGTAGCCGCGGATTTGTGGATGCCGATAAAGTAAGACTTGCATAGCTGTTTATGAGAACGGTGTAAAACTTTCAAATTAAATTCAATATGAGGAGAAGTATATGAACAGTGACTTGAAAATCACGACTGAACAACGGCAAGCCGCTGTGCCTGTGACAGTTTTCTCCATCCGTGGGTGGCTGGACGGGCAAAGTGAGGAGCAGTTGCTTGAAGCTGCGCGGAATGCGTATGAAGGCGGCGCACGTTATCTTTTAATGGATATGGGTGATCTTGATACGATCACCAGCGCGGGCATTCGTGCCATTCAAAAGTTGTACCAGATGTATACGCCCAAAGAGGATCGTTTCAAGGTTGCTCACTTGAAGCTATGTAGCGCTCCGCCGCAAATCTATAATGTTCTGGGCATCACTGGGTTTCTACAGAACATTCCCATGTATGCAAGCCAGGACGATGCGCTTGAATCGTTCGGTAAGGAATAAGCCGAAAAATTCGAAAGGACAGGCTCTTTGTTTTTCAAAGAGCCTGGTGTTTACCTAAGGCAGTTGGATCGGGGTGAGTGACGGTGTTTGTTTTTACCTGAATTAAGCTATACAAATATTGAAACTTGATAAACCTGCAAACTATTATCTGGAAAGTGTGCATTAAAATAAACCACATTCTGTTGATACTCAGGGTGTATTGATCATCATGACTTTTCAATTTCATCCCTACGCTGTGGTGTTGATCGTCTCTGCGCTTACGGCGCTTATTACGTCGATCATTATTTTACGGCGCGATATCCCCGGCTCTGTGGCGTTGGGTGGCGTGTTGTTGAGCACGTTTGTATGGAGCGGCGCCTATGCTATGAACTGGTCGGTGGTGGAGCTGGACGATAAGATCTTTTGGATGAAGATCATGTATTTCGGGGTGCTTGGCATTCCAACGTTGTTCCTGATCTTTATATTGGAAATTACACATCATGAGGATTGGTTGACTGCCCGCAATTTCGTTCTACTAGGCATTCAGCCATTTGCGATGATCGTGATGATATGGTCAAACATCCGCCTGGTATTTGATCGAATCGATCTTCATTTTATAGGTGGGCTCGCGGTTTTGCATGTGGAACGGGGTTTAGGCTTTTGGGTAAATACTTATTATTCTTATGCGATCACTTTGCTGGCTTTCTTTATTTTGGTGGTGGGGTTTTTGCGGGCAAATCCATTCTTTAAGCGACAATACCTTATCATCATGGTTGGTTCCATAATTCCATTTGCGGCCAGTATCTTCACGCAGACGAATTACACAGAACTTGCCGATCTGGACCTGGCGCCAATTTCATTTTGCGTATCTACCATTTTGTATGCCTATGCCATATTCCGTCATCAATTCATGGATCTGGTCCCGGTTGCACGTGGACACCTGATCGAAAGTATGAGCGACGGCGTTTTGGTATTGGATGAACATGGGCGTATTGTGGATATCAACCCTGCCATGCGGAATATTCTCGAAAATGAGCCGGCCTCGTACCTCGGTCAGAATGCGGCTGTGATCTTGAAGTTGTGGGAGCAAAATGTTGATCAGTTATTGAACGGGGTTGAAACGCGCACTGAGCTAAAGATTGCCAGGAAGAAGTCCAGCTATTTAGATCTGCGGATCATTTCGTTATATGACGATAACCACAGAATAAATGGACGCTTGATGGTCTTTCGGGATATTACCGATCGCAAGGAAGTGGAAAAGGATCTGCGCCGTGCCATGGATAGGTTGCAGACCCAATTGATCGAGATCGGTGTGCTGCAAAGCCAGTTGCGTGAACAAGCCATTCGCGATGCTTTAACGAATCTATTCAACCGTCGTTATTTGGAAGAGACTTTGGAGCGTGAACTGGCGCGTGCCACTCGCGAGTCATATCCATTGTGTGTGATCATGATGGACCTGGATTACTTCAAGGATATCAACGATACCTACGGACATGAAGCGGGTGACGTCGTATTAAAGACCCTGGCAGAGACCGTCATGCGCAAGAGTCGCCAGGGCGATTTTGTTTGTCGTTATGGCGGCGAAGAATTTGTGCTGGTGATGCCCAACATCGGCATTGAAAAAACCAGTGAGCGGGCAGAAGATCTGCACGCGACCATCAATGCGTTGAACATTCCTTATGGTCGCTTTAATTTGACCACCACCATTTCCATGGGTATTGCCTGGTATCCTGCCCACGGCACTACCAAAGAGGCACTCATGCGCGCCGCGGACATAGCAATGTATGTCGCAAAAAATACCGGACGTAATCGTGTGATCATTTATGATGAACACGCGGTTGGCGGCTAGCAAACTGTAGTTCTTATGGGGGTGTGAAAATCTTACAAAATTCTGAACACCCACACCACTCCACATCACATTGGAGTATGATTTCAACTCATGACCAACAAAACGATCCTTGTTGTCGAAGATGAAGCCAGCATCGCGGAAGTTGTCAGCTTGTATCTCAAGCGCGCGGGCTACAACGTACTGATCGCACTGGATGGCAGGCAGGCGTTGAATCTCCTTGAAAAACAAATACCGGACTTCGTGATCCTGGACTTGATGCTCCCCGAAGTGGACGGTCTTTCCCTCACCCGTTGGCTGCGTGACCGTTCCGATGTGCCGATCATCATGCTGACAGCGCGTCGCGAAGAGATTGACCGTATCGCCGGACTCGAGCTGGGCGCGGATGATTACGTTGTTAAACCGTTCAGTCCGCAGGAGTTGGTGAGTCGGGTGCGGGCGGTGATGCGGCGTCTCGGACGGGAGCAGGGTGAGACTGAGAATGACCGCAGCTTGTCATTCAACAATTTATCTATTGACCCAAAGAGTCGCGTGGTCATAGTTAAAGAATCCCAGATCGAATTGACAGCCAAAGAGTTCGACATGTTGTATCTGCTGGCGCGGCATCCCAAACAGGTTTTCACGCGCGAACAATTATTGGAGCGTATATGGGGCGGTGCGCAATACATTGACCCCGGCACCGTGACCGTGCATGTGCGCAGGTTGCGCGAGAAGATCGAAGAGGACGCATCGAAGCCCACGCGCTTGTTAACGGTCTGGGGCGTTGGATATAAATTCGAACCATGAAAACATCCATGCCTGCCCGCCTTGTGATGGGCATTCTGTTGATCATCGCCATCTCGCTGGGAATATTTTTTCTGGTGATGTTGCCGCCATTAAAAGAGCTTGGATTGATGGCTTTGTATTTGGGCGGCACAGCCCTGGTTTCAGTCCTAGCTGGGTACATTGCCTATCGCCTCGGCTGGATCAATTTCTCGCCCACCTTGCGTTGGACTCTGCTGGGTGGATATGCCCTCGCGAGCATCCTCACTTTTCTCAATGTTTGGTTTTCGGCACGTATGATGTTTGCCAGCGACCATGATCTTTTGCTGGCTGTTATTTTGCTGGTCTTTGCCAGCGGCATTGCGATGGTGCTGGGTTATTTTCTTTCAACCACAGTGACGGAGCGTATTCAACTGCTTAAAAGCGCAGCTGAGAAATTAGCCGAAGGCGATCTGCAAACACGTGTCCCGGTTCAGGGACGTGATGAAGTCGCCGGGCTGGCGGCAACGTTCAATCAGATGGCGGAGCAATTGCAAACTGCCGATCAAAAGCAACGCGAGCTTGAAAGCCTGCGGCGTGATCTCATTGCATGGGTCAGTCATGATTTGCAGACGCCGCTCACGTCCATGCGCGCGATTCTTGAGGCGCTTTCTGATGGTGTCGTTGAAGACCCTGAAACTGTAAAACGCTATTTGAATACCGCGCAGCGTGATGTGCGGAGTCTCTCAGCACTGATCGATGATCTCTTTCAAATGGCACAACTGGATGCAGGTGGTTTCCCGCTTCATCGTGCCGAAGCATCTTTAAATGATCTCGTTTCTGATACGCTGGAAAGTTTTACTGAACTGGCAAAGCAACAAGCAGTCACCTTGGAAGGTAATGTTGACTCCGATGTTGACCCAGTGTTAATGGATACACAAGCCATCGGGCGTGTGTTGAATAATCTCATCAGTAATTCATTGCGTCACACCTCGAACAACGGACGTGTCAGCGTTTGGGTACGGCGTACAACTCAGGGTGTGGAGGTAACCGTCAGTGATACGGGCGCAGGCATCCGTGCTGATGATCTTCCCCGCATCTTTGAACGTTTTTATCGCGGCGAAAAATCCCGCAATCGCGGCACGGGCGGCGCAGGGCTGGGGCTTGCCATCGCGCGTGGCATCGTGCAGGCACATGGGGGCGATATCAAGGTGGATAGTGACGGCGTGCCGGGCAAAGGCACGCAGTTCACTTTCTACATCCCTTAAAGTAAACCCTTAGAATCTCTTCATCATTCCATAATCTTTTCGTAAGGAAGTTTCCTTAGAATAACAGCATCAGGAGACTGACTGTGAAAAGATACTTATTTGGATTTCTTGCCTTAATACTTTTTGGATGTGCGCCACAAATGGACTCTGCCATGTCAAAACTCGCTTCTTTACCGGACCTCGGACCTGCTCCTGAACTAACGAACGCTACCTGGCTGAATGTGGATGCGCCGCTCCGCCTCGCAAATTTACGTGGCAAAGTTGTCATCGTCGAAATGTGGACATTCGGTTGTATCAATTGTCAGCATGTGATGCCGTCACTGAAAGAATGGCATAGCAAATATAAGGACGCTGGCTTGGTGATCATTGGTAATCATTTTCCCGAGTTTTCTTATGAACAGGATCTTGAGAATTTGAAAACCGCCATTGCGCAAAATGATATTCAATATGCTGTGGCACAAGATAATGATGGCGCTACCTGGCAGGCGTATAAAAACATATACTGGCCCGCGTTATATCTCATCGACAAACAGGGACATATTCGCTACATCCACATTGGCGAAGGTAACTATAAAGAGACTGAACAGAACATTCAGGCTTTATTAGCTGAAGCTTATGAATGAACTCTGGACTCAGGAAGTTTGCTCTGTAAATTCGCCAGTAAGCTGGCTGATTCTAAATTGGAGAAATTATGAACAACAAATATAGATCCGTGCCCGTCAAATCATCTGAGATCACACCGTATTCGCAATATCTTTCGCGTCGCGATTTTATAAAGGCTGCAGGCCTCGTTGCTGGGTCTGCGCTCCTGGCGGCGTGTGCGCCGTCAGTAACAGAATCAGCTGTCCCTGAGATGGAAGCGCCTGTCGTCCCCTCCGGTAAAATGGACGAGTTGGGCGATCCCACAAACTCCTTTGAAGATATCACTCACTACAATAATTACTATGAGTTCACCACCGATAAGGAAGGTGTGGCGGCACTTGCCAAAGATTTCAACCCCAGCCCATGGACGGTTGAAGTAACTGGTTTGGTCAACAAGCCCAGGAAGTTTGGCATCGAAGATCTGCTGAGCAAGTTCACACAGGAAGAACGTATTTATCGTTTGCGGTGCGTGGAAGCATGGAGCATGGTCATCCCATGGAACGGGTTCACGCTGGCGAGTTTGTTGAAGGAAGTGGAACCAACCTCTGCTGCGAAATACGTGCGTTTTGAAACTGTGCTTCGACCCGAGGAAATGCCCGGGCAAAAGAGTCCGTTCTACCCGTGGCCCTATCAGGAGGGTCTGCGACTCGATGAAGCCATGCATGATCTCACGCTGCTTGCCACAGGTGTATATGGTCAACCGATGCCGAACTCGAACGGCGCGCCCATTCGACTCGTTGTGCCATGGAAGTATGGATTCAAATCCATAAAATCAATTGTCAAGATAGAATTGGTTGCAGAACAACCCGACACCCTGTGGAGCATGATTGGTCCCGATGAATATGGCTTTTATTCGAACGTGAACCCTGAGCGTTCACATCCGCGTTGGTCGCAAGCCTCTGAACGTCGTATCGGTGAATTCAGCCGTCGCCCAACTTTGATGTTCAATGGATATGCGGAAGAGGTTGCAGAGCTTTATAAAGGCATGGATCTAAATACAAACTATTAATGCATATTGCATGTGTAGAGATGACCAGCAAATATAAATCCATCCCTGTGAAATCATCTGAGATCACGCCGCACTCACTTTATCTCTCAAGGCGCGAGTTTCTCAAAGCTGCCGGGCTGGTGACCGGGTCCGCGCTATTGGCTGCCTGCGCACCAGAGGCAACAGAAACTGCTTTTCCTGTGAAGAAAGACGAGTTCGGCGACCCTGCCAATTCATTCGAAGATATTACCCATTACAATAATTTCTGTGAATTCAGCGAGAACAAAGCAGCAGTTAATAAACTTTCGAAAGACTTCAAGAGCCGCCCATGGACGGTCGAGGTGTATGGGTTGGTCAACAAGCCAAAGACCTATGCCATTGAAGATCTGCTCAAAAAATTCACGCAGGAAGAACGTATTTATCGCCTGCGGTGTGTGGAAGCATGGAGTATGGTCATTCCATGGCTGGGTTTTCCGCTCGCCAGCCTTTTGAAAGAAGTTGAACCGACTTCAGATGCGAAATTTGTGCGCTTTGAAACTCTCATGGATACGAAACAATTCCCGCGTGAGGGGAGTCATCTCTATCCCTGGCCGTATCAAGAAGGTTTGCGCCTGGATGAGGCTATGCATGATTTGACGATCTTGGCAACTGGTTTATATGGTCAGTCATTACCCACCCCGAATGGTGCGCCCATTCGTTTGGTTGTGCCGTGGAAGTATGGATTCAAATCCATCAAGTCGATTGTCAAAATTGAGCTGGTTGATACACAACCCGGCACATTTTGGAAAAGGATCAATCGGAAGGAATATGGTTTCTATTCCAACGTGAACCCAAATCAACCGCATCCGCGCTGGTCACAAGTATCCGAACGGCGAATTGGGGAATTCTCTCCCCGCCCGACCTTGATGTTCAATGGATACGGCGATCAAGTCGCTCAGCTTTACGATGGCATGAATTTAGAATCATCCTTTTAGTAAAGTTCTGCCTGTATAGTTTATATCAAATCCGTCGAAGCATTCGCAACACCCTTTGAGAATTTATGAAATCTTTTTTTAAACGCTATACGCCTCTTCAAGTCGCCATGCACATCTATGCATGGTCCGCCCTTGTGATTCTGATCTTTCAGTTTTTCACGCATAACCTCACCGCTAATCCGATCCAGGCGTTGGAACAGCGTACGGGTCGGCATGCCATCACATTGCTGGTGCTCTCTCTTGCCTGCACACCGCTCAATACACTTTTCAGATGGAGCGAGTTACTCAAGCGCCGTCGCGCACTTGGACTGTACACCTTCATGTACGCGACCATCCATGTGTTGATCTTTGTACATCTTGATTACGGTCTCGCGTGGAGCACCATCGTTCAAACCGTTTTCGAGAAACCATACATCCTTGTCGGCGCCACAGGTTTCCTCCTGCTTACTCCGCTTGCATTTACCTCCTTTGATATTTGGAAAAAACGTCTCGGCAAAACCTGGAAACGCCTGCACCAACTCATCTACCTGATCGCTCCACTACTTGTATTACATTACGCCTGGAGCAAAAAAGGCGACTTCTTCGCTTTACAAGGTGAGATCGTCCGCCCATTGATCTATGGACTGATCGTGCTCTTTTTCCTCATCATGCGGATTTCCCCTGTACGAAAAGTCCTCGCCTCTTTGCCAAGCCGAATCCTGCTGCTGATCAAAAAGCGGAATTTACAACCTGAAACTGATTCTCATTAATTCGTTCAGCCCTCGTACTTAAACAATTACGCCCTCGCCATTGACGAGGGCGTAAAACTTTTAGTGTTTGATTACCAGGTTGCGTTCAACCAGCCGCGCAGTTCCATGGCTTTGACCACGCGAGTGATCGCTACCATATAGGCTGCATCGCGCATGTAAACGCCTTCTTTTTCACTGGTCTCGACAACACCGTGGAAAGCATTCGTCATTTTGGTGTCGAGTTTCTCGAGCACTTCCTGCTTTGTCCAATAGAAGTTCATATCGTTCTGGACCTGTTCGAAGTAGGAGGTTGTCACGCCGCCGGCGTTGCAGAGAAAGTCGGGGATGTTGAAGATCTTGTTGGCTTTGAAAAATTCGTCCGCTTCAGGGGTGCAGGGACCATTCGCGCCTTCGGCAACGACCTTAACACGGCTTGACATCTTCTGAATGGTCTCGGCGTTCACGTGCCCTTCGATCGCGGCCGGGATCAATACATCAGCTTCCTTCGTGATCCAAGCATCACCGTCTTCGATCACATAACCCGCTTCTTCGGCAGCTTTCTTGTCAATGGTTCCGTACTGGTCTACGATCGTAAGCAGGAAGCGGGGATCAACACCCTGTTTGTGGCTGTAAGTGTAGGATTTCTTGTCGTGGCGGTCCCAGCAGGAGACACAGGCGACCTTGCCACCCAGTTGTTCAATAAAACCGATCGCGGCATATTGCGCCACATTACCAAAACCTTCAATCGCGGCAACGGACTTCTTGGAATCCATCTTGAGGTGCTTGAGGGCTTCGCGTACAGTGTATATCACGCCGTAACCTGTGGCTTCGGTTCTGCCTTCGGAGCCACCGCTGCCCAGCGGTTTGCCAGTGAATACACCTGGGGTGTATTGACCAACGAGGCGGGAATATTCATCCATCATCCAGCCCATCATTTGAGGAGTGGTGCCAACATCGGGCGCGGGCACGTCGTTGCGTGGACCGATATTCTTCCACATCGCGCCGACCCAGCCGCGGCAGATCTGTTCTTTCTCAACAGAAGATAGAGCGGATGGATCACAGATCACGCCGCCTTTACCACCGCCGAGTGGAATATCCGCCACGGCGCATTTCCACGTCATCCACGTAGCGAGCGCGCGCACAGTATCGAACGTCTCAGCTGGGTGGAAGCGAATGCCACCCTTATTGGGACCGCGCGCATCGTTATGTTGAACGCGGAACCCCTGGAAGACGCGGATCGAGCCATCGTCCATGCGGATCGGGATGCGGAAGGAATATTCGCGCATCGGCCAGCGCAACACTTCACGTACGCCGAGATCAAGATTGAGCTTCTCAGCAACACCGTCGAATTGTTTTTGCGCCATATCAAAGGCATTAAGTTGTCCGGACATTATTATTCTCCTATAATAAGGTTTTGGGTTTAGAAAAAACATAAGCGGGCAGCCCGGATAGGGAGCCCGCTCTAAATTTTTTGGAGTATGTAAGCTTCACATTCATAAAGTTATGATCCAGTAAAGCGTCCTGGGACTTAACGTTATCATGATTGACAAACACTCGTCAATATGACAATCATCGTATGAATAGTATGCAAAATGAACAAAAGACCGAGCCTGCGCTCGGTCTTTTGGCTTTATTCTGGATTGTTTTCGTCGAACTCGTCATCCCCTGAGTCGAACTCATATTCGACCTTTTCATGGTCAAGGTAAACCCATAACAGTAAAACGTGCCCATCTGGGGTATTCACATTGCGGGCCGCAAAGATCGGTGCAACCTGTTCCATGCCCATGTCGTTGCGATAATGCAAATGCATCGGTACTTTCGCATTCCAGGCACGGTAACAGCGCTCAACCAGTGCGGGTCCGTTAAACGTCCGCAGGCGCGTGAGGGCAGGCACAGATAAGCGCGAGCTTTCGTTCAAGCCCAACGCCCAGCCATCATTCACGGCTTCAAAAACAGGAGGGGGACCTTCGATAATTGTGATCTTATCTTCCATAGTGCCGCCAATATACCATAAAAGAGATTTAAACAACCTTGCGAAACCATGATTTGATATTCCCATCCTTTGTACTACTTATATAGGATGGAAAATCGCATCTTTCAAAGCCCGGGCTTGCTCCTGCTTAATCTGCCTACTTCTATCTAGGGCTTTGACCTTCTTCGTTATATACAAGACGACATGACCCCGCGATTTGTTTCAAGCTATTTTCACCACAAAATTGCCATGCGTTACGCTTGCGCATCATTTGTGGGCTAGGTATACTTGGGACACTATGCAACCAGTAAAAATCGGACGCTACGAAATCAGATCTGAATTGGGCCGCGGTGGCATGGCTACCGTCTATCGTGGTTGGGATACGTTGTTCGAGCGCGAGGTGGCTGTCAAAGTATTGCCTCGCGAACTCCTGCACTCAGACCCGCAGTTCAAGTTGCGTTTCGAGCGTGAGGCGAAGATCATTGCCTCACTCGAACATCCCTCCATTGTGCCGGTGTATGATGTCGGCGAGGACGATGGCCAGCCGTATTTTGTCATGCGTTACATGAGCGGGGGCTCACTTTCTGAACGCATCAAAGCCAAAGTAATGACAGTGGAAGAAGCTGTGAAGATCCTTGGTCAGCTTGCGCCAGGTATGGATGAAGCCCATTCCAAAGGCATCGTTCATCGCGATCTCAAGCCCAGCAATATTCTATTTGATGGCAAGGGCGTTCCATATATTTCCGATTTTGGTATTGCCAAGCTATCGCAGGCCCAATCTGGCAACATGACCGGTAGCGCCATCATTGGCACACCTGCCTACATGGCTCCTGAACAAGCTCAGGGCACGGGCGTGGATGGCCGCACTGATATTTATGCAGTGGGCATCATCCTGTTCGAAATGCTCACCGGCCGACAACCGTATGAAGCCGATACACCCATGGCGGTTGCCTTCAAACATATTACCGACCCGGTCCCTAATATTCTGGCGTCCAACCCCAACCTGCCTGATGATGTTGAAAATGTTATTCAGATGGCAATGGCAAAGGATAAGGAAGAACGCTTTGCCACCGCTGGTGACCTCGTAGATTCGCTGCGCACGATTGCCGCTGGGCAAAAAATCGCGCCTGAAAAAGCTACGGTTAAAGTTGCCTTGCCAAAGACTGCTGTCAAGGGCGGTGCTCCAAAAACTGTCAAGGCCGGGGCAAAGGTTGCAGAGGAGCCAGCCCAAAAGGGATTCAATATCTGGTTGGTGATTATTCCCGTGGTTTTGCTGGTAGTGCTTGGAGGTGGTTACGCCTTGTTAAGTGCAATCAAGCCTCCTACTGAAACAGAGACGCCTGTCGCAACTTCCACATCTGCGCCAGTTACCGAAACATCTGAAGTTGTACCGCAAGCTACTGAGACCACATCCGTATTGATCGTTGAGCCTCCCACTGCGACAGTTCCCCCACCTGCTACCGACACGCCTGCCGCTCCCCAAGCGCCAGTCATCGGCGGTGCAGATAAGATTGCCTTTGTCGCTAACCGCGAGGTTTGGCTCATGAACGTGGATGGTTCTGAACTAAAACAACTCACCTTCGACGGTGCTGTCAAGAGTGATCTGCAATGGTTGAACGACGGCAAGACCATCATCTTTATCAGTGGCAAAACCATCAAGTATTACGACATTACCACTGATGTTGTGGATACGCTTACCACATTCCCCTCTGAAGCCTCGGTGGATGCCTTCCGGGTTTCGAATGATGGTACGCAGGTGATGCTTGCCATGAGCAACAATATCTTTGCAGTGCCGTTCGATTTTGAAGCCTTTAAGAAGATCACTCTGCGTGGTCAACTCGGCCAAATTGAAGGTGCCTGCCTTTACCAGCAAGTCTCCAAGACCCTCTCTGTATCCAGAGTGCGCGAAGTGCGCTGGTCGGCAGATGACAAACTGGTTGCGTGGCTGTTCATTGGCAACGATCCTAATAATGGGGCTTTCCAATCCGAACAGGTCAGTATATTGGATATCACCGACTGCAAGCCGGAACTGATTCGTTTGAGGGATAATTTCCCTGGCTCACGCTTTATCCCTGAGGGGTTTGAGAGCCGCGAAATGCCTGACTTCGACTGGAACGGCACCGATCAATTTTCATTCAATACCTCTCTGCGTAACGGTGACTGGGGCAATCTGTATATCTATAACTGGAACTCCCACAAAGGCGTGCGGCAGATGCCGATCAGTGTGTGTTGTTTCCGCGATGCGCGCTGGAGCCCGGATGGTAATTTTATTTTCTTCGCATTCCAGAATATTAAACTGGGAGGCAGTGCCAGAACCCAGTTATATTATGTTCCGGTCGGTGAATTGAATACTGGCGCAAACTTTACCCCTCTGCCATTGCCTGAAAACTTCTTTACGAATCTGAGGGAAGCCACGCAGCCCGCCCTGCGCAAGGCACAGCAACCCTAAAGCGCACGTACGATCTCGCGCACCAAACCTGGACCGCGATATACCAACCCTGTATACACCTGAACAAGACTCGCTCCCAAGGCGAGTCTTTTCTTTGCATCATTTGAATTCATGATCCCGCCCACGCTCACAACCGGGATTTTGCCATCCACGCGTTTTACAATTTGACGAAGAACCGCCTCGCTCTTACCCGCCAGCGGACTCCCGCTCAACCCGCCTGTTTCACTCTGATGCTGTGACCGCAATCCCGTGCGCGCCAGCGTTGTGTTCGTGGCGATAACGCCATCCATGTGCGTGGACAGGATCACATCGATCGCATCATCCAATTCTGATTCAGTAAGATCAGGCGCCAGCTTGACGAGCAGCGGCAGTCGTTTCTTGAATTTCGTCTCTTCAAGTTTGCGTTGCGCATGTAAATGTGTCAGCAGTCCGCTCAAGACTTCACGTCCCTGCAATTGACGCAAGCCGACCGTGTTCGGTGAACTGATGTTGATCGTCAGATAATCTGCGTACGGCGCAAAGTTCTGCAACAGTTCGAGATAATCCAATACGGCTTCTTCGTTGGGCGTATCTTTATTCTTGCCGAGATTGATCCCCAGGATCGTATCGCCTTTGTGAACTACGATGGGTTTGTTCCTTTGTCCACGTGGTTGAATACCAAATGTACGTTCGAACCAGCCATAGCGCAAAGCTGGGTTCAATTGCATCTGCACGAACTCCGAGCCTTCACTCGGAAAGCCCAGGCGATTGATCACTGCCTCATCTTCCAATAGACGGAAGACGCGCGGTTTGGGGTTGCCCGCCTGCGGACGCGGTGTGACCGTGCCGACTTCAACATGACCAAAACCCAGCGCAGCGAGTCCTTGAATGGCAAGCCCGTTTTTGTCATACCCTGCGGCAAGCCCAACGGGATTCTTGAAGGTCAACCCAAAAACTTCCACTGGCTTGAGTGGCGCTCTATAGAGTAACTTGATCAGCCAGTTAGAAAGCGAAGAGTTCCCTGCAATGCGCAAGGCATGCAGTGTAAGTCGATGAGCAGTTTCAGGGTCGAGCTTGAAAAGATAAGGTCGTAAGCGGTTATACATTAGTCAAATGCCGTCCGTCGGTTTGGGTCTTGGATGTGTGCAAACACTTCCCGCAGCATACTTTCATCGGTGCGGTATGGCGATAATGGTGGCAGGTCATTTAGATCGAAGAAATCTACCGCCATCGTTTCGTGACTTACCTGCGGTTCGCCGCCAATCAGTGTACAAAGAAAGATGATCTTGAAGGCGTGGTAGAACTCCATGGGTTCAATGCGGTTGGCATCGATGACCGCGACAACCTTCTCAGCCTTTACATGATAACCGCTTTCCTCCCAGACTTCACGTTCTGCCACCGAAGCGGGCGCATTGCCAAGATCCGCCCAGCCACCAGGCATTGCCCATCTGCCATCCATTCTTTCCTGGATTAACAATATTTTGCCTTCGTGCACCACCGCACCGCGCACATCAATTTTCGGTGTGGCATAACCTGCCTGCATGGAAAAACTTTCCAGCACAGATGCCCTGGAAAGTTCGGATTGACTTTCGAGCATCTCCGCCGTGATCTCCTGCAAACGCTTGTAGCGTTCGATGTCGAATTCATTCTGGCTATAAGTCAGCCCTGCCTGACTCAACGAGAATATTTCCCGTGCCCATGCGATCCATTTTGGAGGCTTCGAATTCATGCCTGACCAACTTCCACAGTTTCAATGAACTCCGCCTGTTCAAGGCGCTGTAAATAGAATTGTTGACACGTCAATCTGGAGCGATCGCGCATTTCATAAAGTTCCTTGCGGGTGTACTTTGGATCATGGATATTGATCTCCAGCCGTACAGATACACCGCTGGTGTTGTTGATCGCGTCTTGAATGCGTTTTTTATGACCGAACAGCATTTCATCTGGTAATTCATCGAATGGAAAATAATCAACTTCAATGGTTTCATGGGGTTGGGTTTTTAATTCGCCGCCAAGCGGTTTTGCCGTATACAACACCGCATGGACATCATGCATGCCTCCGCCCATTCTTGAATAGACACCAACGAGACGCGTCAGTTCCACATCCAAGCCTGTTTCCTCTTTCACTTCCCTGATCCCCGCTTCAGCCAGTGACTCGCCTTCCTCCACGCCGCCACCGGGCAGGCACCACACTTCGAAATCTTCGCGCTTGGTAAGAAGAACTTTGTCTTCATGAATGACAGCAACGATCACAGCCAATCCGGGCATTGGATTATTTCCTTCCATTCTTTGAGAGTCGCGTTAACGTTTGGAGCATAGGTAAGACGTATTTGAGACGCTTATTGGTTTCAGCTAGACTGTTCTCACGCTCGTGTTTGAGTTCGGCGGCATTGTGTTTGAGGATGAATGGATCCTCCCATGCTAGCCAATCCACAGCGCGGGTGTGGATATTTTCCTGCATATAAAAGATCATTTCAGCGACCATGCTTAGGTCGGGATTTTTCACGAGCGACATGATCTCACGCAACTGTCCGGCATGCACAACGATGTGACACCAGCCATAATCCAACTCCAACCCGAACAGGTTTTTCCCAACGCTTGTAACGATGCCTTCGAGTTCGCGATAGTTTTGTGGATGAGTTTCCCATGCCGTGAGTGAACGTTGAAAGATAAGAGGTAGATCTTTGGTGGAAAGCGAATCAACGTCTGCCAGAAATGAATCTCTGTATGCACCTTCCAAGGCAAATGCCACACGGTCTGGATAACAAAGATGGAGCGGCTGATCGGGGTGCGCTGTCTCTGCCGCGCGTTGATACAAAGACGCAAAGTGCTCGCCAACAAGTTTATCTTCAGCCACGGGGAAGACCGTAAAAAAACTATCAGTGTGGATCAGGTTATTTTGTTGGAGCAATTCGAGGGAAGAAGGAGGCGCGCTAACGTAGGCGTGGTCGAAGTGATTCTTCAAATCTGGCAGAATGGTTTGGATGTGCGGCAACATCGTCCCATCTGGGTTGTTGTAGGGAAATGCGAGCGCAGGCTTCATTTATTCTTTTTTCTGTCCGCTTTTGATCAAATAATATTGCACCACTTCCTCTTCGGGGTGCGGAATGTTCATGAGCGCGAACATCGCCGCCAGTTCGCCGCGATGATGCGTGTTGTGATTCGGCGGCTGGACGACCATCTGCCACAACGGCAGCGTGAACGTCTCCCCTTTGGGATTGGTGTAGGTGACGTTGTTCATCAGCGATTGTTCGGTTTGTTCCGCGATGAAGTTGCGCATGTTCTGTTCCACATCCACCCAATATTGGCGAATGGACGCGGCGGTCGGGAAATCCTTTGGGTCGAGAAAAGTTCCCTGCTCACCACGCCAGCGCTGTTGCCACATGCGCTCGGAACTCATCATATGCACAAAGATCGCATGGACACTATCCCATGAATGTCCCTGCTTGCGGAAGAGTTGTTCTGCGGTGAGTGTTTCGGCTACTCCGAGATAACGTTTGTTTGCCCAGTAGTTGTATTCGTAAATTTCAGTCAGATAATTTTTCAGGTTCATGTTGGTTCCTGTTCGGTGGGTGGATCAACTTTCCAATCTTACCAAAGATGAGCCGGGTTATTACGCTGCCCTGTTGACAGTATTTTTTAATGATCGCTTTCTGTGATCACCAAATTCCAAATATGGCGTCCCATATCTTCCCAATACATTCTCCAATCTGTGTTGTCGAACTGTGCGTTGGGTATCCAATTCGGCGTTGGAGGAGATGTGATTTTGCTGATCCGATTCCAATCATAATATGGATCAAAGGTGGGAACGGGATGATTATCATCCTGCATGACCAGGGATCGATAGGGAATGCTCCAGAATTGAGGTCCAAGCGGAGTATTGCCAATCTTAATTGAAGGGACCACCAATGTAAGGGTGGTTGTCCAATCGTCTATGACCTGTATACATTGATCGTTATTCGTGACAGCGATTGGATAGCCCACGATACCAGACACCGGACCATGTGTAATCACGATGTTTTGCGCCAGAATATGATCATCATGGTTCGGCCTGACGTGTATATCAGACCCACTGATCAATTCCATTTCCTTGATCGGGATCTGAACAGTCAGAATATTGTCGTTATATGCCTGTGCCCGGTAGGATGGTGTAGTGATCGTGATGACAAACAACATTTCGTTGCGCCCGCTCAGGTTGCGCATTGTCTCGTCAACTTTGGCGGCAAAATCATTCTGCGGCGTTGAATTATTGATATCAATAAGCGAGGTGGTGTTGATGCGACTGAGTAAATGATTCAATACAACATACTGAACTAATACAGGGTCCAAATAAGTGGCCACGACCCGCACCATTTGCGCATCATTAATGGGCATATCCTTATAGTCTGACCAATGACCTGTGTTTTTCCCCAATTGTGCAAAGGCATCCTGTCTGGCGCTTAGCGAGCCGTTCCTATAATCTGCGTAGATCCTTGCGGCGTTCTCTGATAGCTGGTGGGAACGGTATGGGTTCGCCGCAGGGGTTGGAGATATGCAAGTGGGCAGTGCTGCGGCAACTGCGCTTGCGGGCGTTCCACAGGCTGTAACGAAAATGCAGACGCCTAGACATGAACCGATCAGGAATCTATCAAATACAGCAGCTCGAAAACACATGAATCAACTTCCTCCTATTCAAACACTTGCAAAGACACCCCGGCTGGAACTCGGTTTTAAAAAGACTACTTCAGTATACAACCAAAATTCAAGAGATGCCGCCCAAAACTGCTTAAATATTCCCGGCTACTGCGCTCTGACCTTATGATTGTTTTTTACTCTCCTTCAACATCTCAATTGTTTTGACAACGCGACTCTGCCGCGTCTCAACCTTCTTCGCATCCTCGATCCATCTCACATATTCTTTTTGATGTGTATACGATAATTTCTCAAAAGCGGACCTGGCATCTTTATCGGATTTAAACGCCCGCTTCAACTCCGCAGGGACGGTGACCACGCGTTCTTCGACATCCAACTCCACTGACACCTTGACCTCATCCCCGAAGGTTTTGCCCACCTGCTCACGGATGGATTTGAGGATCAATAACAGATGGCACTCTGTTCCCATCCGCACCAATGTGCCGCGATAAGGCACGCCCTCGATCATGGCTTTGACCTTAGGCTTCTTCGACCCAAACGCCGCTTCCACATCGAACGGCACTTCCACGAACGCGCCGCCTCCACCCGCGTTTTGGATAATGGCTTTAAAAGTCTGTTTTTTCGTCATGGCTTATTTCCTTCTTCATTAACTTTCCAATGCTTGCGGACAGGGTTTCCATCTGGATATTCTGTTGTCATTACACTTTCCACGTCAAATTCAAAAAGGATATAGCGTTCGGCATACTGATATGGGCAAACCCTGATCGCCACTGCGCGCATTTCGCGATCTTCAATAAACCTTGCCCTGCCTGTGACAACCACTTCACCGCTCTCGCCGCTGTTATCTGCCACTGCACAATGGACTGCATACCGCGGATCGCGCAGAAGGTCATTCTTTTTTGGCGATGTGGGTTCCATAAATACAAAGAAGTGACCCTCGCCAATCATTGGCGTGAACGGATGTACGCGCGGCGAGCCATCTTTGCGCGTGGTGGCAAGATAAGCGACTTTTCCGTGCAGTCGCGTTTTGCTGAATTCAGCAATTTCGGGAGATTGGGATTCTAGTTTGCTCCAGCTCATTTTATTTCCTCGTGTGCCTCAAAAAGTTGATCAGCTAATTCTATAATTTCAGATCGCATATGCAACTTGTTCAACCATTTTTCTGGAATACCTGTCTCGCCATAAAAAGCACCAGCAATTTGACCACAGATCGCTGCGGTCGTATCTGCATCATCACCGAGATTGGCGGCTAGCAAAATTGCGGCTTCAAATGTATCCCTTTGATAAAAACACCACAGCGCAGCTTCTAAACTATCAACCACATAACCTGTGCCGCGGATTTGTGTAATAGTTTTTTGAGAATAGTTTCCGTTAGCGATGTCGTTAATTTTTGGAGCGGAGGTTTGAATTTTTGTATCAAATATTAGCTGGTCTTTGCTTTGACCAGCTAATGCACGCCGAAGCATTTCTGCAAAAAGTTGACATGCCTCAACACACTCTAGCGCGCCATGCGTGGTACGTGAACTCTCTCCTGCAAAGTGAGTAACCTTCTCTGAGTCAGGAAAATAATACATTGGTATTGGAGCGAGACGCATCAAAGAGCCGTTGCCTGCTGAATTTGGCGAATCTCTCCCGCTGAAAGGATTTCTTGTGCGATGATAACGATCCAGTGCATAACTAACTGTATTGCCGATATCAAAACACTTTCCTGTGCTGCTCAAATACCCGTTTTTATACCAGTCCTAATATCGATTCATTTGGTCAGCAGGATCAAAACCATATTTTGTGATTAAACTTGTCGCAAGACACAAAGCCATAGATGTATCATCTGTCCATTGTCCTGCCTTCAAACCAAAGACTCCTCCGCCAACCATATCAGTGACGGGAGGAAAAGATCCACGTGACTTAAATTCAACAGTTGTGCCAATTGCATCACCAACTGCGAGTCCAAGTAAACAGCCACGAAATCGATCAAGTTCGCGATTCAAGGATTAATTTCCTGCATTTTGGATAATAACTGTGAAGGTTTGTTTTTGGGACATAAAATCCTTATGTTAGTCGAAATACCCAGCGCGTAAAAGGTTTGTAAACATTCCGCCTAAAATATATATTAATCCAAACCCTGCTAAAACGGCAAAAACAATGGTGTAAGCTGTAGTAGCAACATCTTTGCCGTACAACATTTCCAATAATCCACCTCCATAATAGCCACCAAAAAGAATTGTTAATAGAAGGATTGGAATGATTATCAACCACTTACTTTGATTGCTATACTCAGATAGCTTTGAAAAAAAACGAGGAGATAAAAATACAGATACCATGCTAATGACTTGGATTCCAAGTACAGCAAAGAAATAAGTGTAAAAATATTTGCCTGCGGAAGTGGTCGCAAAAATTAAATCCCATAGCATTGTTGCGCATAAAACCATAAACTCGATACTTAGTATTCTCCCAAGAAAAATTATTTTTGTTCTTGCGTCATATAATGTGATAGCAAGCAGCAAAACAAGAAGCGAAAACGACGCTAGAAGAAAGAGATGTTGGCTATTAAAGAAAAACCCCAAGAATACACAGGGAGACAGTATCAAAAGTAATGCTAATATTTTGGTTTTTGAATTCCGGTTTTCTTTTTGTGAATTTTGATTTCTTCGAAAAACTGATTGGACAGCCATTTCTTGAAACAAGACTTTAGGAAGACTAAAACGTTCAAACGCTCTCTTTCCGTGTTCTGTTACTTTCCAAAAACCAGTCTTGGTGATCCACTCCGCTTTTACGCACATTGAAGAAATACTTTCTACCAAGGCAAGATACTCTTCCTCCTGAAGTTTGATTTTTAGAGACAATGAATTATTTGAGAAGTGATTAGCTACATCTTCTTTTATAGCTTTATCATTCATGGATATTAGGAACGACAAAAGCTCTTGTAGTAAAACTCCTTTTTGCTCAGCAGTTATTTTCATTTTCGAGTTCATCAGCTGTTTGTTTTCCTTACTTTTCCAATTTCCTTGGGATAAGATTCCTGCCTCCGACCCAGGCACCGATCATCGTCCCTAAAATGGACAGGAAGAAGCTGAAGAACACAGCCACTTCAAAGCGACTCAGAGTCAGCGCATCGAGCACGGGCATGCCTTGGGTGTTGGCGCTCATCCGCAGGGACGTGGGAATCAATATGCCGATCACACCGCCGATGAATGCGCCAGCTCCCATGCCGGTGTAGGCGCCAAAGCTGACGCCGCCAGTTGTCCCCGCAGTTTTGACGGTCAGCGCGGCGGCTAGCGTGCCGGTCAAGATGCCGAGTGCCAGTCCTATCGTCAGACCAAGCAAGGTTGCGTTCAAAGTGCCTGCGATGGCTCCCAAGCCTGCGCCGATCAACCCGCCAAAGAATGCACCGAGTCCGCCGCCAAAGATGATGCTTTTTTGCATGATTGAATTACTCATCATTACCTCTAAATAGGAGATTGAGAAAGAAACCTTCTGGTTGTATCAATTCTATCCTTTTCACAAACGCGTCGCTTCTGTTGTGTTTTGGATATTGGCTGTGATGGTAGTTTTGTCATCTGCATTATCTTGTAGTTCTTTATATTTCACATGAATACAAGCGCTAGCACTTTTGTTATCATAAAGAGACTCAACAGTGCCCCATGAAAACTTATATGGTGTATGCCCAAGGACCTTTGCCAAAACAGACGAATGGTATTTTTCTAAACTTCTTTCGCCTGCGTCAGACCAATCATTCCACTTTGGACCATTCTTGTCGTCCCATGTAGCTAACATGATGCTATAAAGTCTTTCTCCGTTGAAATAGGCAACAGCTGTCCACCATTTATCATACAGGGAAGATGGGCTTATTCTCCATGAAGCATAAGGCTCATTCAACACTTCAGGTTTCGCCTTTTGCCCCAAAGTAGATTTCAAAAAACCGGAACGCGTAGTGCTAGGAGAAAGCGGGAAATCCCATTCTGGAAATTGCATCTCGCCAGTCTTTTTGTCTATCATCTGTTTCCCTATTATTATTCTAAGAATTTCCTCGTTGCCTCAATTTTATCCTTCTCTACTATTCCTCTGTTATCTAATTTCCCAATAAATTGTGGTTTCACCCTGGTTATATGGGATTTCAATCGAAGGGTAAAACGTGTTGCCATGTGCGCCCGCGTCGCTGTCCCTGCCCGGTTCGCTAACCGATTGAGTGTCAGCGTCACTCTTTAGCAAGAGCAGATAGATCGTCCCGCAAGAGTTGCCCAAGGGGATGTTGAGCCAGCCATCAGCGGAGTCTTGAACGAAGTTATCCGTGTCATAGGGGTTTCCATTCGTGCCGTTGGGTATCTTGAACATGACGGAAACCTTCGCATCGTTGACTTCCTCCTGCGGATCGGGTGTGCCGTTCGTATTGAGATCTTTCCAAAGTAGTACCTTCACGGTTGCCGATCCACTCGATGCGGCGGATTGCCAGAATCCGAAATCGGCTTTTTCCATGCCTTTCAGATCGCGG